>ERZ1032794.293-NODE-293-length-14186-cov-6.335716_pt1 | contig 14186 bp, 5 predicted proteins | sample MGYA00516957_ERZ1032794 | MGnify/ENA primary metagenome ERZ1032794 (study PRJEB33719, sample SAMN04262543) | wastewater metagenome | biome: sewage system; feature: street-access sewage; material: sewage | place: Peru: Lima | collected 2013-01-15 ... | reverse complement strand
GTGATCGAAAAGGGAAAGGAATTTTCTGTTCAGATGAAAGTGAAGTTCCAGGCAGATGTCAGCGATCCGATCTTTGCATTTACCCTGAAAGATCTGAAAGGCACCGAGATCACAGGAACCAATACCATGTATGAACATACGCCTCTGAAACCGCAGAAGGCAGGCGATGTCCGTGAGATCACCTTCAAACAGGTGATGCCTCTGGAGGCAGGGGAATATATGCTGTGTCTGGGCTGCACCGGATATAAAGACGGCGATTTTACCGTATTTCACCGTCTTTACGATGTGTGTAACCTGACTGTGATCACAGATAAGAAAGCAGTGGGATATTTTGATCTGTTTTCCAAAGTATCTGTGAAATAAGTGGAGGAACGACTATGGCGGAGTTGAATTTAGATTATTATACGGCGAAGGATCATTATTCCGATGGGGATATCGAGGAAACACTTCTGAAAATGGCGCAGGAAGGCAAATCTTTTGAGGACCTGCCGGAGAATGAGGTGAGTTTTCCCATGGTCTATCATTTTTCCGGGCTGCGGGAGAACATCTTAAGCTGGTACCCTCTGAAAAAGAAGGATTCCGTTCTGGAGATCGGAGCCGGATGCGGAGCCATTACCGGAATGCTTTGCCGCAAGGCCGGTTATGTGACTTCCGTGGAGCTTTCCAAACGTCGGGCAGATATCAATTATGCGAGAAACAGGGATAAGGAAAATCTGACGATCATGGTTGGAAACCTCAATGACATGACTTTTCCGGAAAAATTCGACTATGTGGTAGTAAACGGTGTGCTGGAGTATGCCATGAGCTTTACCGAGGGAAAAACTCCTTATGAGACATTTCTTCAGCGTATGGGCGCTTATCTGAAGCCGGAGGGAAGACTTCTGATCGCCATTGAGAACAGACTGGGACTGAAGTACTTTGCCGGAGCACCGGAGGATCACACAGATCTTCACTTTTTCGGGATCAACGGATATCCGGGAAATCAGTCTGTGCGCACCTTTTCCAAGAATGAACTGGGAGAGCTGCTGGAAAACAGCGGCTTTCCTTTTCTGCGCTTTTACTACCCATATCCGGATTATAAATTTCCAACAGAGATTTTTACAGATGAGAGCCTTTATACCAATTCCTACGGAAGAAGCTATCCTGTATACACAGATAAGACCGCAGATCTTTTTGCAGAAAGTGAAGGCGTAAAGGCCTTCGAAAAAGAGAAGATCCTGGACAGCTTCGTAAATTCTTTTCTTGTGGAGGCCGGACGTACCGAGAACCGGGATCCGGAAGAAATTCTTTATGTGAAGCTGAACCAGGAGCGAAAAGAAAAGTTCCGTCTTCTGACCAGAATCGTTCGGGAGAACGGAGAGGTCCGTGCGGAAAAAGAGGCTATGGTGCCCCAGGCTGAGGAATTCGTGGAAAAACTGAAAAAAACCGGAACAGAGAGTACCGGATCCGATAAATACAAGAATCTTCCCTGCAGGGCAGAAAACGGAAAGATATCCTACCCGTTCCTTACCGGAAAAACTCTTCACCAGGAAATCGCAGAGCTTGCCTATAAAGAAGATCTTGAAGAGATCAAGGCCCTTCTTAAAAAATTCTATCAGGAATTTTTCGGGGCTCGCCAGGCTGCGGATTACAGGACCGGAGAGTTCCGCGAGGTATTTGGGGATCATCCGGGAAGAGAGGATTACGAATGTGTCTGCCCGGCCAATGTGGATCTGATCTGCAGTAACATCTTTATGGGAGAAAAGGAAAATCAGATCATAGATTATGAGTGGATGTTTGATTTCCCTGTGCCTGTGAATTTTATCATGTGGCGCCTGATCCATGAACTGTATACACATATTTCTGAGCTGCCGCGGTTATGCCATGAGGATGAGATGATGGCGGAGTTTGATATCAGCTATACAGACTATGAAATATTTATGGATTGGACCATGCATTTCGTCTATGAGTATGCGGGCTGTGGTTCCCTGATTCCGTTTGAGAAGAAAAAGATACCGGTTTCCGTAACAGAGCTGGTGAACAGAGAAAGGGAAAAGCATCAGATGCACAGCAAGCTGTACTATGATTTTGGGGAGGGGTTCTGTGAAGAACATACACTTTATTCAGCAGGAAAACTTTCAGGAAACCGTTTCCGGGTAGAGTTTGCGCTTTCCGGTATCAAAGGAATACGAAATCTTCGCTGGAATCCTGCAAACGGCCATTTCCTGAAAGTGAGGATAGAGCGCCTGGATTGCGGATGCAGCGCGGAGCTCGTGCCCCAGAGTGTCCATATGAAGGTGGATAACAGTACCACTGCGTTTTTTACCACCGAGGGCTTTTATATGATTGATGTTACACACCCGGAAAATGTGGACAGGATCGTAATAGAGGGAAAACTTGAATGCCTTGAGCTCCCGGATGTGGAAAAACTCCTGGCCTTTGAAAAAGAGCGTGAAGTACGCAGAGAACAGGAGCGTGTCAGAAAAGAGGCTGAACGTGCCGCAAAGCAGGCAGCAGAGGAAGCAGCCCGTGCGCAGGAAGAGGCTCTTCGTCATCCGGGCAAAAAAGCGCAGGTAAAGAGACTGGTCAAAAAGGTTCTTCGTTATCATACAGAGCCGGCGGCAGTGATGGGAGTGGAGACAACTCCTACCTGTATGGGCAGTGTTGATTTCTTCCATTATGAGAATGGCACCTTAAATGCCATTGGCTGGGCCTTTGATCCGACATTTGCGTCTATGGGACAGCCAAGGATCGTATTTTATCAGGGAACACAGAAGCTTCGGGAGGCTTCCTGTACTACGATCTACCGTACGGATGTGGCCAATGCCATTGGAAATCCGGATGCGGAAAATGCCGGATTTTCTTTCCTGGCAACGGTTCTTGCGCCGGCAGAGACTTCTGTTTTCCTGGAATACGGAACCGCAGCGGATACCGGAAGATTCCTTATCGGAAAGATTCCGGGAACCAGGGATCAGAAAGAACTTCTGGTATATGCGATCGAAGATCCGAAGAGTATTGGAAATCTCCGCCATTTCAAACAGTGTCATGTACGCAGTGCGAGAAAGGCATATCCACAGGCAATCTATCAGCAGAAGGTGGATGTGATCGTGCCGGTTTACAACGGACTGGAGTATTTTGATGCCCTGTTTTCCGGAATTGAAAAGACAAAGGTTCCATATCGTCTGATCCTCGTAAATGATAAGAGCCCGGATCCTGAGGTAGGAAACTATCTGGAAAAATATGCCGCAGAGCATGACAATGTGGTACTTCTTAATAATGAGATCAATATGGGCTTCCTTCCGTCTGTAAACCGTGGATTAAAGATGGCGGAAAATCATGTTGCCCTTGTAAATACAGATGTGGAGGTTCCGGAAGAGTGGCTGGAGCGCCTGATGCTTCCGATCTTTGCAAAGGAAAATATTGCAACCACCACACCGTTTACCACCTGCGGAACCATCTGCAGCTTCCCGGATTTCTGCCGGGATAACAAATTGTTTGAGGGAATGCCGCTGTGGGAGATCGATGATGAATTCCGCATGATCCGTCCGCAGTATCCGGCTATGCCTACCGGTGTGGGCTTCTGCATGGGTATGAACCTGAAAGCAATCCAGGAGGTTGGCCTTCTGGATGAGGAGAATTTCGGAAAAGGCTATGGTGAGGAGAATGACTGGTGCCAGCGTGCCATAGCTGCAGGCTATGAGAACGTGCATGTGGATAACCTGTTTGTATATCACAAGCATGGTGGAAGCTTCCCGTCTGAGGAAAAGCAGAGACTTTTGAAAGAGCACAGTGAGGCGCTGCTCCGCAAGCATCCGGATTACAACAAGGATACTGCGGATTACTGCAGAAGAGACCCGCTTCGTCCGGTGAGACTCTACGTGGAAATGAAGCTTCTCAACAGGAAGCTGGATGTGCCTACCATTGTGGCCTTTGACCATGATCTTGGCGGCGGTGCAACGGCTTATCTTGTGGAGAAAAGACGTCTGGCTCTGCGGGAAGGATACCGTTTTGTGACCATCCGCTATAATATCGTAAGCAATCGTTTTTACTTTACGTATCAGTATAAGCAGTATGAGATGGAATTTTTTGCAAATGATCTGGAAACTGCCCTTGGTGAGCTGATGCGTGTGGATGAGATTTGGATCAATGAGCTTGTGACCTATCAGAATCTTTACGGAACCCTGGAACGTATCCTGCGCCTTAAGAGAGAGCAGGGTGCGAAGCTTCTTATGCTTCTTCATGATTTCTTTGCCCTTTGTCCGGCAGTGAATCTGATCGATGCAGAGGGAAAATACTGCGGCGTTCCATCCTGTGAGGTCTGCGATAAATGTATTCCGGATAACCGCAGCAATGCCTGCACAGAATATGGGACAGGAACGCTCTGGCGCACAAAATTCAGGGAATTCCTGCTCCATTGTGATGAGATCCGTGCGTTTTCCGATGATACGGCCAGGCTGTTCAAGCGTGCTTATCCGGATGTATACAATCTCCATGTGATCCCACATGCACCTCATTACCTTCCGGCAGTGAAAAAAAATAAAAAAACCACAGAGACCTTTAACATTGGTCTTATCGGCGTACTCTGCTACAAAAAAGGCCTGGAGGTTGTGAGGGCACTGGCAGAATATATCGAAGAGAATGAACTGAATATTCGTCTGAGACTGATCGGTACTTCCGACGAAGAGATCGAAAGTCCGGTATTTTCCCAGACAGGAAGATATACAAGAGAGGAGATCCCAAGACTTACCCTGGAGCAGGATATTGATATGTTCCTGATCCCGTCCGTATGGCCGGAGACCTTCTCCTACACAACCTCGGAGATCATTTCCATGGGATTTCCGGTAGCTGTACTTCCGGTAGGTGCACCTGTGGAACGTGTGAAACGCTATGCCAAGGGCCTTGTCCTGAAAGATGAGAAGCCGGAGAATATTGTGGAAGAGATGATTTCCCTGTGGAAAACTCTCGGCGGAAATGAACTTCCTGTGGAAAACCGCAAGTTCCTTTTCGTAGGAGAGGAGATTTCCTTTGCTTCCAGATATCGTGTGGAGCATTTCCGGGAGCAGCTGATTCTTAAGGGCTATGCATCGAAGTTTATCCAGATGGATCAGGCAGAGCAGGAAAAGATCGAGGAATATACAGCAATTGTGATGTACCGCTGCAGCAGACTGATGGAAGCAGAACTGCTTGCCAACCGGGCGAAAGCAGCCGGGATTCCTGTTTACTATGATGTGGATGACCTGGTATTTAATTACGAAAAAATTTCCGGACTGCATTTTCTGAAGGGAAGCGAGTACAGCGACTTCCGCACAACTACAGACCGTATCCATGGATGTATGGGATTCTGCGACGGATATTTTACATCCACGAAGGCACTGGCAGGAGAGATCCGGGAAGAATTTCCGGGAAAACCGGTGGTGATCAACCGCAACTGTATGAGTATGGAGATGGAGATCCTGTCTCACGAGGCTGTGGAGCAGACAGACAAGGATAAAGACCGGATCTATATCGGATATTTAAGCGGTTCCAAAACCCATGATCAGGATTTTGCCCAGGTGGAGGCAGCACTTCTGGAGGTAATGGAGCGCCACCCGGAGGTTTACCTGAAGCTGGTGGGTGTGCTGGATGAATCCGGAATGGAGCCGGTGCAGAACCGCATCGAGAAGCTTCCGTTTATGGACTGGAGACAGCTGCCTGCCGTGATCGCAGGACTTGATATCAATCTGATGCCGCTGGAGAATAGCCTGTTCCACTGGTGTAAATCCGAGAATAAGTGGACAGAGGCTGCCCTTGTAAAGGTTCCGAGTGTCATGAGCCGTAACTGTGAGATGGAATACGTGGTCGAAAACGGAAAAGATGGCTGGATGTGCACCACAAAAGAAGAGTGGGTCAATGCCCTGGAAGCTCTGGTTACTGATGAGAAGGCCAGAAAAGCCATGGGTGAGGCCGCACATCAGAAGGTTATGGAACATTACCTTACAGTAAATACCGGAAAGGATGCAATGGAGGAATTGTTATGCAGCGAGAGCTATACGAAGTAGAAAAGGACAGGTTTGACCTGAAGGACAGTTCTCTGTATCACCTTCAGGGAACCTGGCCGAAGGATCATAAGCCGGAAGCCGTTCTTGACGGGGAAAAGCTTCCGGCAGCCATCAGTGCCCAGGAGCGTGTCAGCGCCCTGGAGCGCTTTAAGGATCTGGATCTGGTAAACGGAGAACGTGTGCAGATGGAAATCTGCCTGCCGGATCTGGAGGGCAAAAAGAAGCTTGTTGTTTATGCGGTAAAGGGTGAAAAACGTGTCCGGTGGTTTTCTGTTTCGGCAGCACAGCTTTACAGGAAACAGGGAAAACCGCAGTACTTTATCGAGAGCATCGAGGTGGAAGCCGGGGAAAAGATCTGCCGTGTCCGTGGCTGGGCAGCCTTTAACAGCCCCCTGACCATACGCCTGGAGGATCGCAGCCGGAAGGAAATCCCCTGCGAGATCACCAGACTGAAACGTGTGGATGTACAGAATCAGTACCAGGAAACAGAGATCGATGAGAAGAGCGGTTTTTTCTTTGAATTCCATTATGACAGTGTGAAGGAATTCTACATTGTATTTGAGGCAGGCAATGTGCGGACGCTTCGTCTGGTACATCTGCAGCCACAGAAGCGCCTTGCGGAGAAAGCTGTGGTATATTTCCGTAAGGGAAGCCGTTACATGAAGCTTCACGGGGCAGCAGCCCTTACCGGAAAGGTATTTGGAAAGGTGCTGGACCGTAAAAACCGTCCGGTGGATTATTCCAAATGGATCGTGAAGCATCTGCCGGACAAGGCAGAGCTTGCAGAAGAAAGAAAAACGAAATTTTCCAGGAATCCAAAATTCAGTATTGTGATCCCACTTTACAAAACACCGGAAAAATATCTCCAGCAGCTGGTAGATTCCATAGAAGCCCAGACCTACGGGAACTGGGAACTCTGTCTTTCCGACGGAAGCGGAGCAGATTCTCCTCTTACCGATTATCTGAACAGGCTGGAAAAAAGTGATGACAGGATCCGTGTGATCCGCAACGACCAGGCACTTCAGATTGCAGAGAATACCAATGCGGCCATGAAAGCGGCAACAGGAGATTTTATCGTGTTTGCAGATCATGATGATGAGCTGACGCCGGACGCCTTGTTCCGGTGTGTGAAAGCGCTGAATGAGGATCCGGAGCTTAAGGTTCTGTATTCCGATGAAGATAAGATGTCCATGGACGGGCACAAATTCTTTCAGCCGCATTTCAAACCGGACTTCAATATTGATCTTTTGTGTACAGTAAACTACATCTGTCATCTTTTTGTCGTAAAAAAAGAAATCGTGGATCAGATCGGAATGCTGAAAAAGGAATTTGACGGTGCACAGGATTATGATTTTGTGTTCCGCTGTGTGGAAGCTGCGGGAAGAGAGCAGATCCATCATATCCCCAGGATCCTTTATCACTGGAGATGCCATGAGGATTCCACAGCAGAGAATCCGGAAAGCAAGATGTATGCCTTTGATGCAGGAGCGCGTGCCATCAAGGCTCATTATGACAGGCTCGGAGTTCCGGTGGAAATCGAAAAGGGTGAATATCTTGGACTTTACCGTACAAAATTCCTCTGGGAGGAAAAACCGCTGATCTCCATCATCATCCCAAACAAGGATCACATCGATGATCTGAAGAGATGTATTGATTCCATCGAAGAAAAGGCAACTTACCGCAATTATGAGTATGTGATCGTGGAGAATAACAGTACGGAGGATGAGACCTTTGCTTACTATAAAGAGCTGGAAGCATCCAATCCGAAAGCCCATGTGGTGTACTGGGATGGTATTTTCAACTATTCTGCCATCAATAATTTCGGAGCTGCTCATGCTAAGGGTGACTATCTGCTTCTTCTCAACAATGATACGGAGATCATCAGCCCGGACTGTCTGGAGCAGCTTCTGGGATACTGTATGAGACCGGATGTGGGAGCTGTAGGAGCACGGCTCTATTATGAGGATGATACCGTGCAGCATGCAGGAGTAGTCGTTGGCTTCGGCGGCATTGCGGGACACTGCTTTGTGCAGCAGAAGAGAGACGCTACCGGATACTGCCACAGGATCATCTGTGCCCAGGATTACAGCGCTGTAACCGCAGCCTGCATGATGGTGAAGCGTGAGGCCTTTGATAAGGTTCACGGATTAAGTGAGGAATTTCAGGTTGCCTTTAATGACATAGATTTCTGCCTCCGTCTGGGAAAAGCCGGATATCTGGTTGTATACAATCCTTATGCGGAGCTTTATCACTATGAATCCAAATCCAGAGGTCTTGAGGATACACCGGAGAAGGTGGCAAGATTTAACCGCGAGATCGCTTCCTTTGAGAAGCACTGGCCGGAGATCCTCCGTGACGGAGATCCTTACTATAATCCGAACCTTACACTGGAGAGCCAGGATTTTTCTTTGAAGCGGATATAGGAGGTTATATTTTGGAAAAGAAAAAAATCTGGAAGGATGAGAGAGTTCAGGCAGGCGTTCTTGTCCTGGCAGCATTTCTGCTCCTGACTGCATGGGCGTTTATGCAGCCCCTGGGGGCAGGCCCCGATGAAAAAATGCGCTACATGGTGGCACAGTATCTTCATGAGCATCCGGGAAAGCTGCCTCTTGGAGATGAGCCAACCATCCGTGATGCGACATGGGGGATTTCCTATGCCTATTATCCGATCCTTTCCTATATGGTATCTGCTGTATTTATGGGGATCGCAGGTCTGTTCCATGCTTCTGCAGACGGATTACTCCATGCGGCGAGAATGGCAGATGTGCTCTTTGTGACCGGAGCGGTATATTTTGTGGTGAAAGCATCCGGAAAGCTTTTTCCGAAAGAAGGAAGATGGTTGTTTGCCGCACTGGCAGGCTTTATGCCGCAGGCATTGTTTCTGGGAACATATGTAAATACGGATTCCCTGGCGCTTTTATCCATGGCGATGCTCCTGTATTCCTGGTCCTGTTATCTGGAAGTGGGAGACTGGAGCTTCAGAAATTCGATCCTTCTGGCTGTTGGAATGGCAGTCTGTGCATTGTCCTACTATAATACCTACGGATGGATCTTATGCAGCTTCCTGTTTTTCTGCCTGACAGTCCTTCTGTGCAGGGAAGAGCCGGTAAAACAGAGAGTTGCATTTCTGTTCCGGAGAGGGATCGTGATCGCGGCAGTAACCCTTGCTTTATGCGGCTGGTGGTTTATACGAAATGCCGTTCTCTATGACGGAGATCTGATCGGAAGAAAAGCCTGTGCACAGTGTGCGGAAAAATATGCGGCTGTTGATTACAGGCCGTCCAGATACCCTACACCGGAGAAGCTGAACTGGTCATGGAAGGATATCCTTTTGTATCAGGACCCGGGCTGGCAGCATAACTGGCTGCTGACAGTACTGGTAAGCTTTATCGGAACCTTTGGTCTGATGCAGATTTATATGCCTTATAATGTGAGCAAGGCATATTTCCTGTTCTTTGGAATGGGTGGGATCGGTATTTTGACCATGCTGGGAATGTTTTATCCGAAGAAACGTACTGTGGTAAAAGAACGAAAAGCAGTAGGAAGTGAAAAGCTGAAGATAAAAACAATAAACGTGTACGATAAATGGGACAGAAAAGGAATCTTTCATCTGTTGCTGATCCTTCTGATCCTGATCCCTGTGGGTCTGTTTATGTATTATGTATATTATAGTGACAACCAGGCGCAGGGACGTTATATCATGCCGGCATTGTATCCGGCCATGTATTTTGTGACAGCCGGCTGGAATCGTCTGCTTGAGCGTTTTGTAAAAAAAGAAAATATCAGAATGTGGATATACCGGGTCCTGACAGCACTTCTGGCTGCTTCGCCGTTTTTATGCTATATCTTCCTGGTAGTTCCGTTTTATGGCTGACACCCAGATGGTGAGATGGCAGAAAAAAATCCCTTCTATGTATCCGGATATGACCGGTGCATAGGAGGGATTTTTTGATTCTGAAATATATTTGCCTGGGAACCAAGATCAGGAACGGATGATCCGGATCATGCGCCACAGCAGAAGGATAAGGAGCAGGATGCCCACACCGCAGATGGCAAAATACGGAATCTGGGATCTGGATTCGGAATAAGCTTTTGCAGAATCCATGTTTTCATCATTTTCCAGTACATCGGAAGAGCTTTCCTGGGAGGAATCCTCGACAACTGCAGTTCCCACCTGAGTTCCGCCAAAGGAATAGGTGCGTAAGATCTGACCATCAGATTCCGTATCTTCCGTAGTCAGGTCGTCTGCGGTCGCGCCGGATGGAACCATTACAGTGCCGCCGGACAGGATGTGAAAATCATCTTCGCTGAGATCCAGAAGCTGGAAATTGGAAAAACCGTAATCCAGAAGTGAGATCGCTTCGGTGGCTGTCTGACCGGTCGCTCCGTTCATAACTACTGCGATCAGAGTAGTACCGTTTCGCTGTGCAGCTGTGACAAGAACGCTTCCGGAAGCAGTGGTGGTACTTTCACGACCGCCGATACATCCTTCATAATAGGAAGCGGATGCAGGATCTGTCATGGTAAAAGAGCTTGTCAGGTTACGGGTACCGCCGGAAACATTGGTAGCCGGGATCGTATAGGAGGTGGTTCCGGAGATGGTGCGGAAGCTGTCATTACGGATAGCCGCCTGCATGATCAGAGCCAGATCATGTGCTGTGGTATGCTGGTTGTCATCCGGGAGACCGGTAGGATTGGTGAATACCGTATTGGTACATCCTAGCTCCTTGGCACGGTTGTTCATTTTCTGGACAAAGGCATCCACAGATCCGCCGATCTGTTCTGCGACCTGGAGAGCAATGTCATTGGCAGAGGCCAGCATCAGAGCGTAAAGGCACTGCTCCATGGTAAATACCTCTCCGAGCTGTGAGGAAATATGAGCGCCTCCGTCTGTAACACCGGATACACCGGTTTCTGTCATGGTAACCTGATCGTCAAGCTGGCTGTTCTCCAGTGCCAGAAGACAGGTCATGATCTTAACTGCGCCGGCCGGAGAAAGTGTGGTGTCCATATCCTTGGCATAGAGGATCGTATCGGAAGTATCTTCCATGATCACAGCAGATGCGGAAGTGATCTCAGGCCCCTGAGGCCAGCCGCTGATCCCATTGGTGGTAATACCGGAGGATGCAGCAACAGCGGTTCCTTCTGTGGCGAAAACTGGAGTCTGGAACACCATGGAAGCGGAGATCCCAATAGCCAGAAGCGCTGTGGTTATTCTTGATTTTTTCATGATAAATGGTACTCCTGTATAAAAATAATTCTTATGTAAGCAATACATACGTAAGTTCAGTATAACACATTTCCTCTCTTCCTTGCAAAAAAAATGATGGAATGGTAAAATATGTTCATCAAACTGAGTAATACGGAGATAATATATGAGTAAAGATGATTCTACAGGAAAGATCCAATGGGACAGACTTATAAAGAAGCTTTCCCCCTATACAGTACAGAAGGGCTTAAGATACCTGAAGCATTATGGCCTGAAAGAGTTCTGGATCCGGCTTCATGAGCGTTTTGAACCGGAAGAGGTTCCTTACGGACCATGGTATGAGGCATACAGACCTGACGAGGAAACACTGGAGAAGCAGCGGAAACGCAAATTTCCGGATGGGCCGCTGATCAGCATTGTGGTACCTGCATATCTGACACCGGAGCGTTTTTTAAGACAGATGCTGGACTCTCTCCTTGCACAGACATATGAGAACTGGGAGCTGTGTCTGGCAAACGGAAGCCCGGAGGATCCGGACATGCAGACTGTGCTGAGATCCTATGCAGAGATGGACAGGAGGATCCGCTATCAGGATCTGAAAGAGAATCTTGGCATTGCAGAAAATACAAACGCGGCTTTTTCCATGGCAGAGGGTGATTTTATCGCACTTCTGGATCATGATGATCTGCTGGCACCTAATGCATTGTATGAGATCGCGGCGGCACTGGAGGAGCATCCGGAGGCGGATGTGATCTATACAGATGAGGATAAGGTCACGACAGATCTTTCTGAACATTTTCAGCCCCATCTGAAACCGGACTTTAACCTGGATCTTTTAAGATCCAATAATTATATCTGCCATTTTCTGGTGGTAAGACGTTCCGTAGTGCAGACAGTGGGCGGATTCCGCCGGGAATTTGACGGCGCCCAGGATTATGATTTCATTTTCCGCTGTGTGGAGAAGGCAAGGGAAGTGGTCCATGTACCGGAGATTCTTTATCACTGGAGGACCCACAAATCCTCCACAGCAGATAATCCGGCAAGCAAGATGTATGCTTTTGAAGCCGGCAGACGTGCCATTGAGGGGAATCTCAAACGGACCGGAACTCCGGGAACCGTGGAGCATACTCCGGATTTTGGATTTTACCGTGTGAAGTATCCGGTGCAGGGAGAACCTCTGGTTTCTGTTATCATTCCGAACCGTGAGGAGAAAGAAACGCTTCAGGCCTGCGTGGAATCCATTTTTGAAAAAACTGCCTACAAAAATTACGAGATCATCGTTGTGGAGAATAACAGCAGCTCCGAAGAGATCTTCCGGTATTACAGAAAGCTTTCGGAGGATCCCAGGGTCCATCTGATCCGCTGGAAAAAAGGCTTCAACTATTCTGCCATCAACAATTTCGGGGTGCGCCATGCCAAAGGAGATTACCTGCTTTTTCTGAATAATGACGTAAAGGTCATCGATCCGGACTGGATGTCAGAGATGCTGAGCGTGTGCCAGCGTAAGGAAACAGGTGCAGTTGGCGTCAAGCTGATCTATCCGGATAACACCATTCAGCATGCAGGCTGCGTGGTGGGAATGGGCGGAATTGCCGGGAACATGTTTGTGAATATGCCGGCAGAGCGTACCGGATATCTCCATAAGGCCTCTCTTCTGCAGGATATGAGCTGTGTGACTGCAGCATGTATGATGATGAAGAAGGAAGTTTTTCTGGAGGCAGGAGGCTTTACGGAAGAGCTTGCAGTTGCGTTTAATGATGTGGATCTCTGTCTGAAGGTGCGCAGCCACGGCCATCTGATCGTCTATGATCCGTATGTGAAGCTCTATCATTACGAATCCAAGTCAAGAGGCACTGAGGACAGCGAGGAAAAGGTCCGCCGTTTTCAGACGGAGATCGAATACATGCGCTGTCACTGGCTGGATATCCTGAAAAAAGGAGATCCATACTATAACAAAAATCTTTCTTTAACCAAATGGAATTATTCCCTGAAGCCCCTTCCGGGAATGGGAAAGAAGAAGGGATAAAGCAATGCAGGAAGTATCAGTAGTCATACCAAACTTTAACGGAATGGCATATCTGGATGGTGTTCTTTCCAGTCTTGAAAGACAGACTATCCGTAATTTTGAGGTTATACTAGTGGATAATGGTTCCACTGATGGCAGCTGTGCGTTTGTTTCGGCGGAATATCCATGGGTACACATGATACAGCTTCCGGAGAATTACGGCTTCAGCAGAGCCGTCAATGAAGGGATCCATGCGGCACGTTCCCCATATGTGCTGCTTCTGAACAATGATACGGAAGCGGAACCGGATTTCCTGGAGGAGATGGTTGCTGCCCTGCGCAGACATAAGAAGGCATTTTCCTGTCAGGCAAAGATGATCCAGTTTCATGACAGGGACAAGATGGATGATGCCGGAAATTATTACTGTGCCCTTGGCTGGGCTTTTGCCAGGGGAAAAGGCAAGGATATCCGCCATTATGACCGAGAGCAGAAGATTTTTTCCACCTGTGCGGGAGCTGCGATCTACCGGAAGAAATTTATTGACAGGATCGGAGATTTTGATGAGGAGCATTTTGCTTATCTGGAGGATCTGGATATCGGCTATCGTGCCAGGATCTGCGGTTATCAGAACTGGTATGCTCCAAAAGCGAAGGTTTATCATGTAGGAAGCGGCACCAGCGGCTCCAGATATAATCAGTTTAAGATCCGGTATTCTTCCAGAAACAATATTTATCTTATCTATAAGAATATGCCGTTTCTCCAGATCGTGCTGAACCTTCCGTTTTTTCTGGTGGGATTCGGTGCGAAGATCCTGTTTTTTGCGTCCAAGGGATTCGGACGTGAGTACCTTGCAGGCATCAAAAACGGCTTTCAGATCAGCCGCAAAAACAAAAAAGTCAGATTTTCCATGAGGAATCTTCCACGTTATATACAGCTCCAGTTTGAACTCTGGATC
>ERZ1032794.286-NODE-286-length-14315-cov-11.121669_pt1 | contig 14315 bp, 15 predicted proteins | sample MGYA00516957_ERZ1032794 | MGnify/ENA primary metagenome ERZ1032794 (study PRJEB33719, sample SAMN04262543) | wastewater metagenome | biome: sewage system; feature: street-access sewage; material: sewage | place: Peru: Lima | collected 2013-01-15 ... | reverse complement strand
CCACATCTACGGAGCGTACCATACCGAGTTTCTTTTGGAGAACAAGGATGGTTTCCAGATAGTCCTCCCCGGACGCATAGAGTTTCATCAGAACCTCCTTATTTAGTCGTGAGATCGTAAACAGAGATTGATTCATTTGATATTTCCATTCGCCGAGTACACAACAATCCCATTAACTCACGATCATGTGTCGCCACAAATACTATTCTATTGGAAGATAACTCTTTGATAAGTTCACAGACTTTGATCATGTTCCCATAATCCAAGCCGCTAGTCGGCTCATCAAAAATCATAATATCTTTATTTGCAAGAGTTGCTACTGCCAGAGCAAGCCGCTGCTTTTGACCTCCAGAGAGTGTCATAGGATGTTTATCCTTGTAATCCAATAAGTCCAGTCGTCTTAGAATTTTCGTGATTTCCTGTTCATCGACAGTTTTATTGAGAAGAGAAAATTCTTCCCATACACTATCCGAAAATAACTGATGGACAACATCCTGCATTGTCATGTAACACAGTTCTCGGCGCTTCTTATATGGATATGGCTTTCCATCAAACACAATTCTTCCTGCTTTTTCTTTCATAAGCCCACAAAGCACACGCAGAAAAGCGGACTTTCCACTTCCATTGCGTCCAGTAACTGCAATTATATCCCCGCGAGCCGCTGCAAAAGATGCGTTGCTGAAAATGGTTCTATTTTTATAGCTCACGGATAAATTATCAATCTCCAATATGCCTGAATTACACTTTGTAGGCACCTCATCTTTTTCGTTGTCCAAGGTAAAGCAGCGCAATCCAAGCCTAATACGTTCTGAATCCGCTAACGCACGAAATTCATCGCCTGTATATACTTTCTGAATAACGCCGTGTTCAATATAAACAGCCTTATCCACTAAATCCATGAGAAAATATAAGCGATGTTCTGAGATCACAATCGTTTTACCCATTTGCTTCAATTTGAGAAGAATTTCATGCAGCCGGTCAATTCCATCTTTATCAATATTTGCCGTTGGTTCATCAAGGACATAAATATCCGGATTTACGGCATAAATAGAAGCGAGAGCAAGTATCTGTTTTTCGCCACCAGAAAGGCCAAAAACACTTCGACCCAACAGATTTTCAATCTTAAGACCGTGAGCTACTTCTTGAACACGGGCATTTATTTTGTTTGGCTCTATTCCTAAATTTTCCATGCCAAAAACCAGTTCACTATCAGAGTCAAGATTAAAAAATTGAGTTTTAGGATTTTGAAAAACTGAGCCTACATCTTCTGATATTTCATAAACTGGTGTTTTGGCAATTTCTTTTTCTTTAACAACAACAGAGCCAGAATATTTTCCTTCTGTGAAATGCGGAATCAATCCGTTGATGCACTTGGTTGCAGTTGTCTTACCGCAGGCACTTCTTCCACAGAGAAGGACAAATTCCCCCTTTTTTATTTGCAGATCAAGGGAATTTAACTGTTCTTCACCTGTATTTCCATAGGAAAATGACAGGTTTTCAAATGTTATCATAAAATCCCCCCTTCTTAAAGCAACACAAAAGCAATAATAACAAGTACAATAGCGACAAAGCAGAGTACATAATCCTGTATATGGAACCGCATAGATACTGCACAGGTTTTAGGGCGTGGATTATCTATACCACGCGCAGTAATAGCCTGACTTAATTCATCTGCTGTTGTCGAGGCTGATAACATGAGCGGTACATAGATATACTCCAATTTTTGAAAAACACCATGTACATTTCTCAATTTCATCGCATCGCTGATAGCTTGTTGTTCTTCGTGTAAAGTAGGAAAATATCGTACCGTAATTGCAAGCGGGATAATAACTGCCTGTGGCAAGTGCCATTTTTGCATGGCGTGCATAAGCAAGCGTATCGGGGTTGTTTGAACCAATAAAGCCCCTAATGTTACACAGGGGAGCAGCTTCCGAAACGTAATAACTACGATATTTAGTGAAGTCATAATTATTTCCGGGCAAAACGGTAAAATCCAACATTTTATTGCAAGCAGTACAATATATGTAATGGTACTTTTCAGCGCCGTTTTATAAACTCCACAAAGCAATAAAAGGATTACCAATGCCGCAACAACCAGCATTTCTGCATATACATGGCTATTTGTAAAGACAAATATATTGATGCCGAGTAGCAGGAGTATCTTAGTCCTTGGGTCGAGGACTAAGATACCCTTTCTTATTGTACCCATTAAACGATGCCTGCCTTTTCAAAGTGCTTTTTCAACATCAAGCGTCCAACCAAAGTACCAATCAAACCGCCGACAAATGCAACTGCTAACATACCAATGAAAGAACCGGCAGAGATCATAGACTGTAACCCCTCTACATATTCAACGCCCATACCCATTTCTTCGATAGACTTCATGTAGGCATCTTGAAATAACCACATAGGCAGGGGAGAACCAATAAAACCAAAGGCGGTAAATCCGCCAGCCAGGGCAATGCCTTTGAATGATTTGTAACCCAATACCTTTCTTGCAGCTTCGCCCAGAATTCCGGCAACTGCAAAAGTGACGATGATAACCCAAGTGCATTCACCTGTTGCAAAATACAAAAGCCCAGTAATAATTGCAAGAATCAATGCTGCGCCTTGCTTCGGAACCTTGGTCATCAAAAGTGTAAAAAATGCTCCGCCGAAAAGCCCCGCAATACCGGGCCAGATCAACCATAGAATTGGTGCAATTCCAACGGGAATCATAACAATCATTGAGATCACCATATACAGTGCCGAAAAAATACCGATGTTCACCAAGTCTTTGACTTTCAGTTTGTTGTTTTCCATAATGCTTACCTAAACCCTTTCTTATTTTGTTGGTTCTTATTTTGTTTATATTTTCCAAGAGGATGCCGTTTGCCGTATTTTTACAAACCTACGGTAAATGCCATCCTGTTGAAGCAATGTTTCATGTGTCCCCTGTTGGACAACATGCCCGTTATCCAGAACGATAATTTGGTCGGCATCCTTGATTGTGGAAAGCCGGTGGGCAATGATAATCAGCGTTTTTCCACATGTTAGTTCGTTGATAGCTGTCAATAATGCGTGCTGGTTTTCAGGATCAACACTGGATGTGGCCTCATCCAAAATGATAATAGGAGCATCCTTTAAGATTGCTCTAGCAATAGAAATACGTTGCTTTTCACCACCAGATAGTGTTGAACCACCTTCGCCAATAATTGTCTGATATCCATTTGGTAATTTTTCGATAAATTCATGGCAGCATGCTCGACGTGCCGCTTCAACAACTTCTTCATGCGTGACAGTAGGTTTCCCAAATTTTATATTGTTTTCTATAGTATCGTGAAACAGGTACACCTTCTGAAACACGATGCTCATCAGTTTCATCAATTCCTCAAACTCTATTTCTTTGATATTTTTGCCACCAATCATAATTTCGCCTTGCTGCACATCCCAAAATCTTGTAATCAAATTACATAGAGTCGTTTTTCCAGAGCCAGACGGTCCTACAATAGCCGTTACTCGATGTTCTGGGATTTTTAATGTGACATTCTGAATGATGGGACGATTTTCATAGCCAAAGGATATATTATGAAGTTCAATATTATAATTCTGTATTTTATCTATGGTGTCATTACCTGACATCTCCGGAATTTCCAATACGGACTCAACTTGACTAAGAGCAGTATCTACAATTCGTAGCAGAGCAATATTAGAGGCAAGTCCATCCATCTGTGAGTAAACAAGAAAAGCCGCAAAAAGGAACATAACACAAATAGGAAATGTCATTTCTTGTCTTACATAGAGCAATGCGGCAATCAATACTACTCCACAGCTCGCCAGTCGAAATATGTATCTGTAAAAGCTGATTGGCCAGACCGCTGTATTTTCCAGACGAATGTCTGCTTCCTGTTTTTTATGGAATGCTTCTTTTACTCTGTTCAAACCATCCCGCCCTGTTCCAAAAAGGCGCATAACCATATTGCCCTGTATAAATTCCAACGTTTTCTCTGTCATTTCTTCCTGAGCCTGAAAACGTACTGGCATTACTTTTTTTGCGTTTTCTTGAACGACACGGAGCAAAAGAATTCCGATTCCAAGGCCCGCTAATGTAATAAGCCCTATTCTCCAGTTAAAAAGAAGCAATACTAAAGTACAAACTGCAGCATAAATCAGGCTGCCCAAAATGTTTTCTACAACAGACATTGCCGAGGATTCCAAAGCATTCATATCTGTAGTCATTGCCATCTGGATTTCACCGAGGTTCTTTTCGCTGAAATAACCCATCGGCACTCTCTTTAATTTTTCACCAGCCTCCAAACGCTTTTCGTAAAAGACATCGTAGCTGGAACCAGATATATGTTCAGTTATCTGATACTTACAAATAATCTTACCTGTAAGGCCCACAAGTAAAATCGCAGCAGCAACTCCAATTTTCTGTTGGGTAAGGGTATTGATAGAAAAAGAAATATAAAGTATGGCAAATAAGTCCATTGCGGAAAAGAAGGAGTGCAATAGGCTGATGATAATTCCTATTGTAACTTTGTGGCGATATTTGCCCGCCATAGTCAAAATTCGTTTCATGGTTTCAAGCATTGCACTCACCTCTTTTCCGCTCTGAAGTTAATATTGTCTCGTTCCACAGCCGCTTATAAAGAGCACAATTTTTTAATAATTCGCTTTGTGTTCCTTCAGCTACAATCTTTCCTTGATCTACAACAACAATCTTATCTGAAGTTTCAATCGTTTCCAGACGATGGGCAACTACAATAAGAGTTTTGTCTTTTACCAACTCATTTATAGCTTCTTCAATATACACCTCATTTTCTGGGTCGGCATAGGCACTTGCCTCATCCAGAATTACAACATCTGCTGGCTTTAATATTGCGCGGGCTATCGTGATGCGTTGTCTTTCTCCGCCAGAGAGCTTTCCTCCTGCATCTCCGACCAAAGTATCGTATCCATATTCCATTTTGCGGATAAACTCATCACATCTGGCCGCTTTTGCTGCGGCAAGGACTTCCTCATCGGTAGCACAAGGGTTTCCCATTCGGATGTTTTCCTTGATACTAATATTGAAAAGGAAGTTATCCTGTGACACAAAACTAATATGTTTCATTAACTGGCTTGTTGGAATATTGCGAATATCTTGGCATCCATAAATGATATGACCGCTTGTTACATCCCAAAAGCCCGCCATCAATTTTGTTATGGTTGACTTACCTGAACCAGATGGCCCTACTATGGCCGTTTTTCCACCCGGCACAGGGGAAAAGGTTATATCATGCAGCACTTCTTTTTTATCATATCCGAATGAAACATGCTCAAAATGAAAGCCATCATCTGTTAGCAAAACTTCTTTTGATGGCCGCACCAGTTCTTGTTCATCAAGAAAATTTCCTACTTGCCGGATACTGGCATCAACAACAGCAAAATTATCAGCATAATACGTTGCTTGAATCAGCGGACCGGCAATTCCAAGGGATAAAATAAGGCATGTAATATAAATAGAAAAACTGATACTTCCTTGCATAAGAAGATACGCTCCAACGGGAATACCTCCCACAAGGGTAGCAGGAATTACTGTTAAACCAAGTGCTGAATATAGCCAGGTATTTTTCCACCAATCCAATGTCGTATCATGGTAATTCTTAACAGAATCAGAGAATTTTTGGAATGATTTCCCTGTTTGGCTGAAAGTCTTGATTACTTCAATCCCATTGACATACTCAACCAAAGAGCTGTCCATGTTGCTACTGGCTTCAATATATCTATCAGATCTATTCTTATAGTCTTTCATTTGCCCCATTAAGAGTAAAACGCCAATAGGAATCACAATCATACAGGCCAGTGCCATACGCCAGTCCAAAATGAAAAGTAAAATAATAATGCAAAGCGGTGTGAAAACATTTGCTGTGATCTCTGGCAACATGTGAGCTAAGGGCTGTTCCAATTTGTCAACAGTATCTACAACCATCGCTTTCAACTTACCTGATGGGGTATCAACCATAACTCCCATAGGAACACGCATCATTTTCTCAGCCAGTTTGCATCGAATATTCCCTAAGATATGATAAGCTACCCTGTGAGCTTTCAAAGAGGAAACTGTATTAAACAACATTTTAAGAGTCTCGCCTAACACAGCAATTCCCACATAGCAAAAGATGCGTTCTGCCGTTAAAGTGTTTTGGATCAATCCCGACAAAATTCCTGCGAGCGCAAAATAGGGTGCCATTCCACACAATACCCCAATCACAGCCAATAGAATAGCTACCAACATTTTGCCTTTACATCCGCTTATAAAAGAATAAATCCAATACAAGCTACCCTTTACTTTCATAGTCCATCCCTCCTATATAAGCTAATGATTTTGGTTAGCATTAACTAACCCATAAAACAGAAAAATTTTAGGACGATAACGCCCTAAAATTCAGTGCAGTCATTTATTATGTAATTTTCAGAAGCCAAGGACTTCTTGCATACCAGGGTAAAGCATTTTACCGATGAAGTCCAAATGCTTCAATGCCTGTTCTCTTGTATATTCATGTTTAATTGTTTCACAAAGAGCGGTGACAAATGTGGTACACAATATATGAAGTTCATTATCTGTTACTGTTTTATGAGGAAGCCCTCGCTTTTCAAGTACGCCAAACAAATCAATAATTCCTTGCATTTCGATTTCCACAAGACGCTCCTGAAAAGATTCATAAGGTGTACCTTTTGAACAAACAAGTAATAATCGAAAAACATCATAATTGTCATACATAAAGTTAATAGATTCCCTGTTTTTTCCCGTTCTGAACTCGTTAAAATTTTTGAGGAAATCATCGTCACTAAGTCGAGAATATGTTTCTTCCATAGAAACATCGCACATCTTCAAAAAATCACTCGTTACTGGTTCTACCATTGCAGTAAACATAGCCTCTTTGCTTGGAAAATGGCGATATATCCCCGCAGCAGTAATTCCTGCTCGTCTTGCGATATTTTGCATAGACGCTTTCTCATATCCATGCTCTAAAAATTCCTGCTTAATACATGGGAGCAATTTATTATGTGTATCTGTCTTATCTCTCGGCATATAAAAACCTTCCTGTAAGTTAATTAGGTTAGCTTACGCTATTCACTATACCACATAGGAAATAAAAATGCAAGAGAAAAGTGTTAGTTTAGGCTCACCGTTTTTATGCCAATCTATAAACAAGGGGCTGTTGCACATGTAGCAGCCCTTCTTTTATTCGTAGAATCGAAAAATAAAAAGCATGTTTTTGTGAAAATAAAAGCATGTGCAACAGATTTCCTTGAAAATCAGAAATTTTCAATGGATTTGTGATGCACATGCTTTTTCCTATTGTTCGATTATATGTCTAATTCTTAGGGGCGATTCTGAACTTCCATCCAAAACGATGTGCAACAGTCCCTTGTTTATAAAATTAATTCATCCAATATAATTTCCTCCGCCTGCGCCTTCAGCGTGTTCATCAACCCCACCCAGCGCATGGGGTCGCGGGCTTTCAGTTCCTCGGTAACGCCCGCCGCCTCCATCATGCGGGGCAGCATGGCGTCTATGCGCTCCCGCGCCGCCCGGTCAATCTCCAACAGGTGCGGGTATAGCATTTCGCTCAAGATCAGGCTGCTGTAAAGTCCTGGCCGGTGTTCCTTCAGGTAGCGTTGCCGCATACGGCCATACTTGCCGATGGGGGCCTCCGGCTGCTCGGAAAGTTTCAGGTCGGGGATGTAGTAATCCCCGCAGCGGGTGTAAGTCAACTCGTTCATGTTCGTCCTCCTTTGCATTGTAATTGTTAAACGGCGGTGCTGGCCGATACGGTGGCCTTGCGGGGCTCCTGCCTAGGTAACTGACTGACGGGGATAAAAATGCCTTTTTCCATGTCCTCAGCACGGATTGCGGCCTTTGCCGCCTCCCGTTGCGCTTTGCGCTTTGCGTTGTAGCGTTCTTCCCATTCCTTCTGCTTGCCGTTTGCTTTGCGGCGTAAGTAGTTCTGGTGAAGCCTGTCCTTGCGTTCCTCTTTCTTCCGCAGTTCTTCCTGTTCCTCCGGGGTCAAGGGAACAGGCTGCAAGGCGGGCGGGATATACCGGCCCACAAAGTTGAAGTAGATTTCAACCTCCTGCGTGGTGTCCTGACTGCCTTTCCGGGCGCGCTCATGGACAAGGATTTTCTCGACAAACTCGTTGAGCATGATATTCGTAAGCGTGTCGAAGTTCTCATACTTGTCAATCAGGGCAATAAACTTCTCCGCAGATTTCCGGCTCTGCTCATAGCCGGTAACGGCTTTTTCCAACTCTGTGATTTCCGCATTGAGGGCGTCTTGCTCTTTGGCGTACTGTGCGTCCAGGGCCTCATACCGGGCGTCCGGCAGCTTGCCCAGGGCGTTGTCCTCATAGATTTTGCAAATCAGCCGTTCCAGTTCTCCGGCCCGCTTTTGGGCGGCAGCCAGCCGTTTCCGCTTTTTAGAGATGTCGGCGGTCTGCTGGGCGGCCTGCGTTTCCTGGACAGTGCGGATAAACTCGGCCCGGTCATTCCTGGAATACTCCGCGATGGTCCGGAGCATATCGGCAATCAGGGTCAGAACAGCTTCGGCCTTGATGCGGTGCTGTGTGGGGCAAAGGGAGCCGATAGGGTATTTGCCATACTGGCCGCAAGTGTACTGAGGAACACGCTTACCGTTATAGGTGCGGTGAACATACATCTTGCCGCCGCAGTCGGCGCAGTACATTAGGCCAGTCAGGGGATATGCCTCCCCAAAGCCGTCCGGGTAGCGTCTGGCGTTTCCCCGGACGCGCTGCACATTGTCAAAGGTTTCCTGGTCGATGATGGCCTCATGGGTATTCTCGAAAATTGTCCATTCGCTTTCGTCAACATAGTGGCTTTTCTTGTCCTTGAAGTGCTTGCGGGTCTTGAAATTAACCGTATGACCTAAATACTCACGCTTTTTCAAAATGCTCACAATGGTGGACGAACCCCAGCCGTAGGGGTCTTTGACTGGCTTCGTCCTGTTTACTCCTTCGTCAAAGCGTGCCAGATGGACAGCGGGAATTTCAACCTTTGCTTCGGACAGCAGCTTGGAGATTTGATAGGGACCGTAGCCCTCCATCGTCAGAGAAAAGATACGGCGTACCACCTCGGCGGCTTCTTCGTCCACAAGCCAGTGTTCCCGCTTTTCGTCCCACAGGTAGCCATAAATGACGGTGCCGGTCAGATGCTTGCCGCTCATACCTTTGGACTTGAACACGGAGCGGATTTTCCGGCTGGTGTCGCGGGCGTAAAACTCGTTCATAATGTTGCGGAAGGGGGTAAAATCATCGTCGCCTTTCAGGCTGTCCACACCGTCGTTAATGGCGATCAGCCGGACGCCGCGCTGCCGTAAAATCTCCATGACCTGACCGACCTTCAGATAGTCACGCCCCAGGCGGCTCATGTCCTTGATGACAATGGCCTCTACACGCCCCGCCTCAACTTCCTCCATCATCGCCAGGAATCCGGGGCGATCAAAACGGGTTCCCGATACACCGTCATCGGTAAAATGCCGGGGATTGGGCAGGTTATTCCGACGGGCAAACTCCTCTAACATCTGCTTTTGATGACTTATGGAATTGCTCTCACCCTGTAACTCGTCATCGCGGCTCAATCGTTCGTACAGTGGGGTGATTTTCTCGTTTCTCATGGCTGTACCTCCTGAAATGAAAATGCTCTAAGTGACTGCTTCACTAACCATGACATAAACCATGATTAAGAAGTCACTTAGAGCATACATCTCCGGCAGCCAGCTTGTAAAGTTTGTACTGCCGCCCGGCAAAGCTGTTGGGCTTCTTTTTTGCCAGTTCTTCAAACAGCAAGTCCACCGGATTCTGGTATTCCTCGTCGTCCTCCAGCACCTGCATGGTGTTGAGCATTTCTAACAGTGTTGCAAAATTCTGCTCCTCCACCGGGGCTTCATAATGCAGATAAGCGATCAGGGCAGTGAGCAAAATACATTCGCTTTTCTCCCAAAATGGATCGCCGCCGCTGCCTTCTCCCTTCGTGTTGGTCATCAGGGTCGTGACCAGTTTCAGAATGTCTTTTTCGCTGTGGACATAGGCGAAGGGGTTGTAGTGCATGGACTTTTTGAAGTTGATGGTGTTCAGAATCCTGACCTTGTAGCCGTTCTTCAACATCGCGTTGCCACATTCAAGCACGATAGTTCCTTTCGGGTCAGTAACCACATAGGAACTGTGACATTGTAAAAGGTTGGGCTTGAGCCAAAACCGGGTCTTTCCGCTGCCGGAGCCACCCACTACCAGCACGTTTTTGTTCCGAGCATTCTTGGGGTCCGGTGGACGGTTGGACATCATCAGCCGTTCCGTTTTGGTCAGGATGATGTTGTCTGCAAACTTGGGTGCCATGAACAGCTCAATATCCTTGGGGGTGCCCCACCGGGCAGAGCCGTACTCCATGCCGTGGCGGTACTTCTTGGCGTTTTTTCCACGCAAATAGACCGCCAGCCGTAACCCTGCACCGCAGCACAAGCCCACCAGCAAATCGAGCGGATGCAAGCTGGGCAGCGGGTTCGCAAACGCCAGCGGAACGGTACCCATCATGGACATAATCTTATCGCCCAGTTCTTTGCCCTCGGCAAGTCGCCACGCTTCGCCAAAGTTGGTTGCCACCAGCCCCAGCAAAATATAGGGCAGGTACAGTGCCAGCAGCTTTGTCAGCTTTTTCGTGGTCACAGTCCACGCTCCTGTTCCTTGTGCCGGACTTTACCGGGGAGTTCTGCCGCCGCCTGCACCAGTTCATGCAGTTTTGCCAGAACCGAGGGGCGTTTATCCTTGTTCAGCAGAGATGCCGAATACTCCTTGAAAGCCGATTGGAAGGCTTCTGCGTCCGGGGCCTTGAAAAAGACCAGATACCGGGGCGGCACCTCGGAGATGTCCTTGCGAATGGCATAGTCGATGCCGTACTTTTTGGCATAGCGTTCCAGACCACGGATGCCAGTCTTGCTGATCTCCACGCTGGACACGCCCCGGTTCTGCCGCAGAAGGGTGCGGACGCTCTGCTTACCTTGGGATGCCTTGGACTGATACAGCCGAAATGCCGCTTTAACTGCCCGCAGGACAGTCCGGGCAGACAGCTTCGTGGTGGAGATCATAATGTTGAATGATTTCTGTTCGATTTCTTCCTGCACTGCCATCACCTCCCGTGCAGCAGGGTGATTTTAGCGGTCATGCTCTGCCGGGGGCTTGGTGCGGGGCTTTTCTGTGGGAGGTTCATCAGGCACCGGCAGCACCAGCAGACGGTTGCCCAGCTTCAGAAAGGCTTCCGGCTGATGGAAAAGCTGCTCATACTTCTGCGCCAGTTCCGGGGTCAGGGATGCAAAATCCTCCTCGCCCAGCCCCACCACGAGAAAAGTCCCGGCAACGGCATCATACATTTCTCCGTTTTCATCCCGCAGGGCACGGTTCAAGGGCAGACCCATGAGCTTACCATCGTCATTGCAGATGATAGCCACCGGGTCTGCAAAGGGGTAAACAGCAGCAATCGTGCCGCCCACCGCCTCCTGCAAGGCTTTCAGGTTGTTGTCAATCTCGACCTGCTGCGGATGCTGTCCCGGTGCAATTTTCAGCACCGACAGGGTGTTCTCTTCCATGTGAATCCTCCTTTTTTCTGTTCAGCCCGATTTCGCCGCTCCGCGCCGCCTGCATCAAAGCCGCCACGAAGAAACCGAAAAAGGCACCAGCTTCAAAAAATGCGAAACCGATAAAAAAGTTCAGCATAGTACACCTCAGTCGATGCAGATGCAGGTCAGCTTCTGACTATCCGCCATCAGGGTGGTGCTGTGATCTTCCAGATAGGTCTGAAAGCGATAAATGTCCTCCACCGTCAGGGATACGATGGCGCTGTGCCCATCGGTGCGGTAGAAGATGACCGGGCCAGTCAGGTACCGCTTGCCTGCCAGATTGAGGACCTGCGCCGGATTGTGGCTGATAAACAGCGGCGCACCCTTCACGGCAATCAGGGCATCCTCCTCATCGAAACCGGGTAGAACGGAAGGCGCATCCTCCTCCATGATAATGGTCAGTTCCATGTCCGGGCCGATGGCGGCAAGGTAGACATTCTCGCTTGCCATTTCGGTCAGGCAGGATGCCGCCTGTTTCAGCATGGACAGGATATTCACATCCACCGTGATCTGCGGAGTATGGGGTGCAGAGTGAAAAGGAATCGTATTGTTCATAGGCGTTACCTCCAAATTTTTGCAAACAAAAAGACCCTATCGGGTCTTGCGTTACGGGTCAGCGCTCGTTGCGACGCTGCTGCTTTTTCTGCCACGCATCCAGAAGCTGGATGATCTTCTCCTCCATCTGTTTGGGCGTGTAGCTGCGAGGAAAGTATTTCCGCAGGGTCTCGTTTTTGATGGTCACAGTGTCTTTCTCGCTTTTTTTCTCCTGTCCCATCACATCAAAGGCTTTTTCGTAGCTAAACTCCCCCTGCTGTGCCATCTTTTTCAGTTGCTGCGCCTGCGATAAGGACGGCGCATTCTGGGTGTCCTCCATGGCTTCTAAAAAATCCCGCTGTTGGCTTTCGTCCAGATAGGACAATTCCACAGCGGGATTGAAGGCAATTTTCTTTTCATCTACCATGTCCAGCAATTCGGGAACAAGGTTGGTCAGGCGGATAAAACGCTGGACTTGTCTGCCACTTTCCTCGTTTCCTTTTCCGACCAAATCAGCCGCTTCCAACTTCCCGACAACTTGTCGGGAAGTTAAATCCGACCTAGCACCTTGATTTTTTAGAGCTTCCAGCTTCATTTTGTAGGCAAACGCTCTTTCACTGGGCAGGATGTGTTCACGCTGCAAATTGGAATCCACCATCAATATCACAGCAGCATCGTCCGACATCTGCCGCACAATGACCGGCAGGGTGTCCAGCCCGGCAAGTTTAGCCGCATACTGACGGCGATGCCCGGAGATGATCTCGTAGCCGTCACCGTCCGGGCGGGGGCGGGCAATCAGCGGAGCCAGCACGCCGTACTGTGCGATGCTTTCCACCGTCCGGGTCATGGCTTCATCGTCCAGCACCTTGAAGGGGTGGTTGGTGAAGGGGTGCAGCGCATCAATGGGAATTTGCTGTACCTGCTCACGCTGTTCCTCCTGTCGGTTTTCCTCGGTGGAAAACAGGTCATCTAGCCCTTTCAGAGCTAAGTTTCCGCTGTCGATCGGCATCTGCCAGCACCTCCTTTGCGAGAGATTTGTAGGCTTCTGCCACCTTGCCCTTGGGATCATAGGCAAAGATACTTTTGCCTGCCGCACTGGTTTCAGCCGCACGAACGGAGCGAGGGATGGTCTGTTCAAACACCTTCAGGTGCTTTCCGTATGCCTGCCGGATCAGATTGCTGATCTGCTTTCCGTAGTTGGTGCGGCTGTCGGTCATGGTCAGCAGAATACCTTCGATTTTCAGCTTGGGGTTGATCTGCCGCCGGACTTTTTGTACCGTCTGCAAAAGTTGTTCCAGACCCTTTGCAGACAGATACTGTGCCTGCACAGGAATCAGGGCAGCGTCTGCCGCCGCCAGTGCGTTGATGGTCAGCATCCCCAGCGAGGGCATACAGTCCAGCAGAATAAAATCGTACTTCCGCTTGGCACTGTCCAGCACCTGCTTCAGCATCTTCTCCCGGTTCATACTGTTCACGAGAGCTACTTCCAGCCCTGCCAGTTCAATGTTTGCCGGAATCAGGTCAACGCCCTCTGCGTGGTGCAGAATGCCCTCGCCGGGCTGGATGGGCTGGTCGTTCATGGCTTTCTGCATCAGGGTGGAAAGGGTGGTGGGCAGTTCATCGGGCTGCTGCCAGCCCATGCTGATGGTCAATGACCCCTGTGGATCAGTATCCACCAACAGGACTTTCTTGCCCTCCATCGCTAGGCCGATGCCCAAATTTTCACAGGTGGTGCTTTTTCCCACACCGCCTTTTTGATTGGCGACTACGATAATCGTAGCTTTCTTTGCGATAACATCACCCCGCTCTCGTTGAACTGCGCGCAAAGTCGTGGTTCGTCTTGTTCTGATAGTAGAGGTTCATGGTGGTGGGTGCGTTGTACAGAGAAGCGAGCAGATACTGCTTCATATTCCGCACCGGGGCGGTGTTTTCTGCCAGAGAATCCAGCACAAAACGGATGTGGTCGGCATTCAGCTTTTTCAGCCGACTGCGTACCACCTCTGTGGGCTTGTCATCTCCGGCGATCCGCAACATCTTGCGTTTGGTGGAACAGGTGTCCACAAGCAGGTCTACGATCTGATAGATGGTGTCCTCATCATCCGGGCAGAGCCGGAGCAGAAGGTCTACCTCCAA
>ERZ1032794.283-NODE-283-length-14365-cov-6.896226_pt1 | contig 14365 bp, 10 predicted proteins | sample MGYA00516957_ERZ1032794 | MGnify/ENA primary metagenome ERZ1032794 (study PRJEB33719, sample SAMN04262543) | wastewater metagenome | biome: sewage system; feature: street-access sewage; material: sewage | place: Peru: Lima | collected 2013-01-15 ... | reverse complement strand
ATTCGGTACACGGCGGTTCAAATAGCATAATGCTTGAGTCTTTTAAGCTCGTAATTGCTCGCTAGTTCATAATAGCCTGCTTTTACGAGCTTTTCTTTTATTATTAACCCTATTAAGTATTGCACTTCCTGCTATTCGCCAATAACCTAGTCTTGTATTTCTCCACATATGTGTGTACTCCTCTGGTATACCTAATTTCTTTAGGTTTGTTACCCTGCCGTGCACATCCCAAAAAACCGCCGTACTAGCGCACGGCGGTTTTTCTGCAGACTATTTGCCCAGGATTTCGTTGACGTAGTTTACCGCACTGACAGCGTTCGGTGCATAATGCTCGGCACCGATGGTATCAGCGTATTCCTGCGTGAGCACCGCACCGCCGACAACAACCTGACAGTTACATTCATTATGCAACGCAGCAATAGTTTCTTCCATTGCGCCTACTGTCGTTGTCATCAATGCAGATAAACCGACAACCTTGGCGTCAGTTTTCTTGGCTGCCTCCACAACTGCTTCCACAGGCACATCCTTGCCCAAGTCAAGCACGCGATAACCATAGTTTTCCAGCAGTACCTTAACGATGTTTTTGCCGATATCATGGATATCACCGTGGACGGTAGCAATAATCACTGTTTCTCCCTGTGTTTCACCCACGCCGACAGCCTCACGGATAACCTCAAAGGCTGCCTTCGCCGCATCAGCGCTCATCAGAAGCTGCGGCAGGAAGAGAGTTTTCTTTTCAAAGCCATGACCGACAAAATCAAGCGCAGGAATCATATACTTGTTAATGATATCCAAAGGCTTTTCGCTTTCCAAGGCCTTGGCTGCGGCCTGACGCGCAGGTCCCTGCAGTCCTTTGACAATGGCATCGTAAAGACCCATTTCGCTTACTGTTGTTGCTGCAGCCTTCGGTGCATCTGCATAATGCTGCACGTATTCCTTGCAACCCTCGTCATAGCCTGCCAGCGCACGATAACCGTAATAAGCATCCATCATCGGCTTGCTCTGCGGATTGATAATGCCACAGGAAAGGCCTGCTGCCATCGCCATGCTGAAGAAGGTGCTGTTGACGGCATCACGGCCGGGAAGACCGAACGAAATGTTGGAAACACCCATAACAGTGTTGATGCCGCGTGCCTTCATCGTGCGGATAACCTCACAGGCAATCGCCGCGTTATCGGCACCGGTGGAAATAGTCAGTGCCAGCGGGTCTACAACTATATTGCGGCTTTCAATGCCGTATTCGGCCGCACGGGCGATAATTTTTTCAGCCACAGCGATACGTCCTGCTGCAGTAGCGGGAATACCGCTGTCATCAAGACACAGTGCAACCAGCACAGCGCCGTATTTTTTAGCCAGCAGCAGCACATGCTGCAGGCTGTCCTCCTTGCCGTTGACGGAATTAAGCATCGGCTTGCCGTTATAAAGGCGCAGTGCTTTTTCCATTGCTTCGTAATTAGATGTATCAATCTGCAGCGGGGTATCGGTAATCGCCTGCAGCGCCGGCACAGCCTTCGCAGCCATTGCCGCTTCGTCAATACCAGGCGTACCAACGTTAACGTCCAGAATCTGCGCACCTACGCCAATCTGCTCCAGACCGAGGCGGCACACATAATCAAGGTCACTGTTGACCAATGCTTCCTTCAAACGCTTTTTGCCTGTAGGATTGATGCGTTCGCCGATAATTATAGGACCTTCGCCAAGATGCACTGCCTTGCCGTAGGAGGATACCGCCGTCAGACGGCAATCACGCGTACCTCCGGGCTGCAGAGTTTTGCATTTGGCAATCATCTGCGCAATATGCTCCGGTGTTGTACCGCAGCAGCCGCCGACGATGCTTGCACCCTTGCCTGCCAGCTCGTACATCAGCTCCGCATATTCCTCCGGGCCGACATCAAAGCAAGTTTTGCCGTCACGCTGTACCGGCAGTCCGGCATTCGGATTGATAATCAGCGGCAGGCTGGTTGCTGCCAGCATCTGCGGAAATAATTTACCCACCTGCACCGGTCCCAGACCACAGTTAAAGCCGATGGCATCTACGCCCAGACCTTCGCACATCAAAGCGGCAGCCTCAACCGTAGCACCGGTCAACAGCTTGCCATCCTCATCAAAGGTCATGGTCACGCAAACCGGCAAATCACAGTTTTCCTTAGATGCCAGAACCGCCGCCTTGATTTCGTAGGTGTCGCTCATCGTTTCGATAAGAATAAGATCTGCACCGGCAGCAGCGCCGTAACGTACCATTTCGCCGTAGGCTTCTACTGCCTTTTCAAAGGGCAAATCGCCATAAGGAGCCAACAGCTTGCCTGTCGGTCCCAAATTCAGCGCAACAAATTTATTTTCCCTGCCACCGCAGGCCTTCTTGGCAATCGCCACAGCCGCTTCGATGGTTTCCTTGCAATCCAGGCCAGAGCCTGCCAGCTTCAACGGATTAGCGCCGAAGGTATTGGATTTTACGATATTGGAACCTACATCAAGATAACTGCGATGCACAGCCTCTACAATATCGGGGTGTGTAAAATTCCAGCTTTCGGGCAGCTCACCCGGCTGCAGACCGCGTGCCTGCAGCTGTGTGCCGGTGGCACCATCAAAGAACAGCATTTGCTTGCCTAACAATTCCTTAAAATTCATAAATTAAATCTTCTCCTCAAACTTTCTTAATATCGGTATCTCTGTAAGGACAGTTTATATTACTGCAGGTCATACATTTATTCTGCACGCAGGCAGCATCTTCCGATAAGCCGATGATTGCCGTCACCGACTTGGACGGAGCCATCATCAGTCCGTCCGTCAGCGTCAGGCCGATGCGTTTGGCGCAGTTCAGCACTGCGAACAGCTGACGCTGCTCCTCCAACGGCCAATCTCCGTAACCAGGCGAAAAACGCGGGCGCTGCAGCAGACCGCCGGTTTCAGCCTGCGCCTGCACTTCATCGCAATAGCTTTCAATCAGCGCCGCTGCCACAGCCTGAGCCGCCGCACCTTCAGCAACGCTGATGAGCGCGAGGCGGCGGATGGCTGCGTCCACCCTGCTGCCGAGTGTTGCACCCATAAGCAGCACCGTGTTGCAACCCTTTAAATGACGCGCCAGCGCACGCGAATGAAAACGCACACCGCAATCCAGCGTTACGCCTGCCTCATCTGCCGTTATCGCATGCTTTTGCAGCACATAGCGTGCCTGCACCTCATTGCGCAGCTTCAGATAAACCGTATCCACTAAAATTTCTGCTGCCTTATCTCCCGGCTTGGCCCGCAGATAGCGCAGCGCTTCCTTTTGCTTATATTCCATAACAATAACCTGACTTTTGCGCCACAGCGCAGGATTATTTATCTACAATCTCTCCGAGATTATCCATAATACCGGCAAAAATTTCCGGCTTGTTCATCGTATAGATATGTACATTATCAAAGCCGTTGGCAATCAGATCAATAATCTGACCGGTAGCATAGGCGATACCTGCCTGCTTCAGTGCCTCCGGCTTATCGGCAAATTTTTCTACCATCGCACGGAACTGCGGCGGCAGCTTAGTACCACTCAGCTGGCAGATACGGATAATCTGCTTGGCATTCGTCACCGGCATAATACCCGGCACTACCGGCACATTGATGCCCGCACGCAGCAGGCGGAACATATAGTTATATAAAATCGTATTATCAAAAAACATCTGCGTCACTAAAAAGTCAACGCCTGCATCCACCTTGTACTTGGTGTTTTCTATATCCTGTTCCAAGGAACCGGATTCGGGATGGCCTTCGGGATAAGCAGCACCGCCGACGCAGAAATCGCCTTGCTGCTTCACAAAACGCATCAGCTCACTGGCATGGGCAAAGCTGCCGATTTCCTCGCCCTGCATATCTGCCGGTATATCGCCGCGCAGTGCCAGAATATTTTTTACGCCAAAGCCCTGCAGCTGTCCAAGTACCTCTGCCAGCTTTGCTTCATCAGCCTTTACACAAGTCAGATGAGCCAGAGCCGGCATGCCGTTATCCTCTACTTTTTTGGCCAGTGCTGCCGAATAGCCTACCGTGCTGCCGCCTGCGCCATAGGTGACGCTCATATAGGACGGCTTGCTGGCTGCAATTTTGTTGACAATCTCCAGACTGTTTTGCAGCTCTGCGCCCTGCTTAGGCGGAAACAGCTCGCACGACAGATGAATTTTACCGTTTTTTAAGATATCAATTATTTTTTCCGATGTCATAATTAGCCCCCAAAATCAAAAGCATTCGTATGACATTTTAACAGTTAGCGACATCTTTGGCAAACAAAAAGCAGAAAAAATTAACTGTCAGGCGATAAAACCTACCAAAATGATAAATATGTTACATACTAAAAATCCCGCAACCAAATAAGCTGCGGGATTGAATTTCGTTGGCGGAGACGGTGGGATTCGAACCCACGTGCCGCGCAAACGGCAAACTGATTTCGAGTCAGCCGCGTTATGACCACTTCGCTACGTCTCCATTATTCTGTTATGGCGAAATAATCGCATCAGGTTAACATTAATATTATATAAGAAAAATCTTGTCTTGGCAACCGCCTGCCGAAATTATTCCTGCTGCGCGCCGGCTTCACTCTTGCGCTTCGCCTTGTTTTCCTGACGGCGACGGTGGAAAAAGTCGCGCATCACCTGCGCGCATTCCTCCTCACAGATGCCGCTGACAACCTCCGCGCAGTGATTAAGATTAGGATTCGTAATGATATTGAAAATGGATTCCGCACCGCCGGCCTTCACATCAGGACAGCCGTAAACAACGCGGTCGACACGGCCGTTGACAATGGCACCGCTGCACATCGGGCAGGGCTCAACGGTAACGTAAAGCGCACAACCGCTCAAACGCCAACGCCCCAGACGCTCGCAGGCCTCACGGATGACGATGACCTCAGCGTGCGCCGTTGCGTCATGCCACGTTTCACGCATATTGTGCGCAGCGGCGATAACCTCGCCCGTTGTCATGTCCGCCAGCACCGCGCCGATAGGAATTTCACCAAGCTCTGCGGCCTTGCGTGCTTCAGCCAGCGCCAGCTGCATATACTTTTTATCGTCCATCAGGCATCCTCCACCGCTTCCATCAGCAGCTCCCATTTTTCCATCAGCTCGGCAATGGTTTGCTCGTATTCCTCATGCTCTGCTGCCATAGCTGCGCTATGCTCAGGACTGGTGTGATTTGCCGGGTCCGCCATCTGCTTTTCCAAAAGGCCCATCATAGCCTCCTGCTCACGAATCTGCAGCTCTACCTTGGGCAGCAGTCGCGCAGCCTCATCCGGGCTGTAACGGCGCTTTTTATCCTCCTGCTTTTTCGCTTTCGCCGGCGCAGCAGCAACCTGCTGTTGCTGCTTTTTAGCCTGTGCCTCCGCATAGGCCGCAGCCTTTTCCGCTTCCTCCTGTGCCTGCGCCAAAGCAGCAGCCTTTTTCTGCTTCTCTTCAAGGTAAAAATCGTAATTGCCCTTATAGTCCTTAACCTCTGAATCCTCAATCTCCCAGATGCGGTCCGCAACCTCGTTGACGAAATAACGGTCATGGCTGACTACCAGCACTGTGCCATCAAAGGCCTCCAGCGCTGCTTCTACCGCTTCGCGCGCCATAATATCCAGATGGTTCGTCGGTTCGTCAAGCACCAGACAGTTGGCTCCATCCAGCACCAGCTTCAGCAGCACCAGGCGTGCCTTCTGACCGCCGCTCAGCTCACCAATTTTTTTGAACACATCATCACCGTGGAACAGCATACCGCCAAGCATGGAGCGTGTATGCTCCTCCGTAAAGCCGTATTCAATCACAAAGTTTTCCAACAGCGTCTGCTCCGGGTTCAGGCGCTCATAGCTCTGCGAAAAATAACCGATCTGCACTCTGCTGCCAATCTTGGCCTTGCCCTTAAGCGGTGCAATTTCACCCAAGATAGTACGCAGCAGCGTCGTCTTGCCGGTACCGTTGGCACCCAAAAGCGCAGCCTTTTCACCGCGGCGCAGCGTCAGGTTAATACCCTTGGCCAACACCTTCTCGCCGTAGCCGATGGTCAGGTCCTCCATAATCAGCACTCTGTCCGCACATTCGGCAGCCGGCGGCAAACGCAGTTCAAACTCCTCGTGCTGCACCGGCGCATCAATACGCTCCAGACGGTCGAGCTGTGATTGACGGCCACGCGCCATTTTGCTCTTGATGCCAGCCTTGAAGCGACGGATATAAGCCTCAGTGCGCGCAATATAATCCTGCTGCGCATTGTAGGCAGCAGTCAGCGTACTGCTCTGAATCGCCTTCTGCTCCAGATAGCGGCTGTAATTGCCCTTAAAGGATTGCAGCTTGCCGCCTTCCATCTCCAGAATACGCATAGCAACATTATCAAGGAAGGCACGGTCATGGCTGACAACGAGCAGACCGCCCTTAAATTCCTGCAGATACTTTTCCAGCCACTGCGTCATAACAATATCAAGATGGTTTGTCGGTTCGTCCAGAATCATAAAGTCGGGATTACGCACCAGTGCCGCCGCCAGCATCAGACGTGTTTTCTGACCGCCGCTCAGCGTTGCCGCGTCATGCTGCCACCAGTCCTCGGTATAGCCAAGGCCGATAAGCACACGCTTAATGCGGTTTTCGTAATTATAGCCGTCAATAAATTCGTAACGTTTAAGTACGCGGCCGTATTCCTCCAGGCAGCTGTCGAGCTTTTCGCCCTGCAGCTTGCCGGAATCAGCCTCCAGCTGTGCCAGCTTTTGGCGCAGACTGCCGATTTCCGGGCAGGCTGTCTGCATAAACTGCCAGATAGTGCCGCGGATATCGGTAAAGCCCTGCTGTACATAGCCGACGCTGATACCTGGTTCAAACTTCACTGCGCCGCTGTCAACCCATTCAGGCTGCAACAGGCAACGCAGCAGCGTCGTCTTGCCGCTGCCGTTGACGCCTACAAGACCGACATGCTCTCCCTGCTCCACCATAAAGCTTACATCTTTAAATATTTCATGAATGCCAAATGCTTTGGCGATTTTATCTACTACTAATTGCATAACCAATCTCCTTTTAACAACTATTATAACACCTTCCGGCATTATACTCAAAAGGCTCTGCTATATTCTTATATTTTCGTGCATCACATAAAAAGAGGCTGCCGCATCTGCGGCAACCTCCATATACTTTTAAGATTTATGAGCCATAGCAACCTGAGTTTTGGTCTGAACCAAGCTCTTGTGATGCTTGTGCCAACGATAGCAAAGCATCGGCACCACCAGCATCGGTACGCCGGCGTACAGCGTCTGACGTAAATCCGGTGTAAAAGCAATTACTGCCAGGCAGAAAACCTGCGACCAGATACCGAAATGCGTAACATACGGGAAGAACGGTGTTTTATATTTCAGAGTATCCTCCTTGCCTGCGGCAATCAGACGGCGGCGGAAATTATATTGGCTCCAGCAAATGGAAATCCAAGCCATTGCTCCGGTAAAGCCGGATACTGCCAGCAAATAAGTATACAGTGTAGAATCGGGATTAAAGGTATAGAAAACGATAACTGCCCAGCAGGCGCACACAGAAACGATAATGGAATTCTGCGGCATACCGTTTTTATTGAGCTTGCCCAAAAACGCCGGTGCCATATCCATGCGAGCCAGTGCATGCAGAGCACGAGCACCGCCGTACAAGCCGGAGTTGGCGCAGGAAACGCCAGCAACCAGTACAACAAAGGCAATCGCAGAGGCTAAGCCGTCAAAGCCGTATTCCGCCAAAGCAGCGGCAAATACGCTCTCCTTCAGGCTGGCCTTATCCCACGGCATAATGGACAGCAGTAATGTAATAGGAATGATATATAAAGCAATGACACGCCAGGAAACATTACGAACCGCAATAGGAATGCTTTTAGCAGGATCCTTGCATTCGCCCGCAGCCAGACCGATAATTTCGGTACCCTGGAAGTTAACCAGAATAATAACCATGGTCAGCACAATCGGCCAATATCCCTGAGGAGCAAAACCGCCCTGGCTCAGCAGCACCTTAGCGCCTAAATAGCCCTGGTCACCGACAAGACCGCAAACGATCAGACCGGCAACGCCGCAAAAGCCCACAAGGGCAGCAATTTTGATAATAGAAAGCCAAAATTCGCTTTCGCCAAAATTATCAACATGAAAAAGGTTAATTACAGTCACCAGCAGGCCAAAAAGAATTGCCCACCACAATTGACTGACGGCAGGTACAAAATTATTCATAATAATACCCGCAGCAATCATTTCAGACGGCACGTAAGCCATCCAGTTCAGCCAATAGGCCCAGCCAACGCCACAAGCCCAGGTTGAGGATATATTCTCACGTGCGTAGGTAACAAAGGAACCGGAAATAGGCTTAGCTACAGCCAGCTCCGCCAGGCACAGCATAACGCATAAGACGATTGCACCGCCAAAAAGATAAGAAAGGATAATAGCAGGTCCGGCCTGCTCAATCGCATATCCGGCACCTAAAAAATAACAGCTGCCGATGATGCCACCTAAAGAAATCATCTGTAAGTGTCTGTTCTTTAAACTTCTATTCATGGATTGCTCGTTCATTACCTTAATAACACAACCTTTCTTGAGCATATGTGTGGAACCTTCCGTTCCGCCTTAATTCTTGTGATATGATTTTACTACAAAAAACCGCGTTTGTATAGCAAAAAATGCACTAAAATCAGCAATTTTACAAAAAAAATCTATTTTCCTCTTTTTTCCGCTGTTTTGCATCATTTTCAAGCAGACTTCTTCGCAATTCTCTACAAAAAATACTCCCCCGCCATCCCAGCAATGACAAGGGAGTAAACAAAGAAGGCTTTATTAAAGATGGCTGAACAGACTCCAGAAATGCATGCAGATACAGCCAAGCGCACTGACGAGCAGCATGCAGATTACCGAAAGCCTGATACCGTTTTTCAGTAAATCGTCAGGATTCAGACCGTAGGTTACACCCACGGCACGCGTGCTGACCGGCAGGATAAAGGCACAGTTTACGGCAACAATCGAGGTCAGGATATACGGAATAGGATTCAGCCCCAGCTGCTGCGAAATACTTTGTACTACCGGAATTGAGATGGAGGCCGCCGCGGTATTACTGCTGATTTCCGTCAGGAAGGTAGCAAAGAGCGTCAGGCTGAACATCGTTTCCCAGCCTCCGCTCAACGGCAGCAGCGTAATTACCTTAGCAATCTGCGTTGCCGCACCGGTTTTCGTAATCAGCTGGCCTAATGCCAAGCCACCGGAAAAAAGAAAAATCATACCCCACATGATGCCCTTTTCAGCTTCACGCCAGGTCAGAAGCAGCTGGCCTGTTTCGTTGCGCAGCATAAAGGTGAGCATGCCGAAGGTGAAGAAAACATAGGCAGGTTTCATCAGCGGCAGATACTGCACATAAAGCGGACGGACGAATGCCAGGCCTGTTGCGAGAATAAAAAGCCACAGGCCTAATTTTTCGCCGCGGCTCATCGGGCCGAGCTTCGCATAAGCAGTACGGAAGTATTCCTTGCCGCCGTCAAGACGTTTAACAGGCAGCGGCAGATGCAGCAGATAAGCCAGAATAAGCAGCATGATGATGAACAAAAGCGGCAGAAAGCGGATAACCCAATCCACATACATGAATTCGTGTCCCGTGAGCTTTTCCAGATAGCTGATTGCTACCAGGTTGGAACTGCTGCCTAAGGGTGAACCAAAACCGCCAAAGCCTGCGCCCCAGACGATGGCCAGCAGAATCGGTGTTGCTACGGGATTATTAGTAATCTGCTGCTGTCCTAAAAAACGCAGCATGCTTACAGCCACCGGCAACAGAATCATAACAACGACGACGTTTGGTAAAAAGATGGACAGCAGCGTTGAAGCCACCAGCCAGACGCATATCTGCTCGCGCATCGATGTGCCCAGGCCGCAAAGGCTTTTTATCGCCAGACGCTTATCAAGATGTGTTTTTTCCCACACCAGACTGATAAGGTCACTGCCGACCAGCAGCACGACGATTTCCGAAAAGTATTTGCTGATAATCCCCTCCATCGGCACCATGCCGAAGATAGCGTTCAGCGGAATCGGCAATAGCGAGGTTACGGCAATATTTACCGGACGCAGCACCCACCAAAATCCCATCCAGAAAATCGTGGCAATAGCGGCCGCCTGCTTAAATTCAATAACAGGTGCCAACATCAGCAGGACGACAAGAAAAAGCAAGGGACCTGACAAAACATTCAACGAACGGTGTTTTTTCATAAAAAACAGCTTCCTCTCCGGTTTCAATAGAAGTTTTCCTTCTATTTTTACATTTACTTAATTCTACTCCCGTTCTATAATTAAGTAAAAGACTTTATTTTGATTAATATAATCATATTTTTTGATATTTTAAGGAGATACTGCTATGGATTTCGCTTTTTACAGAAACTTTATCACTGTTGCCGAAACAGGTAATCTCAGTGCCGCAGCTAAACGTCTGGGCATCGTACAGCCGGCGCTAAGTGCGCAGATGAAGGCTATCGAAAGAAACTACGGCGTGCAGCTTTTCAAAATGCAGCGCGGTAAGCGCCACATTGAACTGACGGAAGCAGGCGAAACCTTTTTGCAGCAGGCGCGTCAGCTGTGCAATACGGAAGATGATATCAGCCTGCGTATGCAGGCCTTCGGCAGGCGTGCCGCAGGTACGCTGCGCTTCAGCGTGTCACACGTGCGTACCGACTATTTCCTGCGCAGCTATCTTATTCTCTTTGCCAAGGAAAATCCCGGCATCAGCTATCAGTTTCACGATGCGACGGTAGAGCAGCAGCAACAGCAGCTGGAGGCTGGCAGTATTGATTTTGCCTTTGCCAACGCACCGTTGCCTGCAGCGCATAATTTTGCTACTATCAAGGTGCAGCGGGAGAGTTTTTATGCTTTCTATAATGCCGGATTTGCGGTTCCGTGGGCAAATAAAAGTATGCTTTCGCCGGAGGATTTGGCAGGTGTGCCCTTGTGCTGTAATTATGGCAGCTATGCGCTTTTGCGCAATGTGTTTAAGAATTATGCGGTTAAGACTAATGTCGCCTTTATTGCCACTACGGCGGAGAGTGCGCTTACCTTTGCGACAAGCGGACTGGGAGTTGCGGTTGTTGCGGCGTTGGATGGTGATGCTGTGCCGCAGGAGATAGTGCGGCGGCAGCTTGTTGATGAGAAGCTGCATTTTGATCAGACGTTGTATTGGAGTAAGGGATATAAATTATCGCCTGCGGCGGAGGGGTTTTTGGAGTTTTTCCGTAAGAAAATTTAACCTTGTTACTTTGCCGTGGAAGGAAAAGTAGTCAAAAGTTTCTTTGGGTATGCGCAGGATTTAGATGCTTATTGCTACTTTATGGCATGCGCTGGTTATGTTACTTTTCCACGGAAGAAAAAGTAACCAAAAGTTCCTTTGGCCGCGCGCAGGATTCCGGTGCTTTTCGCCATGCGTTTGCCGCGAACCGAAGTTACGTTGGTTTGCTATAAAAGAAAGCAATGTCGGTTGAGCGTCAAACGAAGGAGAAGTTCCCAAAACAGCGCAGGCTGTGCGAACAAAGACGCTCGACTGTAGCCAGCATCCGTTCCTGTCCGGCGCGGCACGGAGTGTGTGGAACGTGCGAAGGGAAATTATATATGCGAACGCAAAAAAGAGACTGGGATAAAACCCAGCCTCTTAATTTTTTTGCTTTTATTCTTTTGGTGTTACTTCGTCTGCATTCGCAGCAGCTTTCGGTGCATCTGCTTCGGCGGCAGGCGCTTCAGCCTTTGCGTCAGCTTCGGCAACGGGAGCAGCAGCTATTTCCTCATCCACAACAGATTGCTGTACTAATTGCAGCTTTTCTTCTGCGGTAAGGATATGACCGTATTTTACCAGCTGGTTGATTTCTTCCTCTTCCAGAGTTTCCTTCTCCATCAGAGCCTTAGCAATCACATGCAGCTTGTCGATATTGTCGGACAGCAGCTTTTCAGTAGCAGCATAGGCATCTTCCATAAAGGAGCGTACCTCTTTATCAATTTCGGCTGCCACTTCTTCACTGTAATCCTTGTCGCGGGCAATGTCGCGGCCCAGGAATACCTGATCCTGACGATGACCAAAGGTTACAGGTCCGATGTTTTCGCTCATGCCGTATTCGCAAATCATCTGGCGTGCCAGTTGAGTTGCACGCTGCAGATCATTGCTGGCGCCGCTGGAAATTTCCTTCAGCACCAGAGCTTCGGCAACACGGCCACCCAGCAGCACCTTCAGCTCATCGAGCATTTCGCTGCGGGTTGCATAATACTTATCTTCCTTAGGCAGGCTCAGGGTATAACCACCTGCACGGCCACGCGGAATGATGGTAACCTTATGTACAGGGTCAGTGTGCTCAAGCAGCATACCGACGATAGTATGACCGCCTTCATGGTAAGCAGTCAGGCGTTTTTCCTTATCGCTGATGACACGGCTCTTGCGCTCCGGTCCCATGATAACACGCTCGGCAGCCTCTTCCATTTCCGGCATATTGATAGCCTTCTTGTCCTTACGGGCAGTCAGCAGCGCAGCTTCATTAACCAGGTTAGATAAATCGGCACCGGTAAAGCCGGGGGTACGCTGAGCGATTACGTCCAGATTTACATCCGGTCCTATCGGCTTGCCCTTAACATGTACCTTCAGAATTTCGGTACGTCCCTTGATATCAGGACGGTCTACTACAATCTGACGGTCGAAACGGCCGGGACGCAGCAGCGCCGGATCCAGAATATCCGGACGGTTAGTTGCGGCAATCATAATGATGCCTTCGTTAGCACTGAAACCGTCCATCTCAACCAATAATTGGTTCAGAGTCTGCTCGCGCTCGTCATGGCCACCGCCAAGACCGGCGCCGCGCTGACGGCCTACAGCATCAATCTCATCGATGAATACGATGCAGGGTGCACTTTTCTTTGCTTGGTCGAACAGGTCGCGTACACGCGAAGCGCCGACACCGACAAACATTTCTACAAAGTCAGAACCGGAAATACTGAAGAACGGAACTCCCGCTTCACCGGCAACTGCCTTCGCCAACAAGGTTTTGCCTGTACCCGGAGGGCCATAAAGCAAAACACCTTTAGGAATCTTAGCTCCCAAGTCATTATACTTCTGAGGATGCTTCAGGAATTCAACAACCTCTTCCAGCTCCTGCTTGGCTTCTTCAGCACCGGCAACATCCTTAAAGGTTATCTTCAGTTTTTCCTCATCGTAGCGACGCGCACGGCTCTTGCCAAAGTTCATCACCTTGCCGCCACCGGCACCACCCTGATTCATCAGCATGAACCACAGGCCTACGATAATCAGCATCGGCAAAATAGAGCTGAGAATGCTCATCCACCAAGGTGGCTGCGGCGGCAGCTCTGCCTTAATGTCTACTTTCTTTGCTTCCAGCTTTTCTACCAGCTTGCTGTCATTAGGCGCAACGGTAGAAAATTCCTTGCCATCCTTTAATTTACCGCTGATAACATTATCAACAATAGTTACCTGTTTGATTTCATCCTGCTGCACATGCTGCATAAAGCTGGTATAGCTTATATCGGCAGGCTTAGAATTCTTTTCACCGTAAAGGCCAAACATCCAGATAATTACCATGATAATCAGCAGATAAAAAAGTACGTTCTTAAAAAATTTATTCAAGCACGTAGCCTCCTTCCACTTAGCTCATAATATTTTATTATATTATAGATAGGAAAAACTAGCAACTGTTTTATGCAATTTACAGGCTTTTATTTGCGTGCGTATACAGCAGGCTTCATGATACCGATAAACGGCAGATTGCGGTAATCACCTGCATAGTCCAGACCGTAGCCTACAACGAATTCGTCAGGAATTTTAAAACCTACATAATCAGCCTCCAGACCGTTTACACGGCGCTCGGCCTTGTCGCACAGAGCAGCGGTTTTCAGAGTTGCGGGCTTGTAGTGACGCAGCATGTCGGTAATAGAAGCGAAGGTAACGCCGCTGTCAATGATATCATCGATTACCAGCACGTCCTTGCCCTTGATATCCTCGCTGACATCCAGCTTAACCTTCACACTGCCGCTGGTGCTAGTTCCGTTGCCATAGGAAGAAGCAACCATGAAGTCTACGCGCAGCGGCATATCAATAGCACGGGTCAGGTCGGTAGCGAACCAGGCAGCACCCTTCAGCAGCACAATAACAACCAAATCCTTGTCTGCATAATCAGCTGCAATCTGCTTACCCATTTCCTGTACGCGGGCATCAATTTCTTCTTTGGTCAGCAAAACTGTCTTAATATCGTCATGCATTTTTTCATTCTCCTTATACTTTATATTATATTATTTTAACAAAAATAAGCTGTTTATTTTTGTAGACTACGTTTATTCCCTGCGGCAGCTGGATGATCTTGCCACCGCTGCGTCGTAGCAGCAGGGAGTCAATCGCCTGACTAC
>ERZ1032794.266-NODE-266-length-14699-cov-9.523149_pt1 | contig 14699 bp, 9 predicted proteins | sample MGYA00516957_ERZ1032794 | MGnify/ENA primary metagenome ERZ1032794 (study PRJEB33719, sample SAMN04262543) | wastewater metagenome | biome: sewage system; feature: street-access sewage; material: sewage | place: Peru: Lima | collected 2013-01-15 ... | reverse complement strand
AAAAAATTTTACAAAAACTTATCATTCCCATGTACCTTTCCTTAATCTCACAAGTTTATAGTTAAACATAACAGAGAATGATTGACTATATCAAAGGAGGATCTTATTGTGAGAACAATTCGCAGAAACATAGCAAGAAATGCAAAAAAATATGCAGCAAAAGCAACTGTATCAGCCATGATGTTAGCAGGCGGAGTTATGATGGCATCTCCAATCCTTTCATCAACAGTCAGCGCAGCGACAGAACATTGGAATGATGCATCTGCTTCTAAAACAGAAAGCTGGTCCACATGGAAAGCAAACTGGGATAAATACAGCACAAACTATGAAAATGTATCCCTAACACCAGGAGCGACAGAATCACAGCTTAATTTTGCATACTACAGCAAGACAGAAGAAACACCAAAAGTTAAGATCGCAACAAAAGCAGATATGTCTGATGCAAAAGAAGTCGAAGGAAAACAGACACAGGCAGTAGCGATTGAAGGTGTTCAGTACTATTCAAACAAAGCATCTGTAAATGACCTGAAAGAAAATACAACTTACTACTATCAGGTATTCCAGAACGGAAAATATCAGGATGTACAGAAATATTCTACAAAATCATTTAAAAATTATTCTTTCTTATATGTAGGAGATCCTCAGATCGGAGCATCTTCAGGACAGACAAGTACTGAAGGAGATGCGATGAAAGATAATAACTATGCAGCAAGAAATGATAGTTATAACTGGAACAATGTATTAAATAATGCGGTAAAACAGAATCCAAATCTAAGTTTTGTTGCATCCGCGGGAGATCAGGTAAATAACAATAACAATGAAAAACAGTATGCAGGTTACCTTGGAGCAGATGCTTTAAGATCTCTTCCAGTAGCAACAACGATCGGAAACCACGATTCTGGATCAGCACAGTATGAGATGCATTACAACAATCCAAATACATTTGATACAAGTGGATATAGAAATACAGCAAAGTATACAGAAGGAAAGACAGCAGCAGGAACAGACTATTATTACACATATGGAAATACATTATTTATCGTATTAGACACAAACAATTACAACTGTGCAACTCACGAAAATGTTATGCGTAAAGCGATCAAAGAAAATCCAAATGTAAAATGGAAAGTTGTAATGTTTCACCAGGACATTTATGGATCAGGATATGATCATTCAGATTCTGACGGAATGGTTTTAAGAACACAGTTAACACCATTAATGGATAAATATGATATTGATGTTGTACTTCAGGGACATGACCATACATACTCCAGAACATATCAGTTACAGAGTGATGGACAGGCACATGATAAATTCGCAAAAACAGAAAATACAGCAAATTACGCAAAAGAAAACAACTGCTACGAAATCGTTGATACAACAAAAGGTGGAACGGTTGTAAATCCAAAAGGAACTGTATATTTAGAAGCAAACTCAGCAACAGGATCTAAATTCTACAATCTGATCACAGCAAAACAGGATTTTATTTCTGAGAGAAGCCAGACATGGACACCAAGTTATTCTGTAGTCAATGTAACAGATGACTCTTTTGAAGTTACAACATACGATGCGGACACAGGAAAAGTATTAGACGGATCATCTTCATATAAGATCGTGAAGAAAGCAGAAGATACCAGAAAAGATGATGCGAACTCAAATACAACAAAGAAAGATGATACAACAGTAGTACAGACAAAAGACCAGACGATCACAGCAACAGCATCTTATAAGAAGAGTGAAACATCCAAAGCATTTAAATTAAATGCAAAAACAAATGGAAATGGAAAACTCACTTACACAACATCAAACAAAGCAGTTGCAACAGTTGATGCCGCAGGAAAAGTAACAGTCAAAGGGCCAGGAGTTGCCAAGATCACAGTCAAAGCAGCAGCAACTACAGACTACAAAGCAGCTTCCAAAACAGTTACAGTGACTGTAGCACCAAAGAAACAGAGTATTTCTTTAGTAAATAAGATCAAAAAACAGCTAACGATCAAATGGAAAAAGAATACGAAAGCATCAGGATATCAAGTTGTATATTCTACAAACAAGAAATTTACAGGTAAAAAGACAGTAAGAAAAGCGAAAACAACAACATCTTACAAGATCAAAGGTCTGAAAAAAGGGAAAAAATATTACGTCAAAGTCCGTTCTTACAAAACAGTAAATGGAAAACGTATTTATGGAGCCTACAGCACAGCCAAAAAAGCAACAATCAAATAGAGATGATAAAGAATTAGTGTCGTAACTTAATTTATCAGACAGAGCAAAAGCCTGCGCCCGGAATGATAGATCCGGACACAGGCATTCTCTGATTTTTCTTTATAAATAAAAGGCTACGATTTATAGAAAGAAGACAACTTATGGAAAAAGCAGTATCATGGAAAAAAATCTTGATCCTCGCAATAGCAGTGTGTTTATTTGCAGGGATCATAGTCAAATGCAACCAGTTTCAGAAAACGCCATTGGCATCCTATAAAGGACAAAAATATGAAAAAGCAGTTGTAACAAAGATCATCAAAGATAATCTTGCAGAAGACGGAAGTCGTTATGGAACGCAGAAAGTCCTGGTTAAAATGACAACGGGAACCTACAAAGGAAAAGAAAAACAGGCGATCAATCCAAGCGGAACTTTATTTGGAGCTGACTGTAAAGTAGGAGCAAGGATCATCGTGATCGTAAATAAAAGTGGAACAAATGTAGGATTTACCGTATATAGTCAGGACCGTACCATGGCAATCTATGGATTTGCGTTGATCTTTGCAGCGGTGGTATGTGCGATTGGTGGGAAAAAAGGTGTTTATGCTATTTTAAGTCTTGTATTTGCGTTTGCATGTATCATTGGTATCATGTTCCCGATGATGTATCGGGGAATTTCACCGATCGTGTTGACGATCATTGTAGCAGTGTTGACAACGATTGTAACATTAGGACTTCTTGGTGGATATTCGAGCAAAACAGTGTCTGCGATCCTTGGAACAGCGATCGGAGTCGTGATCGCAGCAGTGGCAGCGATGGCATTTGGAAAAGCAGCAGGGATCACAGGATATAATGTATCGGATATCGAAGCATTGAATTATGTCGGACAAAATACAAAGATAAAGATCGGAGAATTGCTTTTTGCCGGAATCATCATTTCAGCATTAGGAGCCGTCATGGACGTTGGTATGTCCATTGCATCTACGATTCAGGAAATTTATGAAACAGACAAAACACTGTCCATGAAACGACTTTTTGTATCAGGAATCAATGTTGGAAGAGATATGATGGGAACGATGACGAATACACTGATCTTTGCTTATGTAGGCGGTGCAATGACAACATTAGTGATCAATTACGCATATGATCTAAGCTACAGACAGTTAGCGAACTCTTATGTGATCGGAATTGAGATCATGCAAGGATTATCTGGAAGTCTTGGTGTTGTATTAACAGTACCGATCACAGCATTGATCGCATCATTTCTTGCAGTGCGCAAAAAATAAATTTTATAATTCATAAAATAAATCATAAATACGATCTATGGATTTTATAAAAAACATCTATAAATCTATTGACACAGAAAAAAATTTCATGTATCGTAAAAACATCAAAACAAGGAGAAACTAAGATGACAACAAGTAAGATGAATAATTGCACATTTTATTACTTTAGCTTTCAGGGTTATTATTTTTATCCTGACTATTTTTGTTGCAATGAATCATCGCCAAAACTTATGTCACTTTAAACCGACAGAGTAAAATATTTAAGGCATGCATTCTTGCAACAGAGTGCATGCCTTTTCTTTTTACTCAAAGAAACAAAGGCCGCACCAGAGAAGCAGGATAGAAACGACTTGCCAGGAAAGGACTAACATCATGATTATTATTTTAAAGAAACAGGCAGAAGAAGCAAAGATTAACGCATTAAAGAAAGAGATGGAAGAGCAGGGACTGGGCATCCACGAATCCGAAGGTGTTAACACAAGGATCCTTGGATTAGTGGGAGATACATCTGTTGTAGATATGCGTCATATCATGGCAAACAGCATCGTTGAAAATGTACAGCGTATTCAGGAGCCATACAAGAAGGCCAACAGAAAATTCCATCCAAACGATACAGTTGTTGATGTAAACGGAGTAAAGATCGGTGGTGGAAACTTCCAGGTGATCGCAGGACCATGTTCTATTGAGACAAAAGAACAGATCACAGAAGTCGCAAACGATGTGAAGAATTCTGGTGCAGGATTATTAAGAGGAGGAGCTTTCAAACCAAGAACTTCCCCATACTCTTTCCAGGGACTTCATGGAGAAGGATTAGAATTATTATTAGAAGCTAAGAAAGCAACAGGACTTCCAGTTGTTACAGAGATCATGGATGCAAGTCATCTTCCATTATTCGAAGATGTGGATCTGATTCAGGTTGGAGCAAGAAATATGCAGAACTTTGAATTATTAAAAGAATTAGGAAAGATCAACAAACCAATCTTATTAAAGCGAGGACTTGCAGCAACGATCGAAGAATGGTTAATGAGTGCAGAATACATTATGGCAGGTGGAAATGAAAATGTAATCCTTTGTGAGAGAGGAATCCGAACATACGAAACAGCCATGAGAAATACGTTAGATCTTTCTGCAATCCCTATGATCAAGAAGAAATCCCATCTTCCAGTCATGATAGATCCATCTCATGCAACAGGAATCAGAGATATGGTAGAGCCAATGGCATTAGCAGCGATCGCAGCTGGGGCCGATGGATTAATGGTAGAAGTTCATAATGATCCAGCCAAAGCATTATGTGATGGACCACAGTCACTGACACCAGAACAGTTTGATACATTGATGAAGAAGGTAAATAAGACAAGAGAATTCTTTCAGGCATTATAACTAGAAAAAATCTTGCTGAGAATTGTAAATTGGGATATACTATAACTAAAGAAAGAAAAAGACAACCCGGGAATCCATTGATTTCCGGGTGTTTGTCAGTTTTATAGATTCTAGGGAAAAAGGAGAGATATCTTATGAAAGTAATCGTCGGACTGGGGAATCCGGGAAAGAAATATGACAACACAAGACACAATATTGGATTTGAAGCTCTTGATTATATTGCAGACAAAGAAGGCATAAGTATAAATACAGGGAAACACAAAGCATTGATCGGAACTGGTTATATGGGAGGAGAAAAAGTCCTTCTTGTGAAACCACAGACATTTATGAACTTAAGCGGGGAGAGTCTTCGCCCAATCATGGATTTCTATAAATTAGAGCCAGAAGATTTTATCATTATTCATGATGATATCGACCTTGATGTTGGAAGACTGCGTATCCGAAGAAAGGGAAGTGCAGGGGGACATAATGGACTGAAAAGTATCATCAGTCATTTAGGAAGTATGGATTTCCCAAGGGTGAAGATCGGTGTTGGAGAGAAACCAAAAGGATATGATCTGGCAGATTATGTATTAGGACATTTTACAAAAGAAGAACAGGCAATCTTTGCGGAACGTTTTGATGAAGTGTACGATGCAGTACAGCTGATCGTTATGGGCGACATCACAGAAGCGATGAACCGTCACAATAAGAAAAAGTAGGGATAGAAAGTGTTAGAACATATATTAAAAGACGATCCGGTATACAGACAATTAAAGGATGAGGTCGAAGATTACTGTGGCCCGGTTCTTGTATCAGGATGCACCGATACAGCCAAATGGCATCTGACCAGTCTGATCGGAAATCATAAGAAAAAGCAATTTAAGATCATCATCGTACCAGACGAGAACAAAGCAAGACAATGGGTTGAGGCAAGTCATTTCTTTGGAGAAAAGGTTCAGTATATTCCAGCAAAAGATCCATTATTCTATACAGCCGATGTTCATGGAAATGCAATCGCAAGAGACCGTATGCTGGCGATCAAGCAGATCGTGGATGACAAATGTGGAACCTTTGTGATGACGATCGATGCTGTGATGGATCAGGTTGTTCCATTAAGTGATATCAAGAATCATAAGATGAAGTTTAAAATGGGAGAGACACTGGAAGAGGCAACGATCGCAGAAGAATTTGTTGCCAGAGGCTACGAAAAAGCACCATTTGTTGAGGCTCCAGGCGAGTTTGCTGTGCGAGGAGGAATCATTGATATTTTCCCATACACGCAGGAAAGCCCATATCGTATCGAACTATGGGGAGATGAAATTGATTCGATCCGAAGTTTTGATAAAGAAAGCCAAAGATCCATCGAAGAAGTCGATGCTCTGACCATTTATCCGGCATCAGAGATCATTTTAAACCAGCCAAGGATTGAACATGGTCTTCGAAATATGGAAGAAGATTATGAGAAGTTATCACAGAAGTTTAAAAAAGAAAAAAAATATGATCAGGAAGCCCGCCTAAGAAAAGAAATGGACCGTGTTCGTGAGGAATTAAGGGAACTTCATATGTTGATCGGAGTAGAAGGTTATCTCCCATATTTTTATGAAAATACAGAATGCATCTTAGATTATTTTCCAGAAGAAAGCATGATCTATATGGATGAACCAAAACATATCAGAGAACGTGCAGATGCATTTTATCTGGAATTCTCAGAGAGTATGAAAAGCCGTCTGGAAGGTGGGTATCTTCTGCCTAAACAGGCAAATACGGTGACAGATTATGAGAGTATTTTATATCAGATCGAGAAACATAAGATGCTATGTTATTCGATTTTATCTGCTGAGATCAGTGATTTTAGAGTTGCTAGAACCTTATTTATGGATACAAAATCCATTCAGTCTTATAACAACAGTTTTGAGCAGTTAGTCAAAGATCTTACCAAATATCAAAGTAAGGACTACAGGATCGTTGTTGCTTCTCCATCTGTTACAAGAGCGAAACGTCTAAGCAGTGATCTGAGAGAAAATGGTTTGGTTGTGACATATGATAAGGACTTGAAATATGGAGTGGAAGCAGGGCAGATTGTTGTCACAGCAGGAAAGCTTCTGACAGGAATTGAATATCCGGCAGCCAAATGGGTATTGATCTCAGAAGGAGACATTTTCAAAGGAAGAGAAGAAAAAAAGCGCCGAAAGAAAGAGAAGAAAAAACAAGGAGAAAAGATCCGAAGTTTTGCAGATATCAATATCGGTGATTACGTTGTTCATGAAAAACATGGAGTCGGTATTTACCGCGGAATCGAAAAGATCACAACAGATGGGGTTGAAAAGGACTACATCAGTATTGAATATCAGGGCGGTGATAATTTATTTATTTTAGCATCAGCCCTAGACCAGATCGCAAAATACGCAAGTGCAAATGCAAGAAAGCCGAAACTTCATAAATTAGGTGGAAATGAATGGAAGAAGACGAAAACACGTGTCAAAGGTCAAGTCAAAGATATTGCGGAAGAACTCGTGCAGTTATATGCACTAAGACAGGCAAAAGAAGGATATGTCTATGATAAGGACTCTGTATGGCAGAAAGAGTTTGAAGAATTATTTCCATACGATGAAACGCAGGATCAGTTAAATGCGATCGATGATACGAAAAGGGATATGGAAAGCAAGAAGATCATGGACCGACTGATCTGTGGAGATGTCGGGTATGGCAAGACAGAAGTAGCGATCCGTGCAGCATTTAAGGCAGTAGACAATGGAAAACAGGTGGCGTATCTCGTACCAACCACGATCCTTGCACAGCAGCATTATAATACATTTGCACAGAGATTTCATGATTACCCAATCACCGTACGCATGATGTCCAGGTTCTGTACAGCAAAAGAGCAGAAAGAGACGATCGAAGGACTCAAAAATGGAACGGTAGATGTCGTGATCGGAACGCATCGCTTATTGTCCAAAGACATGCAGTATAAGAATCTGGGACTGCTCGTAATTGATGAAGAACAGCGTTTTGGAGTGACACATAAAGAAAAGATCAAGACAATGAAAAAAGATGTCGATGTCTTATCATTATCTGCTACACCAATTCCAAGAACCCTGCATATGAGTTTGATCGGAATCCGTGATATGAGTGTATTAGAAGAACCACCGCATGACCGAAGAGCGATCCAGACATATGTTATGGAATATAATGAAGAACTGGTCAAAGAAGCGGTCTACCGCGAAATGACACGTGGCGGGCAGGTATATTATGTGTATAACCGTGTCAATAATATCGCAGAAGTGACAGCCGAATTACAGAGATTGCTTCCAGATGCGAAAGTTGCATTTGCACATGGACAGATGAAAGAACGCGAACTGGAAGAGATCATGATGGGATTTATGAACCATGAGATCGATGTCCTGGTATCTACAACGATCATCGAGACAGGACTAGATATTCCGAATGTAAATACAATGATCATTCACGATGCCAACCAGCTTGGGCTGTCCCAGTTGTATCAGTTAAGAGGACGTGTCGGAAGATCAAATCGAAATGCATTTGCATTTTTGATGTACAAAAAGAACACACTGTTAAAAGAAACCGCAGAAAAACGATTACAGGCGATCCGGGAATTTACAGATCTGGGATCCGGTTATAAGATCGCAATGCGAGATCTGGAGATCCGCGGAGCAGGAAATCTTTTGGGACAGGCACAATCCGGTCATATGGAAGCAGTTGGATACGATCTGTATTGCAAGATGCTGAATGAAGCAGTCTTGAGATTAAAAGGCGAATTAAAAGATGAGGATGAATTTGACACAACGCTCGATCTTGATATCAACGCATTTATTCCATCAACGTATGTATATAATGAATATCAAAAACTGGAATTATACAAACGTATTTCATCCATTGAATCCAAAGATGAAATGGAAGATATGACAGATGAGTTGATCGACCGCTTTGGGGAAATGCCGAAAGCAGTCTACAATCTGTTATATGTTGCATATTTGAAATCATTAGCACACCACGCTTATATGACAGATGTGAAACAAAAAGGAGAAAAAGTCTCATTTGAAATGAAACCAGATGCAGCTGTGGACGTAGAAAAAATTCCAGTGGTATTAGAAGAATACAAACGTGAATTATCCTTCCAGGCAGGCAAGAATCCGACATTTGTACTGGATCTGTCAAAGACAAAGAAAGTGAAGCAGTTAGAAAAGATTGAACATTGTGTGAACTCGCTCAATTCATTGATAATCCGATAAGTTTGTGCTATAATATCGCCAGACATTAGCCTAATATAATCATAATATGAAGGAGAAAATGAAATGAAGAAATTAGCAAAGAAGTTGCTATGTTTAACTGCAGTTCTTGCGTTAACTCTTTCTTTATTTACAGGATGTAAAAGCAAGAATGAGAAGACATTATTTGAATATGCAGGACAAGAAGTAACATTCCAGGAAGCACATGTATATGCAAGAATCATGCAGTATCAGGCAGAAGCTCAGTACGGAGCATACTTCGGAGACAGCATGTGGTCTATGCAGGTCGGAACAGACAGCAAAGGAAAGAAGATCACAATGCAGCAGTCTGTCAAAGACAGCGTTATCAACCAGTTAAAACAGATCAAAGTTTTAGCAGCACACGCAGACGACTACAACGTGAAGTTAACAAAATCTGAGAAGAAGCAGATCAAAGAAAGCGTAACTGCCTTCGCAAAAGACTCAACAGGTAAGAAAGTCATGAAGAAGACAGAAGCAGATAAAGATATGATCCAGAAACTGTACGAAGAAAGCACGATCGCAAGTAAAGTTATGCAGGCGATCATCAAGAAAGCAAACGTTACAGTAACAGATGACGAAGCCAAAACTGTCAAAGTCTACAAACTTGTTTTCACAACAAAGACAACAGACAGCAAGACAGGAAAAGAAAAAGACATGACAGCCGCTGAGAAGAAAGATCAGCTAAAGAAAGCAAAATCCGCATTAAAGATGATCAAGAAAGGTCAGAGTATCAGCTCTGTAGCTAAGAAGTTCAGCGTAAACTCTGACAACGAAGAATCCTATACAAAAGGAAAAGCTGCATTAGGAACAAAATTCGAAACAGCAGCAGCAAAACTTAAGAAGAACCAGGTAAGCGGAGTCGTAGAATTAGACGATGCATACGTGATCATCAAGATGTTAAATCCAAACGACACAACAGCAGCTGCATCAAACAAATCCACACTGCTTCAGGAAAAACAGCAGGCAGCATACGAGAAAGTCTACAAGAAGTGGACAAAAGATGCAGACAAGAAGTGGGATGACAAGAAGTCTGTAGATCAGGATCTGTGGAAAGAAGTTAAGTTTAAATATAAAGCTACAACAGCATCTACAGCAGCAACAACTACTACTACAACAGCAGCTAAGAACACAACAACAGCTGCGAAGAATAAATAATTATAAAAGAGTAAATAATTACAAGAAATAAAAAGACCGGAGATAACGGGAATAGTTATCTCCGGTCTTTTTGCCTTATTCCGTGATCACACAGGCACCGAGTTGTTCATATGTATGAATGCATTTTTCTGAGATTGAAGGATTCGTAATAAGATTGCGACCTTTTCCAAGTTGACAGATGTAGATAAAATCTTTCTTCATAAGTTTGGTTTCATCTGCGAGAAAATAGATTTCAGGAACCATGTGACAGAGCAGGCGTACAATTGATGCCTCAGCCATACTTCCTAAAAAGATATTTCCTTCTTCATCAACAGCATTAACTCCAATAAAAGCACAGTCAAGCTGGAATGAATTCAGATTCGATTCGGCAATCTGGCCAGTTGTAGTAAGTGAATTATGACGTATTTCTCCACCCAGAGAAATTATCTTCTTAAGGTCTCGTAGAAATTAAGTTAAAAATTTTTTCAAACATCTCGCCAAATAGGTGTCTAAGAGTTCCTTTCATCTTCTGTCAACGAATACAAAACTTATTGACCAATACCGTTTAACATACACACTGTGTAGTGGTTTGAATAGTCTTCAGTTTTATGTGACAGAAATAAGATAAGAACAAATATTTATAAAAAACCGATGGCAACGATTAGCAGATTTTAAGTGCGTTTTTTACAAATTCGCAGCGCCCTGTGGTTGAATGTCTGACCGTAGCTGCGGGCATTTCGGCTCGCAGCGAGGGAGTTTTCAAAGGAACAGGCGCGGATAGGCGATTTGTAAAAAACGCTCTTAAAATATGCGTGTTGCCATCGGTTTTTTATAAATATTTGTTCTTATCTTATTTCTGTCACATATACTAAAGACTACTCTTCAAATCAGAATTTATGCCTGAGCCTTAGCCCACTCAGCAAATTTAGCACTTTCAACCTGAGCTTCATCCATACTAGAAGCTTTCACACCATAGTAGAATTTGATCTTAGGTTCTGTACCAGAAGGACGAACGCAAACCCAAGCTCCACTTTCAAGTTCATAATAAAGAACATCTGAAGAAGGAAGTCCTGTAGGTTCTACTTTACCGCTTTCTACATCAAGAACAGTATCTTTGCTGTAATCACGGATCTTAAGAACTTTATAACCAGCGATATCTTTTAATGGGTTCTCACGTAAATTAGCAAGCATAGCTTTCATCTTATCCATACCTTCTAATCCTGGGAAGTCCATTGCTGTGATGCTGTCTACGCAGTATCCATATTTCTCATACATGTCGATCATAACATCCCATAATGTCTTACCTTTTGTTGCATAGTAAGCAGCAGCTTCACAAAGAGCAACCGTAGCAGAAACAGCATCTTTATCTCTTGCATATGTACCGATCAGGCATCCGTAGCTTTCTTCTAATCCGAACAGATATGTACCTTTTCCAGACTGCTCAAATCCAAGGATTTCTTTACCGATCCATTTGAATCCAGTTAATACTTCGATCAGCTTCACATTGTAAGCCTTCGCGATCTCATCGACAAGGTTTGTTGTAACGATAGATTTAACAACAGCACCATCTGCTGGAAGAGATCCAGCTTTTTCTTTCTTCTGGCTTAATACATATTCGCATAATAAAGAACCAGACATATTACCTGTTAAAGGAATATATTCTCCGCTCTTAGCATCTTTTACATATACACCTAAACGGTCAGCATCAGGGTCAGTAGCAAGAACAAGATCAGCATCTTTTTCTTTGGCAAGAGCAAGACCTAATGCAAATGCTTCTTTTGCTTCTGGGTTTGGATAGCTGACTGTTGGGAAGTCACCATCTGGAAGTTCCTGTTCTGGAACAACATATACATTCTTAAATCCAAGATCGTCAAGTACGCGACGTACTGGAAGATTACCTGTTCCATGGAGAGGAGTATAAACGATCTTTAATTTGGAAGCCATCTCATCGATGGAAGCCTGGTTGATCACCTGTTTTTCAACTTCTGCGATATAAGCGTCATCAACTTCTTTACCGATCACTTCATATAAACCTGCAGTTACGGCATCTTCTTTAGACATTGTCTTGCAAGTTGAAATGTCAGTGATCGCATTAACTTTCGCTGTAACACCTGAAGCATGAGGATCTGTAAACTGAGCACCATCTTCCCAGTATACTTTGTATCCATTGTACTGAGGTGGGTTATGGCTGGCTGTTACGTTGATACCAGCGATACAGTCTAAATGTCTTACGGCAAATGATAATTCTGGTGTTGGACGTAAGGATTCGAAGATAAATGCTTTGATTCCGTTAGCAGCAAGAGTGCGGGCTGCTTCGTCAGCGAATTCAGGAGACATATGTCTTGAATCAAATGCGATAGCAACACGTTTCTTATCTGTTCCCTGTTCTAAGATATAATCAGCTAATCCTTGAGTAGCCTTTCTTACAACATAAATATTCATACGGTTGATACCAGCACCGATGATTCCACGAAGTCCAGCAGTACCAAATGCAAGATCTGCGTAAAAACGTTCTTTGATTTCATTTTCATCGTTCTCGATAGCTGTTAATTCTTTTTTTGTATCTTCATCAAAATAAGGATTAGAAAGCCATTCCTGATAAGTTTCTTTGTAGTTCATAAATTACTCCTCCTTTAAGTTATAAAAATGCCTTTTGTTTAATTATACCTTAAAACTCATGAAAAAACATTATAAATTTGTACATATTTTTCGAGGAAAATCGAGCGAGCTTCTTTATTGTGAATAAACTCCTCTAATTTCTCGATATATCGTGGAGAAATCCAATGTTTTTTGTGTGCCATATACTGATTCGAGATCTTCCAGAATTTTTCCGGAAATAAAAACAATCCATACAGGCATAAAAGGTCATCTTTTGACAAAGGCATAAAGCGGTCATAGTTTGATAAAAAGGTTTCACAAAAGGCAAAATTATAATTATTTTTCTCAAGTGCCTTCTTTAGGAAATAATAAACATCCAGAATCGGATATCCATGGTAAAAATGTTCAAAATGGATCGTAGCAGGGGCAGAGGATGTCATGATGATATTATGGTGGTTATAAGCCCCATGACACCATCCACGGCGAGAAGGTGTGGTTTCATTTAAGATTTGGATGGAACGCTCCATCTGTTCCCAGAAGGCTTTCGTCTGTTCCAAAAATAAATATTCAAAAATCCCTTTCTTTTTGCGTTTGCGTATGTAACGTGCAATGCTTTTTAATTCCAAATATTTTTGCTCATAATATGTGGAAATGGATGTATATTTTCTAAGATTTTCAGATGAAAAAGAAATAGCAAGACAATGATTATGAAAGCTTGCGAGATTTTCTGCAGAAGATCTGATATCTTTTAAAGCATGAATATCACATTCCGTACCCAAATAAGTTTTTCTAAGCGCAAATGTTTCGTAATACCGGTCAAAAGTAAGAAAATATCCGTCTTTATTTAAAATGTACTGGTCGGTTTTATAAAAATGATGGTCATGCATTGCCAAAGTCCATTCAGAAACAGCACAAAGACGTTCTTCTGATAGAGAAGTCTGGGATAAAGCATAGACATCATTTTCCCCAAAACACAAAACACAGCCTCGGCCCCGTCGAGTATGAGAGACAGAAATATCATATTGATCCAGTAGTGCCTGATATTTTTCGTTCAACATAGATCCTCCTTTATGTTCTACCTCTAATGATATGAAAATAAGACTAGGAATATGATAGAAACTTGCCATGAAAGTATAAATAGGATATACTGAACTTATCTCAGAAAGGAGTACATGAACTATGAGAAAAAGATTTTTATTAATTTCAACAATCATCGTGCTAAGCGCATTTACATTTGCAGCTTGCGGAAAGAAGAGCCCAAGCAGCCCTGAATCAACAAACAGCGAAACGACAACAGCAGAACCTACAACAGAAGAAAACACAGAAAAAGATACGACAGAAGAAGAAAAACCAGTTGCAACAGCAACATCAGAAGAAAGCACAAAAGAACAGACAAAGACAACAACAGCAACAAAGAAAGATGAACAGGCCAAACCAAAGAGTGCAACAGGTACTTATAATGGATTTGCAGACACAAGTTCTGTAGAGATTGAGATGTCTGACGGAAGTTACCAGACATTTATGGTGAATGATGAAGAACTTGTGAATAAATTAAATGATATGGACGAAGGAACTAAGATCACATTTACATATGGAGCTGTGGAAGGACAGGCGAATATGGAGATTCTTTCTATTGAATAATTTAGTTTTTTATCTATCTGAATAAAGAAATAACAGACTCAACATAAATAAAAGCCGAGGATAAAGGGATATTTATGTTGGGCCTGTTTTTTTAATAGGAGAGCGAGAATTCCCTAAATATCCACAAATTCCTAATGAAATAAAACATAATAAGAAAATAACATATTTGATAAATAACAATAAAAAAGTAAAAGGATTTTTTATAACTCAT
>ERZ1032794.262-NODE-262-length-14783-cov-8.690386_pt1 | contig 14783 bp, 9 predicted proteins | sample MGYA00516957_ERZ1032794 | MGnify/ENA primary metagenome ERZ1032794 (study PRJEB33719, sample SAMN04262543) | wastewater metagenome | biome: sewage system; feature: street-access sewage; material: sewage | place: Peru: Lima | collected 2013-01-15 ... | reverse complement strand
ACATAATCCGGATTTTTGCACATCCCCTTGCCGGGTGTATCAGAAATCTTCGCTACATCCATTCCGTTGCATATCGTGGTTTTCATGACGATATTGAGTGCAGGAACATCTGTATCATTACTTAAGTATGTACCGATACCGAAAGCTACATTTGTTTCCTTGCAGAAATGTCTGTAGAGCTTGTCAGCACGCTCAAAGTCAAGACTGTCGCTGAATAAAAGTGTCTTTGTTTTAGGGTCAATTCCAAGGCTCTTGTAATGAGCAATCATCTTTTCACCCCACTCATACGGGTCTCCGCTGTCATGACGCACTCCTGAGAAAAGTGTCGCATAGGTAAGCTGGAAATCACGCAGGAAGCAGTCTGTTGTGATTGTGTCAGTAAGAGCAATACCGTTTAATACTCCATACTCCTTAACCCATGCATCGAGAGCATACCAGTTTGAATATGCCGGATTGTGCCTGTGATTGCCCTGTCCTATGCACATAATCCACTCATGAGCCATGGTGCCTACAGGTGTAAGTCCGTACTTCTTTGCAAGATACACATTTGATGTGCCGACAAACTTTGATGAACTATGCAGGGTGTCGTTTAAATGTGCGAACTTCTGCACTGCAAGCTCCTGCGCTTCAGCAGAAAGTCTTCTTCTGAGACCAAACTCTGAGAATGTACCCGCGTACCAGTGTCCGTTCTTTAAATTCTCATACTTTGCATCCAAACGCTTCTTAAAGCTGTCAAGCAGCTTATCATAGTCATATGCCATTCTGAAATACACTTCATTTACAATGGCAAGTGTCGGAATCTCATACATTGAAGTGTTAAGCCATGTTCCTTTTGCCTCGATAGACAAGCCACAAGGTGCATCTGTTCCTATCTCAAAATCCTCAAAACGTGGCTGCCAGAGACGAAGAAAATCAACATAAGAGCCTTTGATCCATTTGATATTGTCAAGATATGCAAGCTCATCCTCTGTAAACCGAAGCTTACAGAAAGCCTTAATCTGTTCTGTTATCTCCTGCACCATTTTCTGTGTAAAATGCACATCTTCATTTCTGCACTTGAATGTCCATGTGGTCTTGTAATCCGTAAACTGATGGAATATTGTCTGACCCATGCTGAATTTATACATATCAGTTTCTAAAAGACTTGTGATTATCTGGTTTAATTTCATAATATTCTCCTCCCATTTCTTACGCTATTAGTATGTCAGAAACATTTTTAATAAATGACTTTCTATATAATATTGACCTGAATCATCTTCATTGCTTCTATTGCTGTCTTATGACTTTCAGGCGTTACGCAGGCACAGGCATTTTCTATCACGGACACCTCTGCCTCTTTACAAAACGTCTTTGCAATTGCTACGTTGCTGATTACACATATTCCCGTGCAGAATCCGCAGAAATAAATCTCTATATCGCTGTTGTCATATCCCGCAAGCAGTTCGCCAAGCTCTTTGCTGCCAAACGTCGGCTTGTCAATATAAGTCATATCGTCACAGTCAACTCCACGCTCCTTCATTGCATCCTTAAGACGCGCGTCTACCTCCCATCCGTTTGTCCCTTTAATACAGTGAGCTACCGGAAGTTTTCTTCCCTCCTGAGTATTCAGATAGTTTTCATCATGCGTATCCCTTGTGAATATCACGTCATCATATTTTCCTGACCTGATTTCATCTGCAATAACATTTGTTGCCACGTTACACTCCTTGTTTCCAAGAACTCCTGTAATAAAGTCATTCTGTGCATCCACTACTACTAAAATTTTCTTTGCCATAATCATCATTTCCTCCTACATCATATAATCATCATTTGTTGCATCCATAAGGATTTTTCCAAGCTGCTTTAAATCCTTCCACATCCATCGCGGAACCAGATCCCTGACTTTGTCATAATCTTTCTTATACAGCAAATCTCTGATCATTGTACTTGAAATCTCAATATCGCTTCTGCCAAGGTTTCTGATGGTCACATTCTTTAAAATATCATCTGTAAACCAGTTTTCCGCAATCTTCGGGTCGTCGTTGTAATAGAATGTAAAGCTTTTCTCTCCAATTTCATTAGCTATATTGTAATAGAAGAAAGAACCCCATTCCTTTACATACTGGGCTGCATCCTCCATGCTCCAGTCCGATAATGTCATAACCTTTACATCTGCACCGCTTAAATCCTCTTCCTGCAGTACGTTTTCAACAAGTCTTTTTCTGTATTCGATTGGAAACGGATTTCTCTTTGTATAGCTTTTGTTTGCACTGCCTATCACAACAAGCAGATTTTCGCACTCCGATGCGGCCTGTTTTATCATGTTCAGGTGTCCGTTATGGAATGGCTGTGCCCTTGTGAGCATCACACCGTTTTTATATTTCTTCTGCACTTTAACCAGTTTACGTTCATCCATGTTAATGTCAACATATCTGTACACAGCAGCCGGTTTTCTTCCGACAATAGGTCTCTGCGACCTGTCAAGTGAAACAAGCTGTCCTGCAATCTTCTCACGGAACACCTTTGGATGAACTTCCTTTCCTGAAAGAACCTCAAACACCTTAAGCAGGTCCGGAATGGTAAACTCACGTGGCACAAGGTTAAACATAATGCCTGTATACTCAGCCTTATTCCTTATCCTCATAAGTCCTTCCAGTATAATCTGGTCATGGTCAAAAGCAAGCTTTTCGTCTGATACGCTGACCGGAACAAAGTTTTCCACTGTGATTACACCGTTTTTAAATTTCTCAGACTTGAGGGAGTATTCAATTTTAATCAAGTCGTTTGCAAACTCAAGTTTTTCATCTGCAAATTTCACATCAAACCATCTGGCATCCTTTGCGTCATCACCTGCAACAGCAGACTGCTCATATCCATATGGAAGCAGTGCAATGTATGCAATATCAATAATTCTCATACGCGGGTCCCTGTCCGGCTGGCTCATGGTATAGAGCTGCTCAAGATAAATGTCTGTAAGACCTGTTTCCTCTTTAAGCTCCCTGCACGCTGCTTCATATGCTGATTCCTTTATGTTAATAAATCCGCCTGGAAGCGCCCATTTGTCTATCTCCGGATGAGCCTTTCTCTTTATCAGAAGCACCTGCATACAGCTTAAGTCTTCCTTCATACGAAGCACCATCATGTCAACTGTAACCGATGGTCTGTCATAATCGCCCGGCTTATATTCTGCTAAAAACTCCCGTTCTGTTAATCCATTTACATCTACTTTATTCATGTGTTTAACTCCTATAATTACTTTCTGCGCTTCTTATATTTACTTTATACGCTTATTATAGTAACTCTTAGTAACTATGTCAAGTACTTATAAGCTCAAAAAAAGGGGTACATTTCTGTGCCTCTTCCATTTTTCTGTGTTTCATGTGCATAAATCTACAGTATCTAAACAGCTTCGCTATACATCAGGCAATTTCTTCAGAGTTACGCTTTATCTGGTTCACTATCTCCATTATCTGTTTTGCGGTACTCAAATCATCTTTGAAAAGAGTTGTGATACTTCCAACTGATTTAAATGGTTCACCCATCAATACTTTATTATCTTCGATATTTCCATTTGCTACTATATAGTCCACTATCAGATTTACGAATCTCATCTGATTTATGTTCAAGCGCTCTTCTGACATAAAACAACTGAAGGCTTCGTTTACTGCCGCTCTATCTACACCGACTATTTTTCGTACTAATCTGCCTATCGGTGTCTCTCCGTATTCCTTTATATAATCTTCCTTTGAACCAAGCTCTGTCCACAAGATTCGTTCCAATTCCCTTAGATCCGTTTCTGTCAGCTTTTTGTTGTTTTTCAGCTTATACACTGACAATTTGTCATTACATCTCAAGTTTGAGCTCCTCCCGTGTGAAAAAGCCTGAAACCTCACCCCTTTTATCTTTCTACAAGCACTTTGCATCTTTTTCTGCAAAATGCAATTCCATAATACATGATATTCTGTCGATCATCATTTAACAGATATTCCTGATATCTTCTATCCTTTATCTGTTTCAGAGCTTTTTCACAGGATTTTTCCATAGCTTTAAAATCTTTTGTGTATTTAAGCTCTACAATAATTCCTTCATCCGGATCATCTGTCTCCACAATAATATCTGCAAAGCCCTCTCCTGCCTCAACATTTGACTTTACCAGCCAGTCCTCATTGCCACTCAAAATGCCAATAAGCAGATTATGATAGGAGCTTTCCTTTTCCTCATTTCTCGCTTTTGTGTCAAAAACGCTCACCGAATTGCTCAGCACCTTGTTTAAATACATTTCCATTATCTGTGTATTTCCATCTTTGAAAGCCTTCCAAAAGTCCTGCAACTGCTCGGTATTGGAAAATATTTTATTACTGAACCACTCCTGTATCTGCAGCTTAAATACTTCTTTAATCTCCTTGTTCGGAATTACAAGGCTATATTTTTTGTCCTCACTTATCTTTGTATATGTCAGATAACCTGTTGTAAACAGAACACTCCATAGATTATCAATATTATTGTCTATTTCGTCATAGGTCATATCCAGACGGATTTGCTTGTCTATGGCTTCTCCCGCGATCAAACGCTCAATTTCATTTCTGGTTGTCTTACCAGCCTTATCTATAAACCTCTTAACAAGCTCATTTCCGCTTGTATTAATCCAATACGCTTCCGGTCCTGCCATTGGATCATCTTTTATTCGGTCAACATGATTGATTACATCCCACGGACAGTATACATCGACATTTCCGAAATGATAACCATCATACCATTCCTTTGTCTCCGCAAACCTGTTTTCCACATGATAAAATGCCAGCAAACGCTCTACTTCCTCATCCGTAAATCCAAAGTGTTCATCAAATCTTGTATCAGTAATAGATAAAATCTTGAAATTATTCAATCCTGTAAAAATACTTTCTTTTGAAACGCGAAGACAACCTGTTAAGACAGCAAAATCCAATGCCTCATTTGTCTTTAATGCTTTTCCGAATATAGCACGTATCAAAGAAACCATCTCTTTATAATAGCCATTTTGAAATGCCTTATCCAGTGGAACATCATATTCATCTATTAAAATAACCGTTTTTCTGCCATGATGCTTATATAACAGCTCAGATAAAGTTTGAAGCGAAGCATACAGTGCCTCATCTCTCATTTCATATCTGCCATCCTCTAATCGAATTAAAGAAGCATACGTCGACTTATCGTCAATGTCCAGCCTGTCACTATGCTTCAAATATACAAATCTCTTAGCTTCCTTTGCAATTATCTCTATCATCTGATACTTTGCAGCTTGAAAATCTAGTCCTTCCACATTCTTTAAAGACAGAAATATCACAGGATATTTACCCATATTATCATCACACAGTTTTTTGTTGTGCGATATATAAAGACCATCAAATAATTCAGAAGCTGCTCCAATTTCAAAGAAAGCTTTGAGCATACTCATGTTGAGAGTCTTGCCAAAACGACGCGGTCTGGTAAAAAGGTTGACTTTTCCCCGGCTGTCAACCAACTGTTCAATCAGCTTTGTCTTATCGACATAGTAATATCCGTCTGAACGGATCTCCTCAAAGCTCTCTATTCCCACCGGTAGTTTAAGTGATTCAGTCATGCTTGCTCATCTCCTTTCGAAATACCAATATCCTTCTCAAATTTTTTGATATAGCACTACTCCCTCTCTTTTTATTGATTCCAACAATTCTTTTCTTACAGGCTTATCCAAATCCACTATATCAAATTCCAACAACGTTGAAGTTGTTTCGTCTACATCCAAAATAAAATGACTACTGCTACCACCGCAAAAAGCCAGATCTATATCACTTCGCTCTTTAAAATCTCCTCGCGCTCTTGAACCAAAAAGAATTACTTTTTCAACACAATTCTTCTTCGCCAGCTGGATAATTTCCTGTAATACTTTACATTTTATTCCTGTTTTTTCAAAGGTACTATTTACATCCATAAATGCTCCTATATTACTTCATTTATTCTTCCTCTTTAATCACCTTTAGAAAACGCTTGACCTCCGCCCATGCACGCTTGGACTCCGGGAAATTGAGATATCCCATCTGGAACACATGAAACATCCCCTCATACACTGACAGTCGCACCTTAACGCCCTGGTTTCTTGCCTTTGCAGCGGCATCGACCGAGTCAGATAAGAGCATCTCTATCGAACCCGCCTGTATGAGCATTGGAGGAAAGCCTCTGAAATCACCAAACAGTGGCGATATGTACGGATCCATTTTATCGTGGTCACCGGGATAGTCATTCACATAGATTAGACTGTCCCTTGTGTTTCCAAACAGTGGGTCCTTTTCATAGTTTGTCTCGTAGGATTCTCCGCCTGCTGTGAGGTCGGTCCACGGTGACATAGCTACTATTCCTGCCGGAAGCGGCATGTCGTGGTCACGAAGATACATGGTGAGGCACATTGCAAGGCCTCCTCCCGCTGAGTCTCCTGCCAGCACAATCTGCGAACCAAACCAGCCCTGTGACAAGAGCCATTTATAGCAGGCTATGGCATCCTCAAGTGCTGCCGGATACGGGTGTTCCGGCGCCACGCGATAGTCAGGCGTGAGCACTGAGCAGCCCTCACTTACCTCGTTATAAAGGCCCGCAAATACATAGTATGCATTGCGCACTGCACCCATATATCCACCACCATGCAGCTGCAGTATCACACGCTCTGTATTTGGGTTTTCCTTTGAAGATAAAAGCTTCATAGTGAAACCGCCCATATCTATATCCTCTGTTACAAAGCAGTCCGGAACAAGCCATGCAGGTTCCTTCATGCGCTTCCTGAGCTCTCCTGATTTTATTTTTTTGCCGATTGCAAGGTCATTTGTGATATGTCCCATCAGATTGGCAAGTATTTTTCCCTGCATACTGACTTCTTCATCTGCCACAGCTGCATTGCTATGGACTTTTTCCACATGCTCACTTTTCATGGCAGATAATGAGTTCTTAAATGTCTTTTCAAGCTTATTACCCAAAGCTCCTATTATTCCAGTTTCATTATCACCATTACTATCGCCGTTTTCAATTTCCGGATGGTAGCTTCCCATCTCATCATCCTCAAACATATGCGAATTTCCTATTCCATGAAAGCCTATCATATATGAAATCTCCGTTTCAGCTCTGTTCTGGCTCTTTTGTCACCGATAATCAATGTTCCGAGGAACAAAAACAGCGATGCGCCCATCGCTCCCATTGCCAGATATGGGAACCATATGACCTTGACTGCCACAAGTATCATCGCAATCACGCTCATCAGCACAAGAAAAAGCTGCATCATCATGTAGCTCTGCCAGTTTCTTATGTTTACTATCATAAGTATAATTGTTGCAAGAACCATCGCCAGTATGGCACTTGGGAAAACAAATGTAAGTGCCCAGCCACTGGCTCCTGTGAGCAGGTCTATGCCCTCGAGAAACAGCACCGTGAACACAAATGTGCTTATAATTTTAAAAATATATCCGTTTCTTCCGACTATTGCCAAACGCAGCGTCACATTCGCATAGATTACAACAAGAAGCACTATAAAGCTCCAGTTTATCTCATGGTCTGTCATGTAATCAACAGTTGTCAGCACAATCTGTCCTACTATAGACAGAAACAATATGATATTTTCCAGTAATCTGTATTTTCTTGATGCGCCCTTGACGTCAGGATATCTCGTACCGTTGTCATGGCTTGCTGTACTATCTGCCCTCTTTGCTGCACTATCTGTATCGTTTACGCACTTATCCGGCACATCATTATGCTGTTCAAAAACCCCTTCAGTGCCCTGATGATTGTCCGATGACAGTTCAACCGGTGCCACAACCTGCTGGCAGAGCGGGCATTTATCTGTATTGTCTGCAATATACACACCGCATTTCATGCATTTAGTCATAATACTCTCCATTTGTCTCAATTGTCACTTCCACTCCGTCATTTACAAGCTTCTTAAAAAAGCTTCTCTGAATCATCGTATCGGCCAGAATAGATGAAAAAGTAAACACCAGCGTGTCCTTGTAGGAGCATATGGTGCCCTTCATAGGCTGTCCCTTGGACATTGGTATAAAGGAATAAAAGCCTGTTATATACGGCTCGTATTCCGGCTCCACCTTTATATTTCCAATATTGGTGATAGTGGTGGTGTTTGCCAGTGCCGACTGCGTATAGACCGCCTTCATTGCCAGATTTTTTATAAAAAGAGGCACCGGTCTCATCAGGATATTTTTCTGATTTGACACACTGTATGAGAAAAGATCCTCCAGATGCTCCTTCGAAATCTGTGAATTGATGGAATCCGTCACTATTTTAAGTACCTCCTCAAATGTGTAGGAGCTGTTTTGCGGTCTGAACTCAGCAGATATCATGACAAAAAAGTTCTTTGTGGTCACGGAGTCAAAATAAGGACGAAGATTCACAGGAACTGCAACCCTGACAGGCATATCGTTTGGCATGCCGTGAAAACACTCCTGATACACACTCCACACAAAGCATGCTACCAGATAATCATTTATGGAAACTCCATAGCGGTGGCAGACCTGCTTCAGCTGTGATACAGGCATCATACCATGTATCAGCCCAAACTCTCCATCAGGTACCTTTTCCAGCTTTAAAAGATACGCCTTCTGCCTGTTAAAGCCACTTGGCTTACTTGATTTGTAGTTCTTTACAAAGCTATCCTCTCTATTTAAGGATGTGCCCTGCGTCAATGAATCGCCCTTTAGCTTTGCAATCTCCGGATGTGTGAGACGCAGATACTGGTAGGTGAGCTCCCTAAGGAAATTGATGCCGCCCATGCCATCTGTCAACACATGAAATACCTCAAGATTTATTCTGTTCTTATAGTATGTCACCCTGAAAAGATAGCTGTGATTCTTGTTCGGTCTTATAAATCTGCACGGAAATGTATTTTCCTCATGCACCTTTGGTGCCTTTTTGCCATTTTCCTCAAAATAGTTCCAGAATACTCCCATCCTGAGTCTCACATTAAACAGACCAAACTTCGGAAGCACTATATCCAGTGCCTCCTGCAGCTTTTCACTGTCAATCTCATCAGTTAAGGTGACTGAGATCCTATATACATTTGTCATGCTCTCCCCCGCTATACTAGGGAACAGATTTGCTGTGTTGTCCAGCTTGTCCCAGCGGATTGAACGCGTTTTCGACATTTTAAATTCCTCGCTTATTATAATGATATAGCGATGCAGCACCCTAATCGAGCCTGCCGTACACCTCCATCGGCACATATGCCTTTATCTGTATCCCATCAGCCACATATTCCTCCGACACAAGCTCGCCCTGTTTTCTGATGAGCTGTATCACGCCAGCCTTATCATATGGGATAATTCTCTCGATATATACCTTATTCTCTCTTAATATCTCCTCTAAAAGAGATTTTACCTCATCTAATCCCAGATCCTTTGCCGCTGAAATGTTAAGAGTATAATCTGCCCTGAAATCATGCAGCGGTTCGTTGTCTGTGCGGGCATCCTGCTTATTAAAAAGTGTGACAAATTTCTTGTCTTTTACACCAAGATCATCCAATGTCTGGTAGGTTATGAACATCTGCTTTTCCCGCTGCATATTTGATGCGTCCACCACATGGAAAATAATGTCAGCGTACTTTGCCTCCTCAAGGGTGCTCTTGAAGGCCTCTATCAGATGATGCGGCAGCTTTCTGATAAACCCGACCGTATCAGTTAAAAGCACCTGCTGCTTGCCATCAAGCGCAAGAATGCGCGTTGTAGGATCAAGCGTTGCAAAGAGCTTATCCTCCTCAAGAACATCTGCTTCTGTCAGGTGATTTAACAGCGTGGACTTACCTGCGTTAGTATATCCTACTATCGCAACAACCGGTACTTTATTTTTCTCACGCTTTGCCCTTGTGATATCTCTGTGCTTCTGCACCTCTTTCAGCTCTCTTCGAAGCTGTGCTATCCTGTCATTTATAAGACGACGGTCCACCTCAAGCTTTTTCTCTCCGGGACCTCTTGTTCCTATTCCACCGCCAAGCCTCGACATGGACTTTCCCAGTCCCGACAAACGGCTTAATCTGTACTTGAGCTGAGCAAGCTCAACCTGTATCTTACCCTCACTTGTTGTAGCTCTTGATGCAAAAATATCAAGAATAACAAGTGTCCTGTCCATGACCTTTGTGTCAAGGTACGTCTCCAGATTTTTCTGCTGTGCCGGACTAAGCTCATCATCGCACACAATACCTGTTGCCCCTGTACTCTCCACAAGCTCTGCAATCTCTGCCACCTTGCCGGTGCCGACATACGTGCCCGGATGAATTTTTTCTCTTCTTTGGATAAGTGTGCCTACAACTGTCGCACCTGCTGTCTTTACCAGCTCCGCAAGCTCTGAAAGTGAATCATCTGCATCATCACCGTCCTGCTCGCTCACTCCGACAAGCACCACTCTCTCCTCAATATCCTCTATCTTAATAGTATCTGCCATAATCTATCTGGTCTCCAAAAACTGATATTCTCTTGCTGCATCCTCGTCATCGGGATAATCCTTCATGTATTCCTCCATTTTGCTCTTTGCAGTGGCAAAATCGCCGGAATACTCATATGCTATAATCATAGCCTTTGTTATCTGCTGCTTGTTCGGCACACTTTCAAGTTCAAGTGCGTTCTGAAAATAAGTAATCGCAGTGTCATAGTTACCATTGTCCATCTGCGCCTGTCCCATATTCATCAGCTCATAAGAATCTGCCTCACCGCTGTCCAGGTATTTCTTAAAATACTTCTGTGAGCTGTCATTGTCGCCCTTCTTCTGATATACCTCACCCATATAGTAGTTTGCCTTGACAAGCTTCTCATCAATAGCCTTTTTCAGACTCTTTATTGCTGAATCATAATCGCCAAGCATAGTGTATATACGGCCTCTCTGCATATAGTCATCAGCAGTTTTTGCCTTAAGCTTTAAAGCCTTATCCAGATATTCCTTTCCCTGGTCATTCATGCCATACTTCGACAAGGTCTCATAAACACCAAGGTAAAGCTCATAATTATCATCATTCTCACTGAGCGCCGTCTTAAAATCCTTCAAGCCCTTGTCTGAATCATTTTTGGCAAAATATATACAGCCTCTCAGATAGTATGCATCAGAATCCTTATTATAGTCGATAATAGCCGTATATGTATCAATTGCTCCATCCACGTCACCGCTTAAATACTGTGCCTTTGCCTTGTAATAGCATATGTCAAGCTCCTCGGCTCCTACTGAGCCCACCGACTGGTCCAGTGCCTTCTGAAAAGCATCGACCGCATCATCATAGCTGCCGTTTTCTATACAGTTGATGCCATACTGTCTGTACGCATCCCTATCCTTTGCCTTGTCGCTTGATCCACAGCCGGAAAGCATACCTGCTGTGAGCACTATGGTAAGCGTGAGTGCCATAAATTTATTCTTTATCATAATAGTTCTCCATGTGTATATTCTTCCCCTTATTATATATGTATTTGCCAAACTTGTAAATCCCGCCCTTACATTTCTGCCAGGGGTCCTGCCCCACCGTGAACTGCGTATTATGAGATTGTAAGCTGCAATAGTACTGTTTGTGGGCGTGGTGGGGGATATACAGTCTCTGGAGTGCTACGCTGCGCTGCCAAGATACTGTAGGAATTATGCCTTGCAGACTTTTTATGCTCGACGAAACCGTCGAAACTCGCCTTCCATGGCTCGATTTCTCCTTGCCCCGGCGTCCATGCCGGGCCATTTCTGTGTTGCATGGGCATAATTCAACAGTATCTAGACAGCTTCGCTATTCGCTCTCCCGAGACTGTATATCCCCCACCACGCCCACAAACCTCACTTTCCCATGAAAAATATAAGTATCGGTAAGTAGTGCAACACATCATCTCACATTTCTTCACAACTTAGCAAGACGTAAGCACCGGCCACCGGTGCGCACACGTCACCCCACACATTTTGCCACAAAGTAAGGGACGTAAGCGCTGGGGACGGCGTGCACACATACTCTTGCGAGAGCGCATAGCGAAGCTGCCTAGCGTCTGTAGGATTATGCTTAGGACCACAGAAATGCACCGCCATGGACGGCGGGGCAAGGCGTTATGCGCCACGGACGGCGCATAAAAGCCGGTTTCGTCAGCCTGTGAAGCACTCCGGGCATAATCCGTACAGACACTTGGCAGCGTAGCGTAGCGAACGCAAGAGTATGTGTGTACGCCGTCCCCTGCGCTTACGTCCCGACCTACAAAAAAAGAACCCCCGCGGGATGCACCCGCAGGAGTTCTTAAGCCCAATTTGTATTTAAAGGAGGAAGAAAAATTCTAGGCCTCTAAATGCCAGATTTCATCATTGTACTGCTTGATTGTTCTGTCAGAAGAGAAGAAACCAGCCTTGCTGATGTTGACAAGCATCTTCTTAGCCCAAGCCTTCTTGTCCTCATAATCAGCGTAAGCCTTCTCTTTTGTCTTGCAGTAATCCTCAAAGTCTGGGAATGTCATGAACCAGTCTTTGTTGAGGAGCTCGTTGTAAAGTCTCTCTAAGTTCTCCTTAGAACCAACCTTCATCATCTCATCACTTACAAGGAAGTCAACAGCCTTCTTTAAGTCTGCATCCTTGTCATAGTAATCCTTAGAGCAGTAGTCGCCTCTCTCATATCTGTCGATAACAGTCTGTGAATCCTCACCGAATACATAGATGTTCTCATCGCCGACAAGCTCAGCTATCTCTACGTTTGCTCCGTCACTTGTTCCAAGTGTAATAGCACCGTTAAGCATGAACTTCATGTTTCCTGTTCCTGATGCCTCCTTAGAAGCAAGAGAAATCTGCTCTGAAATATTTGCAGCCGGGAATAATTTCTCAGCTAATGTTACGTTGTAGTTTTCAACCATGAATACCTTAAGGTATGGACTTACCTCAGGATCATTGTTGATAATCTGCTGTAAGCAGAGGATTGCATGGATGATATCCTTTGCAATGATATATGCAGGAGCTGCCTTTGCACCGAAGAAGCATGTGATTGGTGTAGATGGCTTCTTGCCTGCCTTGATCTCAAAGTACTTACGGATGATGTAAAGCACGTTGAGCTGCTGTCTCTTGTACTCGTGAAGTCTCTTAACCTGGATATCAAAGATTGAATTGTCAGGTACGTCGAGATTCTGAGTCTTCTTTAAGTAAGAAGCAAGCTCTGTCTTCTTTGCGTTCTTGATGTCAACAAGCTTTGTGAGAACAGCGTCATCATTGATGAAATTGCCAAGCTTCTCCAACTCGTTTGCATCCTTCTTCCAGCCGTCACCGATAAGCTCTGTGATGTATGCTGAAAGCTCCGGGTTACAAGACATTAACCAACGACGGAATGTGATACCGTTTGTCTTGTTGTTGAACTTCTCAGGATATAACTTGTAGAAGTTGTTGAGCTCTGTATTCTTTAAAATCTCTGTGTGGAGGTATGCAACACCGTTTACAGAATATCCGAAATGAATATCCATGTGTGCCATGTGTACAAGACCGTCCTTGATGATGTATGTGCTCTCATCAGCTACCTTTGCGCGAACCTTGTTGTCAAGCTCACGGATGATTGGCATAAGCTGTGGAACTGCCTTCTCCAAGAAGCTGATTGGCCATTTCTCAAGAGCCTCTGCAAGGATTGTGTGGTTAGTGTATGCACAAACCTTTGATACAATCTCAATAGCCTCATCCATCAGGATGCCCTTCTCCTGAAGGAGACGGATAAGCTCTGGAATAACCATTGATGGATGTGTATCGTTAATCTGAACTGCTGCATAATCAGCAAGGTCATGTAAATTAGAGCCCTTTGCCTCTGCCTCTGCAAGGATAAGTCTTGCTGCGTTTGATACCATGAAATACTGCTGGTATACACGAAGGAGACGTCCCTTATCATCTGAATCATCAGGATATAAGAATAATGTAAGGTTCTTCTTGATATCATCCTTGTCGAAATCAATTGTGTCGCCTACGATTGACTCATCAACTGACTCGATGTCGAATAAGTGAAGCTTTGTTGTACGGTTGTTGTATCCAACTACGTCGATATCGTAAAGTCTTGACTGTACTGTGAATCCGCCAAAGCTTACAGGATATGTGATATCTGTCTTTGTAAGCCAGCTCTCCTTTGTAATCCATGGGTTTGGAGTCTCCTTCTGGAGATTGTTCTCAAATACCTGCTTGAATAATCCGTAGTGGTAGTTGAGGCCTACACCGTCTCCGTTGAGCCCGAGTGTTGCGATTGAATCTATGAAGCATGCTGCAAGACGTCCAAGTCCGCCATTTCCAAGTGAAGGCTCAAGCTCGATTTCCTCGATTTCAGCAAGTGACTTTCCGTTCTTCTCAAGAGTCTCTTTAACTTCATCGTAGATGCCTAAGTTGATAAGGTTGTTTGATAAAAGCTTTCCGATAAGGAACTCTGCTGAGATGTAGTAGAGCTTTTTCTTTCCTTTGTTTGAAACCTTTTTCTCTGCCTTGTCTTTTACAAGCTCAAGTAATGCGTAGTATACTTCCTCGTCTGTACTAACGCTGATTCCCTTCTGAAGCTTTGTTTCGATTTCCTGCATGATTGCCATTTTGATTTCCTCCCAAATCTGTTATCATGTGTACACGCCAATGTGTCAAATTAACTAATTTTCATTTAGCGTGCTTAACTTCTTTGTGTCATTTGATGAATCAAGTATAATCCATTACACTGCACAATTCTTGCAGTATACAGTCGAAAACTTGCACAATCCTATCATTTTTCGGTATTTTTAGTGGCTTTTCAAGAAATAATATGCTAAAATATCATCATGAATATATTAGAATATGAAAATTATCACGAAGCCAAAACACAT
>ERZ1032794.244-NODE-244-length-15388-cov-5.217440_pt1 | contig 15388 bp, 18 predicted proteins | sample MGYA00516957_ERZ1032794 | MGnify/ENA primary metagenome ERZ1032794 (study PRJEB33719, sample SAMN04262543) | wastewater metagenome | biome: sewage system; feature: street-access sewage; material: sewage | place: Peru: Lima | collected 2013-01-15 ... | reverse complement strand
CTTCAATCATTTCCAGCATTTCTTCATCCACTATTACAGTAAATTTCGGTTTATCAGTTCCCATATTATCGAACCTCCTCTGTTATTGTATTTATTATATCAGAACTTCTGAACCATTGCAAGGGAATTTTTTTTTTGTTGCTATTATATGAAGAAAAAAAAAATCGAGTATTAATACTCAAAAATTTTAAAATATGTGTTGACAAAGTTCAGAACTTCTGATACACTATGTACAACAAGTTCAGAACTTCTGAACTAATCAGACCAGGAGGGAATATAATGAAAACTTATAAACTTACTCAAAAACCTATAGCAATCCAGCATTTTACCGCTTATATAGCAATGTGTGTATTCGAGGTATCTCATGGTATAGAGGTTACTGTAAAAACCGCTGCAATAATGGGAGAAGAACGCACAGCGTATGTTTGGTGTAAAATTCGTTATGATAAGAATGGTGCTGCATATTTCCTTAGATTAGGCGAACGCTACTACTTGCATGACATGATGAAATTTTAATTTGTGTAAACTTGCAGGGTACTACAAAGCTAGTGCCTTGCAGGAGCTACACAAAAAGCTCAGAAAAAAAAAATAAAAAGTGCTTGACAAAGTTCAGAACTTCTGATAATCTTAATACAAGTTCAGAACTTCAGAACTTAAAAGACACAAAGGGAGGAAAACATAATGGAATTTAGAGTATTTATTACAAACTTAGGCAAGTATAACGAGGGTGAACTCGTAGGCAAGTGGCTTGACCTGCCGTGTGCTGACCTTGAAGCTGAACTCGCTGAAATCGGCGTTGCTCCTGGCACTCAGTATGAAGAATACTTCATCACTGACTACGAAAATGAAGTAGGCTACGAGGTACACGAGTATGAGAACGTGTGGGCACTCAATGAGCTGGCAGAACGTCTTGACGATGTACGTGATGTTGACTGGCTGCTTGCTTACATGGATGTTACCGGTGAAGAGCTTAAAACAGCTATTGACAACTACGATGAAAGAAGTACCTATTATCCTAACCAAACATTAGAAGATGTAGCTTATGACTTTGTACATGATTGCTATAACCTGCCCGAAATTGCAAAGCGCTACTTTGACTATGAAGCGTTTGCACGTGACTTAAGTTATGACGGCTACACTGAAACAGATGACGGCGTAATTTGTGTGTTCTAATTTGTGTAAACTTGCAGGACACTAGCAAGCTACTGTTAGTGCCTTGCAGGAGCTACACAAAAGCTCAGACCAACAAAAAGAACTAGGAGGAAACCAACATGACCAACAACTACAATCTGAAACCACAAAGCGAAATCAAGGACTTCTCAGACCGCATTATTGAGCTTGAAGAACTGTTTCGCCGTACCAATGACGATATTTTCGCCGTACACGCAAAACGCATTGACCTGCCTGTGTTCGTAACTATTCAATCTAAAGGTAAACGCCGTGCATACGGCTGGTGCTACATCGTACCGAACTGGGTAGCTAGTGACGGCGAAACTCGTGTAGCGTATGAAATCAACATCGCTGCGGAAACACTGGGTAGACCTCTTGAAGAAACCTACGTTACCCTGGTGCACGAAATGGTGCACCTCTATAATTGCCAGGAGGGTATCAAGGACACGGCAGCACGCTCAGACCGCCACAACAAGAAATTCGGTGCTACGTGTTCCCTTATCGGACTTGCAAATAAAGCTGATGATTATTTAGGGTGGACTACACATTGTCCCTGGTCTGAATCAAGTGAAGAACTTCATGCACTTCTTGAAACCTACAAGCAAGAGGGCAGACCAGAACTGTTGCAAGTGAACCGCATGGACGAAAAAGGTGTCATCTGGAAACCTGGCAAGGGTGAAAATGGTGGCAATGGTGAAGAGGGTGCAGGTGGTGAAAGCAAGCCAAAGAAGAAAAAATCGAACCAAATTAAATATGTGTGTCCGCATTGTGGTGCTTCAGTCAGAGCTACAAGAAAAGTCAATGTAATGTGTGCTGATTGTGTGGAAATGATGCTGCCAGAGAACCAGGACGAAGCTTAATAAACATTGTGTTAGCTTGCAGGGTACTACAAAGCTAGTGCCTTGCAGGGTGGACATAATAGGACACTAAAAGTTGAGTATTAATACTCAATAAGATAACAAGGGAGGAATAAAAATGTTGTTTGAAATGTACGAAACCTATTCAGAAAAGGTTAACCCAGATACTTACAATGGTGCTTTAATTACGAATCGTGATGACCTTATCCATGCTATCGAGGATGCAGCAGGTTATGAACTGGCTGATTTGGTGGTGAAGTATCTGAACAAGGTGGAACGCCAGGCACAAGAAAAGATTGATGCAAAAATGGAAGAAGCAGAGCAGGATGCCACAGATGCAGAAAATGCAAAGTATGCTTTACATGAAATGGAGCGTGCTTTATATGATGCAGCGTGTGATTTTGGGGACATTCTTGTAAAAGAGCGTATTAATCGTGATAAGTTGCACAAAGTCCATAAAAAATTAATGGATATTTACTGGAAGCGTTAAAAGTAATTGAGTATTAATACTCGATTTTCTAACTGACACACGTATAGGAGAACAAAGCGTGTGTGACACATAAATAAAGTTGCACACGTTGAGTTCTCTAAATAAAAAAAAATCCTTAGGAGGAAACAAAATGGAAAACAAGCAAGTACAAGTATTTAACAATGTGGATTTCGGTGACGTTCGTGTCATCATGCAAGGTGAACAGCCGTGGTTCGTCGGCAAAGATGTGGCTAGTGTGCTGGGTTACACCAATACAAGAAAAGCACTGCTTGACCATGTGGATAATGAAGATAAAAATACCGTAACGATTCGTGACGGAAATAAAGGTAATCCGAATCAAGTAATCATCAACGAATCTGGCTTGTATTCTCTCATTATGTCCAGCAAGCTCCCTAGTGCTAAACAGTTCAAACATTGGGTAACATCTGATATTCTCCCGACGATTCGCCAACATGGTGCATACTTAACGCCGGAGAAAGTCGAAGAAGTGTTGATGAATCCAGATACAATCATCAAGTTAGCCACCCAATTAAAGGCAGAGCGTGAAGGACGTATCAAGGCAGAAACAGCATTAAAAGCAGCTACACCGAAAGTAGAATACTACGATGAATACATGAATCGTGAAGAAACCTTTACTGTGACGTTCGTGGCGAACACATTGGCAATGGGACAACATCAGCTCTATAAGAAACTTAGAGAAATCGGATGGCTGTGCAAGCCTTACGGATGTTCCCACCAAGTAACAGAGGATGCTCCCGAGGATGTGTTTAAAATCGTGCCTGTATTACATACTGGTGGTGGTAAAGGTTCTCAAATCCGTGTGACTGCCAAAGGTATGAAGAAGATTCAATCCTTGTTTGACAAATAGCGAACAGTAGTTTATACTAATGTTCATAATAACAAACAGCCTTTTGCTTTAAAAATCCCTTTAGCAAGGGGCTGTATTTCTTATACCCAAAATCAAGGAGGAAACACAAATGTACAACCTGGAAGAATACGAAAACAAATATGGCGAAATGTTTGTTCGTCAGCTTGAAATCGAAGAGGGTTACAAGCAGCTTGCAGCGGAAGCAACTAGCAAGACTTACGCAAACGTAGAAAATTCTACAATGCAGGATGACGTTGCAAGCCAGACCAAGGTAGGACAGAAGTTCATTGCTGCTCAATGGAAACACGTTAACGAAGCTATGACGTTGTTTGTGGATAGCTGCCTGCAGCCTAAAAAGGGTTCTAAAGCAAGCTATGTTCTGTTGGTGCAGGAGATTGAAAAGGTTTGTGGTAAAGAAAACATGGTTAACCTGTTCACACTGACCACGTTCACAACGCTTCTGAATGGTGTGTTAAAGAAAAAGACTTCTCGTAGCACGTTCGCTAAGAATATCAGCGATGAACTGTATTATGAAATCAGCTTGCAAGCCTTTTTGAGTCAATCGGACTTTGCAGAAGTCATCAAAGAGGGTATCAAAAAGCGTGTTGGTATCTCCTATAAACGTGCCTATGTACGTGCTTGCATGGAACAAGGACAATATGCCTACCATGAGTGGGACAAGGAACAACGCTTGACGCTGGCTACATCCTTAATGGAAGTTGTGTTAGCAGCAAGTAACTACTTTGAAACCACATCTGTGAACGGACTTACCGAGATTATCCCAAGTCAATTCCTTATTGAGCAATGGCAGACCAAAACACAATGGCTCATTGATAACAGCTACAAGTTTTGTCCCTGTGTGATTCCACCAAGAGAGTGGCAGAATGTAACCGAGGGTGGCTATTATGGCGAACTTGCTAATCAAACCAAGCTGCTGCGCTTGCGTGATAATCGTGATGTGTTCGCTAAACACTACTTTGCAAAGCTGGCTCAATTAGAACTTACTGATGTTCGCAAGGCTGTGAACGCTGTGCAGAACACACCCTGGAAGATAAACACAAGAGTCCTGGACGTTCTGAAACACGTGGTTGATATGGGTGGTGATATGGCAGGTATTCCGGCTGTGTATGAAGCAACGAAACCAGAGGTACTGCCAGAGAACCCCACGGAAGAACAGTTAAAGGTGTATAAAAAGCGTATGGTAGGTTTCTATAAACTCGAAACACGTAGGAAGTCCATCCTGCTGCGTATCTTGTCACACCTCAGAACCGCTGAGAAATTCGCTAAATACCCAAGAATATATTTTCCTTGCAACATGGATTTTCGTGGCAGAATTTATCCTGTTCCTGTGTTCTCGTTTCAAGGTGATGATGTTAACAAGTCGCTGATTGAGTTCGCAGATGCTCCAGCTTGTCAAGATGAAAACTGTTGGGACTGGTTGTTAATCGAAGGTGCGAACCTCGCAGGTGTTGACAAGGTGAGCTACGATGACCGCAAGGCGTGGGTAGCAGAGAACGAAGCACAAATCATGGCTGTTGTCAATGACCCTAAAGGAGAATTATGGTGGGCAAACCAAGATTCCCCATGTCAATTCTTAGCGTGGTGCTTTGAATATGCACGTGCGAAAGAGTGGAAGAACACACATAATGATTCCATAGTAGGTTTTGTGTGTGGCTTGAACATCGCCTTTGACGGAACGTGCTCTGGCTTGCAGCATTTTTCAGCGATACTGCGTGACCCTGTAGGTGGACAAGCTGTTAACCTTATTCCTGGTGATAAACCTAGCGATATTTATGGTATCGTAGCTGAAAAGGTTAACAAGGTGCTTGAAAAAGATATGCTGAGCGGAACACAAGATGAAGAAGCTACCGACAAGCAAGGCAGAACGTACACCAAGCACGGAACACGTAGCTTGTCAAGTATTTGGTTAGCCTTTGGTGTGACACGTAAAGTTACCAAGCGTAGCGTAATGACCCTTGCATATGGCTCTAAAGAGTACGGATTCCGTGACCAGATTTTAGAGGACACAATCAAACCCGATGTAAACTTGAATGGTGAGAAGTCTGTGTTTGCAGGATGTGACTTTCAAGCAGCAGGTTATCTTGCTAAGCTCATTTGGGAAGCGGTAGGAACTACTGTAATTGCTGCTGTTGAGGGCATGAAGTGGTTACAGACCTGTGCAAGAAAAGTAACCAAACATGACCAGGTTGTGTCCTGGACTACACCTATGGGACTGCCTGTGCAGCAAGCCTACATGAAGCAGGAAGTGCAAACCATCTTCACTCGCTGTGCAGGTAAGCAGATTCGCTTGTATAGTGCAGAGAATACCGGAGTAATCGACAACAGAAGTCAAGCGTCTGGTATTGCTCCTAACTTTATTCATAGCATGGATGCAGCACATTTACAGTTGACAATTTGTAATTGTTATGATATGGGGATTCGTCATTATGCTATGATTCACGATTCCTATGGTGCGCCATTAGCACAAGCACAACTCATGTATGACACAGTGCGTGAAAGCTTTATACAGATGTATACTGATAACGATGTATTTCAGAATTTTCTGGATGATATGGAACTTCTTGCTGACGAGAAATTACCGAAGATTCCGAAAAAGGGAACACTTGATATTAATATTGTTAGAGATTCAAAGTACATCTTCTGCTAACAAGTGTCCACTGTACGTAACTGACACACGGATAGAAGAAAGAGAACAATATGTTAACCATAAGATACCTATAAGTTAATCTTTTATTGTGTTAATAAAGATAATAACTATAAGTAACCTATAAGTTATCATATTGTTCTCTTTATGTATTAAACAAAAAGAACTTAGGAGGATGACAAAATGGATTTAAAAGTCGGTGAAACTTATGTGATGAACGAAAAGGAACCTGCTTCTTTTGGGGACGTTGTGTTCGTTGAGAAAGGTGCTAAGGTGCGTGTTGAAACAGTACACAGTGACAGAGTACTTGTACAAGACCTCTCAAAAGATAAACATGGGAATGGTTTATGGTATGTAAATACTGCTGCTCTTATGCCTTTGGAAGCAGAAGTAAACACACACTATATTACTGCACACCAGCCTATTGAGGTTATGCAAGCCAACATGACACATGATGAACTCATTGGTTTCCTTAAAGGTAACATCATCAAATATGCGTGTCGCTGCGGACGCAAGGATGCTCCCTTGAAAGAAGCTGAGAAGATTAAACAATATGCTGAGTGGCTTTGTATTGTCCTCTCTGGCGGCACGATTGACCCTCGTAGCTAACTGACACACGGATAGAAGAAAGGAGTGCATTAAGATATGCCAAGAAAAACAAGTACAACTTTAAAAATGGGTGTTAAGCTCGTAAACGATTTTGCGAAGCTCCCACAGAAGGCAAGCGAAGCTGCTGCCTGCTATGACATTGTGTTACCAGATGATGTGTACATTGCTCCACACACAACTAAACTTGTAGGTACAGGTTTGGTGTTTGATATTCCGCAAGGTTATCGTGTGGATGTGTTCCTGCGTAGCTCTGTTGCTGCGAAAACTATGGTACGCCTGGCGAACGCTGTTGGCAAGATTGACTGTGACTACACAGGTGAAATCAAGCTGTTGTTGGAGAACACAGGTGGTGTACCTGTAAGATTCTACCAGGGTGAGCGTGTTGCACAATTTGAAATCAATAAGGTTACTGATGTTTCCTTAGAAGAAGTTGATGATGATGTAAAAGTTACTGAACGTGCTGACGGAGGTTTCGGAAGCACAGGTAAATAATCGAGTATTAATACTCAATTTGAAATGGAGGAAAACAAATGACAAAATTTAAGTATGGCGATAGAGTTCGCTGCGTGAAGGATGACACCAACGATAGGGTTGTGGGTAAAGTAGGAACAGTCATTGATTTTCATAGCAAAGAAGTTGTTGGCGTGACTTTTGATGAAGATGTTAATGGACACAGTATGAGTGGTAGAACTTATATAGGTCATGGCTGGTATCTTAAAGAAAGCGAATTAGAGCTTGTAGATGCAAGTGATACAAAAGTTATCATCACCATTAAAGATAAGACCACTAAGGCTAAAATGATGGTAGGCAAACGCTGTGTTGTAAAAGCGGTTGCTAAATGTTCCCCTAACGATACACTTGACCCTCTGGTTGGCGCACAGATTGCCTTGCAACGCCTTGTTGAGCAACGTGGCTCTAAATTTGTAGTTAACTCTAAGATGTTTAATGATGTTGAAGTGATTTAAGAAAAGGAGAATGAAACAATAATGGCTATTCAAAATTATGTAACTTGTAAAGGTAAAGCAATTTATCCCCACCTGAGTACCCCGGATATGTTTGAAGGTAATGACTTAGGCTTTACCATCCGTCTGATGCCCTCTGTTGAGGATGCACAGAAATTTGAGGAGTTCCTGCTGCGTGAACTGGACAAAGCTGCTGCATTGCCGGAGTTTGCTGGTAAGCGTCTGAACGCTCCTAATGCTCTGATTGGTATGGGTGAAACCAAAGAGGGCGATACTGTGTTTAAATTCAAGACCAAATCCTCTTATCGTACTAAGAGTGGGGACATTATGAATCGTGTTGTTCCCATCTATGATTCCCAGGGTAAACCCTTGCCGAAAAATGTCGATATTGGTCATGGGTCTATTGTAAAGGTTGCTTTCTCTATTCAGCCTTACTACAAGACCAAAACTATCAGAGGTCTGACTTTGTATCTCAATGCTGTTCAAGTCCTGGAACTTGTTGAGCGTGGTGATGCTGATGCTGCGTCCTTTGGTTTTGGTGCTGAGGAAGGTGGCTATGTTGCCCCGGCTGTTCCGAATGAGGATGAAGATGAGATTCCGTTCCTTAATAACACGGAAGGAGCTGACTTCTAATAGCTACCTCTAAGGCAGCTTTTAGTAGACGTGGTGGTTACCACACGATTCACTCCACGTATCGCAGCGGTTTAGAAGATAACATTGCTGAACAATTAAAAAGTGCAGGAGTAAAGGCAGCGTATGAAAACTATATGCTGCCTAATATTATTCCTGCGACTAAACACAATTATACCCCAGACTTTGTGTTACCGAATGGTATCATCGTGGAAGCAAAGGGTATCTTTGATGTGGCAGATAGGCAGAAACACATCCTCGTGAAGAAGCAATACCCACACTTAGAGATTAGATTTGTGTTTAGCAACCCGAAAACAAAACTCTATAAGGGTAGTAAAACAACTTATGCTATGTGGTGCGAAAAGCATGGCTATAAGTACGCAAAAGGCTACATCCCCGATAGCTGGTTACACGATAAACATCACTACTCCCTGGAAGGTTTAGAGAGCAAATGAGTGTGATTGAGTTCCGTAAAAGGGAAGCTACTGAGCATATTGTGGTTCTTATTAAAGACACCTGCTGTGTGTCTTATGAATCCTTTTATAAGTTCCGTAGACGTATGGGTGAGCTTGATGCAGGTGTCCATTACTTTGTGGATGCTGATGGTACTTTACACGTAGCACGTAAAGATGATTGTGTTGCAGGTTGGGAACACAACGATAATACTTCTGTGTACATCCTGGCTCAAAGTAACACAAAGAAACTAACAAGTAGTCAGCGATATGCTTTATCGCCTTTACTTACTGATTTAACTAAAAGATACCCTAATGCAAAGATAACTGAAAGGACTGAATAATCATGGATAACGCCAGTGAAATTGTTGCAGCACACCAACCTTGTCCAGATTGCGGAAGCCACGATGCGCTGGCTGTGTATTCTGATGGTAGTACCTATTGTTTTTCGTGTGAAACAGCACATCAAAATGTAACTGACACACGGATAGAAGAAAGAAAAGTTGTCGGTCATAACTTAATTCCTCCCTCTGATATGACCTTTGAACCTCTTAGAACGAGATGTATCGAAGAAGCAACGTGCCGTAGATATGGTTACTATGTAACTAACTACAATGACCAACCCTGTCAAGTCGCTTGCTACTATGATGACAACGGAAACATGGTGGGTCAGAAGTTGCGCTTCAAGGATAAGTATTTTGCTATCCTCGGTAAAATCTCTAAGAGGTTCTTTGGTCAACATCTTTTCAATAGTGGTAAAAGATTGGTAGTCACAGAAGGTGAGATTGACTGTCTGACTGTTTCTCAAATTGGTGGTAATCGTTACCCTGTTGTGTCTATACCGAATGGTTGTACATCCGCTAAGAAAATCTTCAATGAGAACCTTGAATGGTTAAGTAACTTTGAAGAAGTGGTTGTGATGTTCGATATGGATGAACCAGGAAGAAAAGCTGTTGAGGATGTGTGTCGCATTTTGCCCTATGGCAAACTCAAAATAGCTAACCTACCACTGAAAGACCCTAATGAGTGCTTGCAGGAACATCATGCAGGAGCTGTCCTTGATGCAATTTTCCAGGCGAAATCATACAAGCCAGATGGAATCATCAATGGTGATGAGCTGTGGGAAGTGTTGCGTGATGAACCGGACACAGAGCAAGGTTTTTCTTTGCCCTGGGATATTCCGTTGCAAGAGAAAACACAAGGCTTACGCAAAGGTGAGCTTATTGTAATAACTGCTGGTACAGGTGTAGGTAAGACCACATTTGTACGTCAAATTGCCTATCATTTAGGTGTCAACTTGAACCTAAAAGTTGGTATGTTGATGCTCGAAGAAAACATCAAAAGAACTGCTAAAGGACTGATGGCTGTCCATGCAGGTAAAAGGTTGGCATTGAACCACCACCTCGTTACCGACGAAGAATACGAACAAATTTACAAAGAAACACTTGGTAATGGTAATTACGTGTTCTTTCAACATTTCGGAAGTCTTGAAGCAGACAACTTGATGAGTAAAATTCGCTACCTTGCTGTTGCTGAACAGTGTGACTTCATTGTGTTAGACCACATCACTATTGCTATTAGTGGTTTGGATATTGACAATGAGCGCAAAGCGACTGACGTTCTGATGACCCAACTGCGTTCTCTTGCTGAGGAAACAGGTGTGGGGATGTTGATTATCAGCCACTTGAAGCGTGTTGAAGGCACACCAGCCGAAGAAGGTGGTGCAATATCTCTTAGTCACCTGCGTGGTTCACAAGGTCTTGCACAGCTCTCTGATGGTGGTTGGGCGTTGGAGCGTAACCAACAGGATGATGATGAATACAAGAAAAATACTGTGAGGATTCGTGTGTTAAAGAGTAGACACACAGGTGAAACTGCTATCGCAGGTTATCTAAGGTATGACAAAGAAACTGACCGCCTGGAATCAACCGAAGCACCCAGGAATATCAATCCTTTTGAAAGTGGTGATGTAGATGAAGAAGGTGACTTCTAAAAACACAAATAAAAGAAAACAACACTATCGTAAGAACACATTCAAATTAGCTGAGTGTGTTTCGATGATGGACTTATTGGAAGCTGACGCTGAACACGTTGGCTTATTTTTCTATGTAGCTGATAAAGTCATGGAGGTTAGAGAACATGAAATTGCCCGTTGTGAACGTAACAGTTAGCATGAATGAATTACCGAATCATATCGCCGTTGCTGTTGAATTTGGTAACTGCAAACAGAAGTGTCATGGTTGCCACAGTGAGTGGTTATCTATTCCGTTGCCCAAGAAATCCTGGATGGAATTAGAGGACTTGATGTGTCTGATTAATAAACAGGTGAAGCAAGGTGCTGATGCTATTGTGTTGATGGGTGGTACTAATAATGGTGTTGAGCCTAAAGAGCTGATTGAAGCTATCAACATTCTGTCCCATTATGCTCCTGTTGGTTTGTACTCTGGCTTGCCTGTCCATGCAGCTATCCATGAAAGACTTAAAGATGACGATGTGAAACTATCGTTCTTAAAAGTTGGTGATTACAAAGCTAAGTTAGGTGGTTTAACATCGCCTGGTACTAATCAACGCTTTTACCAAAAGAATGGTGAAGGTGTATGGGAAGATATTACGTTCCTATTTTGAAAGGATTAAATTGAGTATTAATACTCGATTCTAAGAAGGAGGATTGATTATCGATATTAATAAGAAAATTGATTTCATTCACAATTTTATTAGAGCGTCCAATCCTGCTACTGGCAGCGAGGTTGATAGTAACGCTAATGTTACTGTTAAATCACTGGCGGTAATGGAAGCGGAACTCTTTAAGCGTGATTTTATTGATGTGAACAGAGCTATGGTGATGCAAAAGCTGGAAACCATGTATGGTTATGATGTGGCTAAACAATATTATAACGATATTAAAGACCACCTCATCTACATCCATGATGAAACTAGCTTGCGTCCTTATTGTGTTTCTGTATCACTCTATCCGTTCCTGTTAGAAGGCACGAAGAATCTTGGTGGTACTTCTAAAGCACCCACAAACCTGCAAAGTTTCTGTGGTAGCTTTGTGAATCTAATCTACCAGATTGCTAGTGACTTTGCCGGAGCTGTTGCGACTGTTGAGTTCTTGATGTATTTCGATTACTTTGCTCGCAAGCAATATGGCTATGGTTATCTTGCACATCACTACAAAGAGATTGCACAAGAATTTCAAGGTGTTGTATACGCCATGAATCAACCCGCTGCTGCTCGAGGTAGTCAGTCTGTGTTCTGGTACATCGCTGTGGTTGATAAAGGGTACTTTGAGTCCCTGTTCGGAGAGTTCTATTTCCCAGATGGTTCTAAACCAGATTACACAAGTGTGAAGCGTTTGCAGGAAGTGTTTATGTATTGGTTTACAAAAGAGCGCACTAAGGAACTGCTGACTTTCCCTGTGCTGACTGCTGCATACCTTGTGGACAAGGAAACACGTAAGCCTATTGATATTGGCTTTGAATATTCCATTGCTAAGTCGATGAGTGATGGACTGAGCTTTTTCCACTATGAATCTGATAGTGCAGATAGCCTTGCGTCCTGCTGTCGACTGCGCAATGAGCTTGCAGATAACACATTCTCTTACACCCTTGGTGCAGGTGGTGTGTCTACTGGTAGCTATCAAGTAATTACCATCAACTTTAACAGACTGTATCAACGTGGGTACAGTTTGATTGATGTGGTTCAGAGAGTGCATAAGTATCTTATGGCTTTCCGTGCTATTGTTTCTGAGTACATCGAAGCTGGTTTGCTGCCCTCTTATAGCGCAGGTTATATTAGCTTAGATAAACAGTTTGGTACTATTGGTATCAATGGTGCTCTTGAATCCTTTGAATACTTGCGTACTACTGGCTACAAAGGTTCTTTCAAAGAACACTTGCAGCAAGACCTGTCAATCATTAAGGCTCTCAATAAAGAAGCACTGACTCAGTATGGTGTTCGCTTTAACACAGAATTTGTTCCGGCTGAGAACCTTGGTGTGAAGAACGCCAAATGGGACAAAGAAGATGGACTGTATGTTCCTCGTGATTGCTACAACAGCTACTTCTATCCTGTTGAGGACACTAAGATGACTGTGTTGGATAGACTTGATGCTCACGCTTGGGATGTTTCTCAGTTCCTTGATGGTGGTGCTGCTTGTCATCTTAACTTGGAGCAACTACCATCCCCACCGCAAGCGGTAAAACTTATTGAGCTTGCAGCGAAGAAGGGTGTTCCTTATTGGACTACCAATGTACTGTGTACGATTTGTAAAGACTGTGAACGAATTGACCCTGTAACACGTCAGACCTGCAAATACTGTGGTTCTAAGAACCTCGATTATGGCACACGTGTTATTGGTTACTTGAAGCCTATTTCAAGTTTTTCTGAGGGTCGACAAAAGGAAGCAGCTATGCGTTCCTATATGAAAGGAGTTTAAATAATGCTTGAAATTCTATCTTATCTTGTGAAAGTTCTTACTGACCTGCTGTTCTGGATGCAGAACAAAGAGCAGGATGCAGCGGTTCGCCGTATCGCAACTATCAACAAAGTCATCAACGCTTACGCAAAGAGCATTGAGCGTTTGGAGAAAGAAAGAGAAGAAGTAGAAAAGAAATATTTTTCTGAGGGTGAATAATCATGCTTGCCTTTTTCGATATAGAAACCAATGGGTTGTACTATGACGTAACAAAGGCACATTGCATGGTAATCATCTTTGATGACAATGGGAAATTGACCACTAAGAAATACCGCCCTAATGAAGTGGAGCAAGGTGCAAAAGACCTGCTTTCTGTGCTTCAAAAGGGTGGTTTTATTATTGGTCACAATGTTATCAACTACGATATTCCTGTTCTTGAAAAACTGTTCCCAACATCTTTCGTGTTACCTCGTGAACTCAGACCGCAGGTGATTGACACCCTTGTGCTGTCACATTTGATGTTCAGTGACATTGCCGATAAGGACTATGGACTTGTCCGTTCCAACAAGCTACCTGCTAAACTGATTGGTTCACATAGCTTGAAGGCTTGGGGTTACCGCTTAGGTGAACTCAAAGGCACTTATAGTGAGGAAACGGAAGATGCTTGGGCAGACTTCAATGAGGATATGTTGTCCTACAATGAGCAGGACGTTGTTGTAACACGTGCCCTGTACAACTATTTCAACACAATAAATTACCCTCCTGCTGCTATCACTTTGGAGCATGAAGCTCAATGGCTGATGGCGCAACAGGAGCGCAATGGCTTTACTTTTGATGTGTTCAAAGCACAAGAATTAGAGCTTAAATTACGTGGTCGACACGCTGACTTGAAAGCAATGTTGGTTCAGAAGTTACCACGTATTCCCGATAAAATCTTTATTCCGAAGCGTGATAACAAACGTCTTGGTTACAAGGCTGGTGTTCCGATTCAGCGGTATAAAGATTTGAACCCCAATAGTCGCCAACAGATAGAGTGGATAATCACACAGCACTTTGGTTACAAACCGAACAATGCTGAACTCTTTGAAGATGAGCGATTGAAGATTGATGATATTACCTTTGCGTACATCAAAGCTGATGAATACGCCCCTGCTGAACTACGTGAGATTGCTGGTGTCATGGAAGAATACTTAATGCTTTCTAAACGCCTTGGTCAGCTCATTGATGGTAAATGGGGTTGGCTTAAATGTGTTCGTGAAGATGGACGTATTCATGGTTGTGTTAACCCCTGTGGAGCTGTCACAGGTAGAGCAACACATAGTAGTCCTAATGTAGCACAAGTTCCTGCTGTCGGTAGTCCTTATGGTCACGAGTGCAGAGAGCTGTTCACTGTGCCTACCGGGTGGTATCAAGCTGGCGTGGATGCTAGTGGTTTGGAACTGCGTTGTTTGGCGCACTTTATGTACCCATATGATAACGGAGCATATGCTCACGAGATTCTTAATGGTGACATACACACCGCCAATCAGAAAGCAGCAGGTCTACCAGAGCGAAATCAAGCAAAGACGTTTATCTACGCCTTTTTGTATGGAGCTGGGGACGAGAAGATTGGCAAGATTGTTCATGGTGATGCAAAGGATGGCAAGAGGTTGAAGAAAGAGTTCCTTTCTAAAACACCTGCTATTGCTGAACTGCGAGCTGCTATTGAGAATACTTTGGTCGCACAGAAAGGTTTCAAAGGTGAAATCAAAAAGTGGAAACGCAAGTATCTCAAAGGTTTGGATGGCAGACCTTTGCACGTCAGAAGTCTACACAGTGCCTTGAATTTATTGTTGCAATCCGCAGGTGCGTTAGTTTGCAAAAAGTGGATTGTGTTAACCGAACAAAACCTGCTGAAGCGTGGTTTGAAACATGGTGAGGATTTCTTGTATATGGCGTGGGTGCATGATGAAATGCAGATTGCTTGCCGTACAAAAGAGATTGCTGAGATTGTTGTTGAGGAAGCGCAGAACTCTATGCGTGAAGCACAACAATACTATGGTTTCAGAGTGCAGCTTGATACAGAAGGAAAGATTGGTAAGAACTGGTCTGATTGTCATTGAGGATTAATACTCAATTTTGGAGGTGTAGCAAATGCCTAAGAAACTTAAAGGTATCTTCTGTCCTAAATGTCGGAAGAAGCTCATAAAAGAAGCATATGTATACAAAGTAATCACTAGAACCAGTCGTCATCAATAGAAAGTGAGAGTTACACAATCTTTACTTTCC
>ERZ1032794.240-NODE-240-length-15494-cov-5.524775_pt1 | contig 15494 bp, 7 predicted proteins | sample MGYA00516957_ERZ1032794 | MGnify/ENA primary metagenome ERZ1032794 (study PRJEB33719, sample SAMN04262543) | wastewater metagenome | biome: sewage system; feature: street-access sewage; material: sewage | place: Peru: Lima | collected 2013-01-15 ... | reverse complement strand
AGGATACACGAATTGAAATACTCGTAAAATCCGACACGTGGGGCACAATAGAATAAATAGAAAATTCTAAGGGGAAGTGGTGTGTTGTGCCTGAGACTGCGCTCGAAGATGCACGGTTCGATCATGTGAGTGAAACCGGTGAGCTCGTCTTTGTTTCAGGTGCCGGCAAATTCGCCGTCAAGGTCGATGAAGCGCTTGAAAGAGCCATTTTGGAGGCAAAACAGATTCGCACCGAAACCCAAGAGGAGCGTCAGCAGCAAGCGCCTTCCACGCTGCCGATCTCCCAAATCCAATCCTTGATTCGAGCCGGAGCCAATCCGACCCGCGTGGCGGAGCGATATTCGTTGAGCGAAGCGCTTGTTCGGCGTTTCTCGGCGGCGGTGGAAACCGAAAAGCAATATGCGATCGAACAGTTCCTGGCGGTTCCCGCGCCGAAGGAAAGCCGTGTGCGCACGCTTTCCGAACTGATCGAACGCACTTTCGCCGCAGCCCACGTACGGTTGGAGGATGTGCGGTGGAAGGCCACCAGACGCGGTTTGGAACCGTGGAAGATTACCGCGGAGTTCGATTCCGCAGGTCATGCCGCCCGTGCGGAATGGTCTTGGAACATGCATGACAACGCGGTCAACTGTCTGAACGCAACGGCACGCAAGCTCATCGGCGAGCAAGACACGACGACGGAAGGACACGCCGAGAAGCAGGTCGACCAGAATTTTCTCGCATCATTGAATTTGCCGGGCGATTCCGCACGTTCCGCACGTATCGAACAGACGGTGTCCGCTTGGAATGCTCCGGAACCGGTTGCACCACAAGCCACGAATATCAAGACCACCGTTGAGACTCAGTCATCGGCGACCGTTCCGCTGCCGAACCGTCCGGAAATCGCGACGACGCAGTCCCCCGCCCCTTCAACGACGGAACCTGCCCAAAACTCGCAAAACACGCAATCCGCCGGCGAGCAGCAGTCAGATAAGTCCAAGACGGCATCATCCGATCCTCATAGTCAGAGCACCACCAAATCGAAGCGCCGTGCAGGACGCTCCGCAGTGCCGAGTTGGGATGAAATTCTGTTCGGTGACTGATTAACGTTCCCTAACATCCCACGGCAACATCCGTTCAGACGTTCGGATCATTCGATCAAGCCACGTCAATCAGGCATGGAATATCAGATTCCATGTAGGTCAGCGACCCGTGCACGCTGGGCAGATGCATCGCCTTCTCCGCCTGTGTGCGGGAATCGACAATGGTGGTAGAGCCCGCAGCGGAGACGACCACATCGCCGATCATCGACTTGACGCGTTCATCGACTGGTCCGTAGACGCCTTCCTCGATTGCCTGCCGGCGGGTGCGCACCTGGGCGCGCTCCCCCAGCACGTCACGCCAACGAGCGGCGATGTCCTCCGGATTCTCGCCATCCTCGCCATAAAGCATGACACAGCGTGGTTCGCCGCCGACATTCGCGACGCCCCACATCAGCTGGGGTTCGGACGCTATGTCGATGCAGGCTTCCGGGTCGGCGGTTATCATGCCATGATCCGCCACGATGACGATCAGCGTGTTCTTCGGCACACTTCGACGCAGCAAAGACAACTGGGCGTCGATACGCTCATATGTGCCGATCCACTTGTCGGAGTCCCAGCCGTAATTGTGTCCGATCTTGTCCGCGTCGCGCAGGTACACGTATGTCAGTCCGGGCGTGTTCGCCGCTTTCGCCGCGGTCATGATACGTCGGCGTGGATCGTCATTGGAGATGTAGTCGCTGCCACGTAACGCCGCCTGAGTCAACGCGGAGAACGCGAATTTCGGCAGTCCCGAACTGGTGACGCGAACGTCCTGTTCCGCCAATCGTTCGAATATGGTCGGCTGCTGTTGCAGTTTCAGCGGTGCGGGCGCGTTTTTGAAAGAGATGAGCTGGCAGATTTCGCCATTGTCGGGATTGAGCTGCGTATATCCCGTCATGCCGGTTAATCCGGGGCATGTGCCGGTACCGAACGTGGACATTGCGGCCACGGTGGTGCTGGGCATGCATGTGGCGATTGGCCGCTGGTTAACGCTGTCCGCCATCAGCGACCGTAGATAGGGTGAATGTCCCAATCTCATATTGATGTTCCAATATCCGAGACCGTCCACCAGGACCACGACTGCCGAACGCGCGTCCGGCAGGCCAAGTGCCTCTTGGAGTCGTTTCGGATCGGCATGGATGGCCGTTGGAATCGGATGCCCGATGGCGCTGGAAATGGCGGGAAGTACCGAGGATAGGTGGAGAGCACCGCCGCGGCTGCCCTCATCCGGCAGTTCGTCGCCATATCGTGCCGGACTGGTCATGGCTAGCAGCTGGTCGATTTCGGGCACTTCAACACTCATGGTTCCCATTCAAGCACCGCGGCAGTACCAGCTGGTAATATTGCTAGGTTGATTACCATAACCTTTCCGTGAGGAGAACCACCGCATGGTGTCGCACCGCAAACCGGCAAAACCAGCCTTTGACCCGCGTACGGTCAAGGAGAACATCGTCGAAACGCCGTTGAACGAGGAAATGAGCAAGTCGTTCCTCGAATACGCGTATTCGGTGATTTACGCCCGAGCGCTGCCTGATGCCAGGGACGGTCTCAAGCCGGTGCAACGACGCATCATCTATCAGATGGGTCAGATGAACCTCAATCCGGACCGGCCGTATATGAAGTCGGCGCGTGTGGTTGGCGAAGTGATGGGCAAGCTCCATCCGCATGGCGATTCCGCGATTTACGAGGCGATGGTACGTTTGGCGCAGCCGTTCGCGATGCGGCTGCCATTGGTGGACGGTCACGGCAATTTCGGTTCTCTCGATGATGGTCCTGCTGCTTCTCGTTATACCGAGGCTCGTATGACGCCGGCCGCGTTGGGCATGAATGCCGATATCGCCGAAAATACCGTCGATTTCACGCCGAATTACGCTAACAAGCTTCTGGTGCCGACTGTGCTGCCTGCCGGGATTCCGATCCTGCTGGTCAATGGTGGTTCCGGCAGTGCCGTCGGCATGGCCACGAATATGGCCACGCACAATCTTGGCGAGGTGGTGGCTGCGGCCAAGCATCTTATGCGCCATCCCGACGCGACGTTAGAGGAGTTGATGCGCTACGTGCCGGGTCCGGATTGGCCGGGCGGCGGCGTGATTGTGGGCCGCAAGGGCATCCGCGAGGCGTACGAGACGGGTCGTGGCGCGTTGACCACGCGTTCCGTGACGCATATCGAAAACGTGACGGCTCGCAAAAAGGCCATCGTCGTGACGGAACTGCCGTTCATGGTGGGTCCGGAACGTGTGTTGGAACGTATTTCCGAAGGTGTGAAGAACCGTAAGCTGGACGGCATTTCCGGTGCCATCGATTTGACTGACCGGCATAACGGCACGCGCCTCGTCATCGAAATCAAAACCGGGTTCGATCCGAACGCGGTGTTGGCGCAGCTGTTCAAGCACACGCCGTTGCAGGACAATTTCACCATCAACAATGTGGCGTTGGTCAATGGCCGTCCGCACACCATGGGATTGAAGGAAATGCTTCAGGTGTGGGTGGACCATCGTCGTGTGGTGATCCGCCGACGCAGTGAATTCCGCAGGAAGAAGGCGCTTGAGCGGCTGCACTTGGTGGAGGGCTTGCTGCTCGCCATGGTGGACATCGATGAAGTCATTCAGGTGATTCGCTCTTCTGATGATGCCGAGGCCGCGAAAACAAAGCTTATCGCCGTATTCGATCTGGACGAGATTCAGGCACAGTACATTCTTGACTTGCGGCTGCGCCGTCTGACCAAGATGAGTCGTGTCGAGCTTGAGGCGGAACGCGACGATCTGAAGCGGCGTATCGAAGAGCTTGAACGCATTCTTGCTTCCGATGAGGCGCTTGACGGCGTGGTCATTGACGAAATGGATGACGCCGTGGCCAAATACGGCACTCCCCGGCGCACGGTGCTGCTGGATGAGGATGAGGAAGGCAATTTGACGCCTGTTGTGGCGCATGGCGATGATGGCGTCTCTGCAAACGCGATGGCTGCCGCGCGCGCCGCCGCGACCGTATCCTCCGCAGCAGCCGATGTCGCCGCAGCCGCAAAGGCCGCAAAGAAGGCCGGCGATGAGAATGCCACCGCATCGGCTCTGCAGATTGATGACGAGCCGTGCGCGGTGATGCTGTCCGCCACGGGCCTGATCGCACGCACTTCCGAGGATGCGGTGGAACGTTGGGAGAATCGTTCGGCTTCCGACGGACGCGCCAAGGATGATCAGATCGTTTCGATGTTCCGCACGTCCACACGTTCCTCATACGGCTTGGTTACTTCAGCGGGTCGTCTGGTGCTGGCCCATGTGGTCGAATTGCCGAAGGTTTCCGCGGATGGGCCGCTCAGTGTCACGGGTGGTGTGAAGGCCGAGGAACTGCTGGGCATGACGGAGAACACCGATCCGATCCGCGGCGAACGGGTGATTGCTGCGATTGATATGCCGTCCACGGATGACGGCGGTCAGCTTGTTCCTTTGGCGTTGGGCACCCGCAACGGCGTGGTCAAGCGTTGGAACCGTGAATCTCCGACCACAATGGATTCGTGGAGCGTCATCGATTTGAAGGATGATGACGAAGTGCTTGCCGCTGCCGAAGCCCGTGATGAGGATCGTCTGGTGTTTGTGTCCACCGATTCCTCGTTGTTGACGTTCGAAGCGAAGAATGTGCGTCCGCAGGGCCGTACCGCTGGCGGCATGGCGGGCATTCGTCTGGCTGAGGGGTGTTCGGTGGCCGCGTTCGCGGTGGTGCCTGACGGCAAGGTGACATGGAATTACGAAGAAGGCGAGAATGGACTGTTCTCTGCTTCCGGAGCCGTGGTGTTGACGGTTGCCGGCGATTCCGAAGCGTTGCCTGGCACTGAAAACGGTGCCGCGAAGGTCACGCCGTTGGAGATGTATCCGACGAAGGGCCGTGGTACGGGTGGCGTGCGTTCGCAGCGATTCCTCAAGGGGCAGGATACGTTGATTCTCGCGTTCGTGGGCGCGTATCCGTTGCATGCTTCCACACAAAGTGGCGCTCCTGTGGAATTGCCGAAGCCTGATATGCGACGCGATGGTTCCGGTACGGATCTGTCGGCGCCGATTGCGGTGGTCGGCTGATTCGACGAAATCGATTGGCGGGGCTCTGGACTGGTTCTTCTTCCGGTTCAGGGCCTTCCCGTTTTGCGCACTTGGGCCGCCAGGTTGAATGAGCAGGCTGGGTGAAAGTGCCTCCGGCTTGGTTCAGCCATATAGCTTCATGCCTTGTGGGCTGTCCACGAACCCGGCAGCATGCAGCAAACGTCTGTATTCGTTGCGTTCCTTCAATGATTCACCGTTCATTTCGGCGAAGCTGACGCTGCCCTTGGACTGATGCTGCAATGCATAGGCAAGTTCCGTACATGCCGGCTGCAATATTCGCTCGTCATCGGTGAAGCTGACGATTCTGTGGCTTTTCGGCACGGCAAACAGCACCGGCATGCCGTGGTCGAGCACGATGACCGATTCCGCTCTGCGCGCCGGTTTCATATGGTGTTGTTCGGGCCATGTGATCGCGGAGCCTGTCAGGTTGGCCGGGTCGGTCACGTCGAGCGCCACGCAGGATTGGCTGCGCGCCTCGTCGTCGCCGCGCAAGGCGTCCACTGTGTCACGTCCGGCGAATTGGGCCGCTCCGAATCCTTTGACGAACATGCCTCTGACCAGATTGCCGTGTTCCTCCATACGTTTGAGTACTGGGTATAGTCCGGAGAATCCGCCTGCGACCTGCTCCTTGTCGATTAGCGGAGCGGCGATCACGCCATATCGGTCGAGCAGCGATTCGATCAATGCGATGTCGTATTCCTCGATGCCGGCTGTTGGTTTGCCGGCGGTATCGTCCGTTTGATCCGGTATCGCCATTGGACTGGTCCGGGACGAGTCGACCGCGGACCATAATCCACCGAGCGTCGCCGGTGTCGAGGCGTGGATCCGTACGCGTCTGCGTGCGGCAGTGCGTGGCGCGCGCACTGAAACCGTGCCTTGAGTCAAGGCCCGAACGGGAGCGAATGAACTGTTCGTCACTTTGCCTTGCCATACCAAGGACCACAAGGCTTCCTCGAACTGGCTTTCGCCCCATGCGGGAAGGATGATTTCCCCTGTTTCAGGATTCACGTTGACTTCCGCATGTTCCTGCCAGATGGCTTTGGCGGCTGTGGAAAGCTGCCGCGCATGGAAGGCTCCCCCATTCGATAATGCGGCAAGTATCGTCTCCGGCACGGTCATGGTTCCGGCACTATAGGCATTGTTCTGCGATTGTTCGCCGGGTTTCACCAGCAGCCGTGAATCAGCTGGATGGAATGCGATGCCGCCGGCTTCCTTGGCGTTGGAACCATTGATTTTGGAGCCGACCCATACCACGTCTCCGGATGCGAGCAGTTCGTCCAACATACTCGGTTGGTAGTCGCGAACGCGTGCGGGGAAGACCGAGGATTCCCAAACGGAGGCGTTGAGGTATATGCCTTCAAGCTGTTCAATCACACGCATCAGCCCGTCGACGCCTTCATATCGGGCGCCACCCACAGGTCCGACACCTTGTCTGTCCAACAGGAACGCCTGATAGACGGCCGGTTCCACCGGCTTGATGGCTTTGCGTGCCTTGGCAAGCGAAAGCGCGCGGATACGCCGAAACACGTCTTTGTGGAGCCATTGCTGGGGCGTTTGCCGAGGTGACCGTTCCGATGCTGAATCATCGGAACCATTGGCGTCCGCTCCGGCCGCATCATCGACGAAATGGCCTTTCAGCAGTTCGCCTTTGGCATGTAATTCATCCAACATGCGTACGCCTTGGACAGCGTCCAATCCCAGTTCGGCGATCATCTGATCCGCGGTGAATGGGCCATGCGTTTTGACATATCGCGCCACACGGCCGGCAATGTCGGTCTCGTCCAAATCGTTCCAGAACGTCCGTCCGGCAAGCTCCTTCCCAACCTGCGCGATGACGTCGGCATCCAACAGCGAAGCCATGTCCGTGGCTCCCAGAAGACGTTCCAGCACTTCCGGGTCCATGGACAGCAGTTGCGTACTGCGTTCGGCTTGCGGCACGTCGTATTGGTACATGACCGCGCCCACGTATCCGAACAGCATGTTTTCCGCGAACGGCGACGGCGTTTCCGTGACGGTCTCGCTCAAAGAGATGACGCCGGAGCGTAATCCGGACATCACATGTTTCAGCGCGGGCAGATCGTACACGTCCTGTAGGCATTCGCGTGCGGTTTCCAACAGCAACGGGAAGTTCTTCCGAGTTCGGGCGGCGTTGAGCAGTTGCGCCGCGCGCAGCCGCTGCTGCCATAAGGGGACGCGTCTGCCGGGGTTGGCGCGTGGCAGGAACAGCGATCGCGCCGCGCATTCTCGGAATCGTGCGGCATACAGCACGCTTTCGCCGACTTGTGTTCCGATGATGCGTTGCAGCTCTTCCGTGTCGAACAGCAGCAGCTCGCGGATCGGCAGGTTGCCGTCGCCGTCCGGGAGGCGGATGATGATGCCGTCGTCGGCCGCGTATACCTGCCCATCGAACCCGTATCGTTGTTTGATACGTGTGGTGATGGCCATGGCCCATGGTTCGTGCACGCGTCTGCCGTATGGCGAGTGGACGATCACACGCCAATCGCCTTCTTCATCCTGGCAGCGTTCGACGACCAGCTCACGGTCGTTGGGAATCGTTCCCGTGGCGGCGCGCTGTTCGGCAAGCAGGTCGGCAAGATTGCCGATGGCGTTGTCGTCCAATCCGTCACGACGTAGACGTGCGATTGTTGTCGTGTCGAATCGGCTGGTCTTGTCTCCTGCGATGCCGTCCGAGACTTCCGCGCGTAGTCCTTGCGCCATATCGCGTATGAATCGGCCTTGGGACCGTCCGAATGCCGCGTCCCGCCCGTCGCCTTCGCCATGCCAGAACGGCAGTCGGGCGGTACGTCCTGGAGCAGGAACCACCACCACACGGTCCCGGGTGATTTCCTGGATCTGCCAGGTCGATGTGCCGAGGGTGATGACGTCTCCGACCCGGGATTCGTACACCATTTCCTCATCCAGCTCCCCCACTTTGCGTGGGCCCGGTCCGGAGCCTTCTTCGGGAAGCACCACGGTGTAGGTTCCTCGGTCGGGTATGGTGCCTCCGCTGGTCACGGCCAGTCGTTGAGCGCCAGGGCGCGCGGAGATGAGACCCGCCTCTTCGTTGTATTGCAGTGGTGGCCGGAAGGCGGAGAAATCCTCGCCGGTGTAGGCGCCGGTCATCATGCCCATCACAGCATCGAACATGGTTCTGTCGAGATCTTCGAATGGCGCGGCCTTGCGCACGGTCACGTACCAGTCGTCTGGTTTCAGATCATCCATCGCCGCGGCGGCGACGGTTTGCTGGGCAAGCACGTCCAAGGGGTTGCATGGAATGGTCAGTGTTTCGATGTCTCCGGAGCGCATGCATTCGATGCTTGCGGCCGTGCCGATGATTTGCTCTCGTGTAATCGGGTAGAACAGTGCATGCGAGACTCCCCCGACCTTGTGGTCGGCGCGCCCCACCCGCTGCAATCCCGAGGACACGGACAATGGCGGTGCGATCTGGATGACCAGATCCACCGACCCCATGTCGATGCCGAGTTCAAGGCTCGATGTGGCGACCACGCAACGCAATTGGCCGCGTTTGAGCTGCTCTTCGATCTGTTTGCGCCGGTCTTTGGAAACGGAACCATGATGCGCCATGGCGATCGCGTCGGCGTCCGCATGCGAGGAGACCAGCATGGTGGTGGAGCCGACCACGGAATCGTAGTGTTTGGCGAAGCCTTCACGGCCTTCCGGGGAGCCCAGATCCGGATACGGCTGGGTGGAATCACTGGCTGTGGACTCCGGCTGGGATGCGTTGTCCGACACACTCAAGGCCGTTCGGCCAAGCCTACGGTCGGACAGCGCATCCCACCCTGCGTCCGCTTTGACGGCGGTTTCAGACCCAGTTTTCCGGGATGTGCGCAATTGCGCATACAGGTCGTTGAGCCGTGCGGTGAGTTTTTCCGCAAGGCCACGGGAGTTGACGAACACGAGGGTGGTGTGGTGTTTCAGCACTTCGTCAAGCACGCTGCGTTCGATGGCCGGCCATACCGAACCTCCGGTCGAAACCCGTGAGGTATGTTCGTCTCCCCCGCCCGAAGTCAGTCCTTTACGTTCCGCCAATGCCTCCATGGCAGGGCTCACCCCGGAAATATGCGTGGTATGGCGGTTCGGAAGTTTCACGGCGCCTGCCCGCCGCCCGGCGTCGTCGGAGACGGGATCGCGCATGGCCGAAAGCGGTTCCACCACTTTCAGATCCATGTCGGGGTGCGATTCGGGTCTGATGACGCGTACCGGCCGCGTGCCGCCAAGGAAACGTGCGGCTTCGGCCGGCGGTTCCACAGTGGCGGAAAGCCCGATGCGTTGGACAGACCGGCCGGCAAGGCTTTCCAATCGTTCCAAGCTCAGCGCCAGGTGCGCGCCACGTTTGGAGCCCGCGATGGCGTGCACTTCATCCACGATAACGGTATCAACGGCGGAAAGTATCCGTCGCGCCTTGGAAGTGAGCAGCAGGAACAGCGATTCTGGCGTGGTTACGAGGATATCCGGCGGATGGCTGACGATTCTGCGCCGTTCCTGCGGCGTGGTGTCGCCGCTTCGTATGCCCACGCTGACTTTCGGCGATGGCAATCCCATCGCCTCGCACTGTCCGGCGATGCCGGCCAATGGCGCTTGGAGGTTCTTGGCCACATCCACGCCCAGAGCCTTCAATGGCGAAATATACAGGACCTTGACGCCGCGGACGGGTTTACGTTTCTTGGCATTGCAATCGGATTCAGCCGTGCCGTCCCCACCGCCGGACGTCCGCAATAAGTCATCGCCCTCCTTCGTCATCAGACGGTCGATTGCGGAAAGGAAGGCGCACAATGTCTTGCCGGAGCCGGTGGGCGCCACCACCAACACGTTCTCGCCGGAGCGGATGGCCGGCCATGCCAAACGTTGCGCCTCCGTCGGAGCATTGAACGCATGCTTGAACCAGGCATTGGTAGCCTCCGAGAACAAGTCCATGCATTCGTACATACGTTCGATTATGGCATCGCCTTCAGACATCATCCACAACCGGCGGAAAGCTCGTCATCCACCGTCGTCGGCTCATTCGAGCACACCGCCCGGCTGACACATTCGAGCGTCTCACATATGGCGTCGTCAGGCGGCCGCACGGTCGCCGCACTTGCGGCGCAAAGTCTCATGCATGGCGACCATCAGCGCCAGGAACACCACCAGATAGAACGGGAACAGGTTGACCGAAACATGTTGCGCGATCAGCCCGAACAGCGGCGGCATGCACATCGATCCCACATAGGCGCAAGCCATCTGCATGCCGACGATGGCCTGCGATTTGTCCTCGCCGAAATAAGCAGGAGTGGAATGGATGACGCACGGATAGATCGGCGCGCAGCCCAAACCGATGACCATTAGTCCCGCGATGGTGCCGATATTGTGCGGCAACGGCAGGAGCATGATGACGATGCCGGTCAGCACCAACGCCTGGCCAAGACGAATCATGGCCGGATCGTTCAGTTTCATGGTCAGGAAACCGCTGGCGAGACGTCCGACGGTGATGCCGATGCAAAACAGGCTTCCCCACATGGCCGCCGTGGTCTTGTCGATGCCCTTGCCAAGCGCCATATAGCTGCTGGCCCACAACATGGCGGTCGATTCGAGCGCGGAATAGCAGAAGAACATCACGAGGATCTCGCGGGCGCCACGGATGGCGAGCACACCGCGAATACCAAGCGGCTTGCGCCGGTCAGCCGTTTCCCCTTCCGATTGCTCGGACTGCGCGGATTGCACGGAAGAGGTTTCACTCGTCCGCTGCGGTTCGACGGTCTTACGCGCCTTCCACAACGGCAGGCTCAGCACCAGCACCGCGGTGAGCACGACCTGCAGAATGGAGATGGTCCGGTAGCCCCACGCCCAACCATGGCCGGCACCCAATGCGCTTGCCATGATGTACGGGCCAAGCAGAGTGCCCAAGCCCCACATGGCGTGCAGCCAGCTCATGTGACGGCTTTCGTAGTGGATTGCCACATAGTTGTTGAGCGCCGCATCGACGCCGCCCGCGCCCAAGCCGTACGGAATGGCGAAGAGCAGCAGCATCCAGTAATTCGGCGAGATGGAGAAGCCGAACAATGCGAACGCCGTCAACGCAACGGACACTGCCGTGACCTTGCCTGCACCGAACCGCAAGGTCATGCGGTCGGATAGCAGCGCGGACACGATGGTGCCGGCGGAAATCGTCATGGAAATGCCACCCGCCCAGGAAATCGGCGCATGCAGGTCGCCGCTCATCGTCGGCCATGCGGCGCCGAGCACCGCGTCCGGCAGACCCAGACTGATGAAGGCGATGTAAATCACGGCGAGCAGCAAATTGGCCACAGTCAGCTCCTTGTATGTTTTATGTTTGCGGCAATAAAATCACGAAAATACTCCGCTATTTTATCCAAAGTTACCTACCAAACGGTATTTTGTATCTTGCACTATCGACCGACGTTTTTGCATTATCGTGCATACACGAAAAGCGGGTCTCCGCCGTAACGCAAGGCCCGCCAATCGCAATCGCCATGCAATATCAGGTGTCGATCTTGGAACGGTCGAAATCGTCGGCGTTCTCCACGATGAACGCCTTGCGCGGCGGCACGTCATCACCCATGAGCAGGCTGAAGATGTGGCTGGCCTGTTCGGCGTCCTCCATGCGGATACGGCGCAGCATGCGGGTGCGCGGATCCATGGTGGTATCGGCCAGCTGGTCGGCGTCCATCTCACCCAAACCCTTGTAACGCTGGATGTCCTCGTTGTAGCCGATGTGCTTTTTATCAAGCTCGGCGAGTTTGCCTGCCAACTCATCATCGGAATACGTGTAGATGTACTCGCCCTTATGCGTACCCGTCAACGCGATACGATGCAGCGGCGGCACTGCGGCATACACATGACCGTATTCGATAAGCGGCCGCATGTACCGGTAGAACAGCGTCAGCAGCAGGATGCGGATGTGCGCGCCGTCGACATCGGCATCGGTCATCATGATGATCTTGTTGTATCGGGCCTGTTCGATGTCGAAGCTTGCGCCGGATCCTGCGCCGACCACCTGGATGATGGCTGCGCATTCCTTGTTGGACAGCATCTGCGCGAGCGATGCCTTCTGCACGTTGAGGATTTTGCCTCGAATCGGCAGCAACGCTTGGAAACCGGAATTACGGGCGGCCTTGGCTGTGCCCAATGCGGAATCACCCTCGACGATGAACAGTTCGGCCACATCGTCATTGCCGGGCTGGCAGTCGGACAGTTTCGGCGGCATGGACGCGGATTCAAGCGCGTTCTTACGGCGTGTGACTTCCTTGGTCTTGCGCGCCTGCACGCGGGCATGCATTTCGCCGACGATTTTCTCCAGCACGCGGCCGGACTGTTCCTTGTAACCGCGTTTGGAGCCGGTAATCATCTCACCGAACTGCTTATCGGTCATTCTGGAGACGATCGGCTTGACTTGCGCGGTGCCGAGCACGTCCTTGGTCTGGCCTTGGAACTGCGGTTCGGCGATGCGGACGGTGACAACGGCCACCAGACCGGCGAGAATGTCGTCACGTTCCACCTTCATATGGGAATCCTTGAGATTCACCTTGAGTTTGCGCGCGTTGTCCTCGATGGCCTTGCGCACCTGCTTGGTGATGCCTTGGAGGAAGCCGTCCACGTGCATGCCGCCGCCGGGCGTCTCCACCACGTTGACGAAGCTGCGCATGGTGGTGTCGTAGCCGTTGGTCCATCGCATGGCGATATCGACTGCGCAATCACGCGTCACCTTCTGCGCATGCAGTTCACCATCGTCTCCGACCGCCTGCGTTTCTTCAACATACGTGTCCTCGCCGGCGATGCGCCAAATATCGGAGACCGCTTCGCCTTTGGACAGGAAGTCGACGAAATCCTTCACGCCTCCGGTATGGCAGAATTCTTCGACGCGCGCATGCGGATATTTCGGCTGCACGGGCTGGGAAACGGTTTCCTGCGATTGCGTGGCAGCATCGTTTTCTTGCGATTCGGCTGACTCATCAGCTTCGGCTGAATCCTCCTGCAGTATGTCGGCAGAGGTTCCGATATCATCCGTTTCAGCGGACGTGTTCTCTTCCGTCACCTGTTCGATGACATTGTCATCGACTTCCAGCATTTCGTCAATGGACTCGTCGCCGGTTTCGGGAATGTTCTCGTCGATGACGGTGATTTTCAGCCCTGGCACCAGGAAACTGGTCTGCCGTACACGGTCGATGAGCTGGTCATAGCTGAATTCAGCGGTGTCGTTGAAAATCTCCGGATCCGCCCAATAGCGGATGCGGGTACCCGTGGTCTTCGGACTGACTTTGCCGATGATCTCAAGTTCGGTGGGACGATTCTTGCGCGTCTTCTTGAATGGCGAATCGGGAGACGGGTGTTCCGGATCAACGTCGGAATACACTCCGGGGTGGCCCTGATGGAAAGCCATGTGGTGGGTTTTGCCGTCACGATCCACTTCCACGTCGAGACGGGAGCTCAATGCGTTCACAACGGATGAGCCGACACCATGCAGACCGCCGGAAGCGCCATACGAGGAATTGCCGAATTTGGCGCCGGCATGCAGCTTGGTCAGCACCACTTCCACGCCGGTGAGCTTGGTTTTCGGCTCCACGTCCACCGGAATGCCTCGGCCATTGTCCGCCACTTCAACGGAACCATCGTCATGCAAGGTCACGATGATGTGGTTGCAGGCTCCCGCAAGAGCCTCATCGACGGCATTGTCGATGATCTCCCACAGGCAGTGCATCAGGCCCTGGCTGTCGGTCGTGCCGATGTACATGCCCGGACGTTTGCGCACCGCATCCAAGCCTTCGAGCACGGTAAGACTCTCAGCACCGTAATTATCCTTAGCCATGTTCCCTTTCAATTGTCGCCTTACAAGACATGAAGTCGAGAAACCCTGCGTTCATGCCGGTTTCTCGACTTCATTTACTCGCGTCTGATTACTATCACTGGTCCAGGAAGTCGCGCAGCGTCTGCGAACGGGACGGATGGCGCAGCTTGGACATGGTCTTCGATTCGATTTGGCGGATACGTTCGCGCGTCACGCCATACACACGTCCGATATCATCCAGCGTCTTCGGCTGGCCGTCCTCCAAACCGTAGCGCATCTTGATGACGCCAGCCTCACGCGGAGACAGCGTTTCAAGCACCTGCTTGAACTGCTCCTGCAACAGCGAGAAGGCGACGGCATCGGACGGTGCGATGGCGTCGGTGTCTTCGATCAGATCACCGAACTCGGAATCGCCATCCTCGCCCAGCGGCGTGTGCAGGGAAATCGGCTCACGCCCGTACTTCTGCACTTCCTGCACCTTCTCGACCGGCATGTCGAGCTCACGGGCCAGTTCGTCCGGCGTAGGTTCGCGGCCGAGGTCCTGAAGCATCTGGCGCTGCACGCGGGACAGCTTGTTGATGACTTCCACCATATGCACAGGCACACGAATGGTGCGGGCCTGATCAGCCATGGCACGGGTGATGGCCTGGCGAATCCACCATGTGGCGTACGTGGAGAACTTGAAGCCCTTCTTCCAGTCGAACTTCTCTACGGCACGAATCAGACCAAGATTGCCTTCCTGAATCAAATCGAGGAACAGCATGCCACGGCCCGTATAGCGCTTGGCAAGAGAGACCACGAGTCGAAGGTTGGCTTCCAGCAGATGGTCCTTGGCGCGCTTGCCGTCGTTCGCGGCCCACTTCAGTTCACGCCGGCGCTTGAAATCCATCTTGTCGGATTCCGTGTCCAGCAGATGTTGGGCGTACAGACCGGCCTCGATGCGTTCGGACAGGTCGACTTCCTGTTCGGCGTTCAGCAGGTTCACTCGGCCGATCTGCTTCAGGTAATCCTTGACCGGATCTGCGGTGGCGCCGGCTGCGATCACACGACGCTTCGGATTGCCGGACGGCGTCAAATTGTCGTCGTCATCATCGTCACGCACCACGAAAGCGCCTTTTTCCTTGGGCTCTTCCGGCTTTTTGCGCTTGTCTTCGTCATCGTCTTCCAGTTCGGAATCGTCATCCTCGTCGATATTGTCCTCGTCGAGGTCGTCATCCTCCCCTTCGTCGTCCACGTCATCAAGGTCATCGTCGAAATCATCAAGATCGGCATCCTCGACGGGATCGTCTTCAGGAGCGTCCTGCTCGATCAGGTTCTCTTCTTCTTCCGCTTTCTTGCTTTTCTTGGCGGCGGAGGTCTTCTTCGCGGCCGTCTTGCGCGACGTCTTCGTAGCGGTCTTTGAGGACTCGCCCTTCTTGGCAGCAGGCTTGCGCGTGGAGGCCTTTTTTCCGGAGGTGGTCTTTTCGGTCAGATCAGTCTGTTCCGTATTTACCGTCGTTTCCTTGGTGGCCAAACTTATCCTCCTATTGATCCTGCCAGAAGCGC
>ERZ1032794.221-NODE-221-length-16046-cov-15.764805_pt1 | contig 16046 bp, 12 predicted proteins | sample MGYA00516957_ERZ1032794 | MGnify/ENA primary metagenome ERZ1032794 (study PRJEB33719, sample SAMN04262543) | wastewater metagenome | biome: sewage system; feature: street-access sewage; material: sewage | place: Peru: Lima | collected 2013-01-15 ... | reverse complement strand
ACAATGTGATTCCGGATAAGTGTACGATGCTTGTGGATATCCGCACCAACGAGTTTTACGACAACGAGGAGGTTTACGAGTTTATCTGCCAGCACCTGAAGAGCGAGGTAAAGGCCCACAGTTTCCGTCTGAAGTCATCCCGCATCGACCCGGCACATCCTCTTATCAGGAAATGTGTAGCCATGGGCATGAAGCCATTCGGCAGTCCAACGTTGAGCGACCAGGCTCTGATGCACTTCCCTTCGTTCAAACTGGGTCCTGGCGAATCCTCCCGCTCCCATTCAGCCGATGAATTTATCAAAATAAGCGAGATAGCTGATGCTATTGCCAAATACAAAGAGCTCTTAGATGGCGCTGCCATCTAAGAGCTCTGCTCTATTCATCTATTATACCTTAATATATATGACATTACAAGGACTTACCAATATAAGCGAAAGGAACGGTGATATTGTCGGCATCTTCCTTCTCGTGTGTAGTAGAAGGATCCTTAGAATAAGGCTGATCGGCATTGTCGCTCATACTTGTATCGTAAGGCAGACTGTCCATACCACTTGTACCAAAGGTAGAAACTAACATCACACCCAATCCCTTGCTTGCCACATCGGCAGCTGTAACACCAAGCTTAGCTAAAGGAATCGAGATTTCATAATGGAAATCGTATTTGGAAGACTCGTGTCCTAAGGTATTGAAATCGACATAAGTAGATGTACCCCTTGTCATATCACCGACAAGACGGTTCTGTGACTCTCCATAACATTCTTTGATACCCTTTATCGTTTTGCTGAGAATACCCATACCATACTTCACAACAATGCCTGTCTCTTTATAGGCAACCTCTTCCAAAGCATTCAGTCCAGCGCTACTTCCACCATAAATGAATGGACCATTGGTATTGTTGGTTGAGAAAACCACCACTTTGTTAACTGGGCTTTCGCAAGTAATGCCACTATCCCATAGAGTTCCACCTGCTGTAGTCTTGCAACTATTACCTATTCTTGTAGAGGCATTGTTGGTGTTGATGCCGATAAAGAATGGCATATTGTAATTAGGGAACAGGACACCATTATTACTGAGTGGGTAATCAGCTTCTGGAGCTACCACATCTTGAACGTTGGTCATCTCCCACATCAGATAGAGGTTATTATCGTCATAGCAACCATAAAGCGCATAGAGATCGACAGGAATCTCGTGCATGGCAGCTTCCATATATACACGTGGGTCGTCATTGGCAGCACCCTGTGCTATAATCATACTCTCATCCCAATCGCTGATATCACCATCTACAGTAATGGTTTTCTTAACACCTGCACCATTAGGATTGGTCTTATACTGAGCGTCCAAATTCTGTGGGCTACTACCAGGGTTAGGACTTGGAGTTGGAATTGGATCTGGATCTGGAGTTGGAATTGGATCTGGATCTGGTTCTGGAGTTGGTTCTGGATCAGGCTCTGGTGTTGGTTCTGGATCGATACCCAAACCTTCATTTACTACCAAAGTGGTAGTGGCATTAGCACCCTTGATTGCAGTGCCAGGAGTACCATCGTTGATAAAGAACTTAGCATTCAAGTACTTCTTTGGAATTTCAACCTTATACCATCCTGTCTTACCATTGTGAGAAACAGATTCATCGTAAGTCATCTTAACACCTGGCCATACAGAAGAAGAAGTCGTGCCATTATAGAAGTAGCAATAAACATTCTCCCAGTTGGAAGCGTTATCGAAGTAAACATACTCTGGATTGGCTATCACCTCGTCATGTACCTTGGTGACAGTAGTGCTGTATGTTTCATCAACATAGTAGCCGTGGTTGACAAAGTCCACATCTGCTGTTATCTTATTTCCATTACCATCCAAGAAGATGAGTTTAGACGGAGCAGTTGTCTCGGTGCCACCATAAGTCCACTTGAAGACATTCTTTCCAGAAACACTCTTACCTACAAGAGGCAACTTTTTATTGATAGCATCATTCCATGCACCAGCATGCTGAATTATAGGACTAACCTTGTCATTCCATACATATACGGCTGCTGCCGTATTGGATGTCTCCAAGAAACAGGAGATTTCGTCAGCCTTGCCCAATTCTGGAACGTAAGCCTTCACTTTCTTGTAAGTTACCGAACCACTTTCGGTCTTGCCTTCCTTGTCGGTTGCACCCCAAGTGATAGTGACATTCTTACCATAGGCAACATCAGCACCTACAGTAAACTGCTTGGCAGCAGTAAAGGTCTGCTTAGCACCATCATTCACCTGAATCCAGGCAGAAACAGCATTCAAAGGAGTAGCTGTCACAGTGAGAGACTCATCTGAGAAGGCTGTGCCATCAGCTGGATTGAAAACAACCTCAGGAGTCAGCACGATAGGACCAGCATTATAGATGACAGCAATACCTGACTCGCCAACATGACCAGAGATTGTAGAAGCATTGACGGTGAAAGCACCACCGCCTACCATATCCTTATAAGTACCAGACTTGAGCCACTTGCCGTCGCCAGCACCATTGGCTACAGTCACGTTACGGCCAGAACCACTTCCCAATACGATAATAGCGCCACTCTTACGAACCTGAGCACAAACGCCATTACCTTTTACATAATAGTTTGGCTCGCCAGCACAAACGTTGTGCATGTGGTTTACCTGAGCCACTTCAGCATCTTTGAAGTGAACACTTCCCTTATCGCCAAATCTGATATCATTCTTTGCCTTCTGAGCAGGACGGGAGAAATAAAGAGCGGTAGCTCCATTGTTTCCTGCAACAACAGCATACGCACGGTCGATAACATTCTGGCTCTTTTCCTTTGATTCGCCACCATCGTTGGCATAAGTATCATGGCTTTCACCCCAATAAACCAACTTTTCTGTCTTTGCCTTTCTCTGATTGAAATTACCTACAGACTCGTTGATAGAACCACCGGCAAAGGAATTGGCAAAGCCGTTACCATAACCATTATCGGTAATGCTCATGTAGGTCTGATACTCAGGGAAAAGGACATTATCATCACCACCAGTACTGTCAAGGATCTCACCATAGTTGTACATCTCCTGATCCACCACATTCTGCATAAAAGAGTCACCCTCAGAAGGCAAACCAATGTGCTTGATAGCATCCCAACGGATACCATCCACGCCACAGGCTTTCAAATCCTGGATATATTGTTTGATGATGGCTTGCACAGTAGGATTGTTGGTATCGAGGTCCCACATACCAATCATGCCAAATGTCACCTGATGACGGTCGTGCCAGTTACCCACACCAAATCGTTCATGATAAAGACTCTCGTCCTTCAAGCGTTCAGCCACGTTAGGATGGTCGGTATGGTTGGCAACAACATCCACAATCACCTTAACACCATACTCATGAGCCTTAGCACAGAGAGCCTTCAGGTCTGCTTCAGTTCCAAGACCATTACCTATCTTAAAGTCGTATGGACGATAAACATCATACCAGACGGATCCTTTACCTGCTCTTTCGTGAACAGGAGAAGTCTGAACTGCAGTAAAGCCTGCCTTGGCGATATTGGGAATTTCTTCCTGGATATCTGCCAACGTCCAGTCGAAACAATGAAGGATGACACCATCCTGAATATTGTCTTTAAGACCATATTTGTTGTCTGCGAAGATGTTGGATGCCATGGTGAACAGCATCACCAACATCAGAAGACCATAATTGATTGTCTTTTTCATAATCTGCTATTATTTTCTGATGATTACTTTCTTACCATTATGAATATAGAGTCCTGGCTGAGTAGGCTTCTTGATACGGACACCTGTGATAGAATACCAGGCATCATCGGTTGTCTTCTTCACAGCTGTGATGGTAGTATTCTCTATGGCTGTAACAATCTTACCGTTTACATAAACCGTTTCTCCCTGAAGAGTTGAACCTGCTTCTCCATTATTGATGACGAAACAACCTGTAAGGAAAGCAGCAGGAACCTCCAAAGAATAATAGCCTTTCTTGCCGTTATACTCAGTCTCTTCGTCGAGCTGCATCTTCACGCCAGGCCATTCTACAGAAGCCTCAGTTCCGTTATAAATATAGCAATATACATTCTTCAGGTTCTCTATTGCATTATCAAAGAGCACCTTTACCTTGCCTGCAGGAGCAGTCTCAATGGTCTTGGTGAATTTACCTTCTACGTAATATCCATGATTCTTGAATTCCTGATCACCACCATTCAGCTTATCACCATCATGAGTAAAAATCACACCTGTAGGGATTTCTGTTCCTCCTGTATAAGTCCATTTAAAGACATTCTTGCCATCTTTAGTTCCCATCAAGGTCATGGCATCTCCAGGCCAAGCAGCAGTAGTAAACTGTTTAACCTTGTCATTCCAGGCCCAAATCTTGGCATTGTCATAACTTGTTTCCAAGAACACGGAGATTTCATTTTCCGTTACCACTGGTGTATAGTCTGCCGCAAGTGCTGAAACTGGAGCCATGAAAGTCATGCTCAGCAGCAATACCAGTGTACAAATCAACGTATAAAATTTCTGCATAAACAAAATGTATTAAGTTTAAATTATAAGATTTCGTCGGCAAAAATAAGAATACTTTTTGAAAAGCAGATGAAGAAAAGCTGAATAAATAGCATAAAAAAAAGACAATCGTTTGCACAATTTGCAAGCGATTGCCTTCTATTTTCTGACTTAATAATATTTATATTATTAGCGCTACGCCCTAGCGCATTCAGGTTCTTTCTTTGCTATTCCGGAATACTACTGACAGACATAGTTACAGAACAGTCCTCAGAAGCGCTTGAGCGAGATCTGGTAGAACCAAGCGAAAGTTTCAAATGAAGGAGATATGTCTTCCTCTTTTCAAAATTAAAAGGATTATTAACATCTAACAGATTTTTCTTTACCTTTACCGTATTCTGAGAAGTTCCCTGCTGTACCGTATAAGTAATCTGCAGATAAAATGCCTCTTTCTTTTCCTGAGGGATCACATAGAGATAAGAATTGGGATCATTTTCTATTTTTGCACATGTATGGTCTAACTGAGAAGCAGTTAACTTTAAGTCGCCTCCATCTTCAGTATCGGGAGGAGTCCAAGTATAAATCACTCTTGTACTTTCTTCTTTGACAACAGACCACCCCCAGAACACATTATCTCTTTCGTCTGCCAGATTCAGGTAGCCCTGGACATCCAAAGCCCCTTCTTTATCTGTTTTTCCATACAGTTTCACCTCCTCAACTTTTACCACAGCACCATTTTTCTCTAATTGCTGATTGACTGTGATATCAAATGCCAAACGGGCTAAAGCATGCTTAAACTGAAAATCCACTTTACTGGCAGAAGTCGGAGATTTTGGAACTTCTCTCTTTTTTACTGCCCACACCAAATCTACAGGCTTAACAGAAGAATTAAACTCTATATAAGTTGGATTAGCTTTATTTTCCCCGGGGGCATTAACCAGTTTTACTCCATCAATATGAGGAGCATAGGCATAGAATTCCACAGAACCATTATCTGGCCAATATTGGGTATTTGTGTATCCCCAACTATTTCCATTCCAGGTTACGTGTTCATTATCCATCATATCTGAAATTGCCCCATTAGCATGGGTATGTCTTGCAAAGACACTAAATCCGGACGTTTCCTTGAGAGAAGCAAGATTGGTTTCTCCAACACGGGTTGATGCATTCGTACCAAGATAAGCATCAAAGTTGATTTCAGAAGATGAAGGTGAAGTTTCATCCATACCTTCGCCAGCACAACCAGATAATACCAGCTGTGCTATCAAAACATAATAGGCTAAACGAAGAAACTTCATCTTATTATATCTATTAATTCTTTATTTTTACCCGATACGATTAATTCCAAGAATTGATTTCGACCTGATTGATATCTGTCCAACCTTCAACTGTTGTTACATCGAATTCAATAGGAGTCAGACCAATGGTCAAGTTGATTGTATATGCCTTGCCCTGCTCGAATTCCTTATCAAGTTGCTTATAAACCTTAGTTTTCATAGTTGTCTGATCACTATAGCTTATAGTGTACTCTACGACAACATAAAGTGCATCAGCACTAGTTGTTTTTTGAGAGAAATCCTGTGGAATTACAAACAAATAATCTGATGTAGGATTTGTATAAGGTTTAGATTCAGATGCACTAGTTACATCCTCAGATCCAGAGAACCAATTAAAATCTTGCTTAACAGCATCTTTAGAATGTTCTTTCCAATGACCTGTAGACAAATCTATGGCACCCTCTGTGTAGAAAGCTTTTGCTGTTTCTGTTGTTGATTTTGGATCAGATCCTGCTAATGTAATTTGATTCAATGTAATAGTTGTACCTTCAGCGGCAGCACTTGTTTTGACGGTATAACCAAGTCTAGACAAAGCATGTTTGAAAATAAATGTAACAGGTTTGTCAGTATTAGTCTTATTCGCTGCATTAGCCCACAACAAATCTTTTTGCGCTGTAATAGTGGAATTAACAGTAAAATCAAGTTTTGAGTTTTCTTTCAATTTTTGATTACTATCAAATGGAGCATACGCCAAGAAATCAATATGACCTGCTGGTGACCAATACTTAACAGGTTCATATGTCCACGCAGGTGTCTCAGCAGTTGCATCATAAGTTACCTGCTGGTTCTTAAACAAGTTCTCACCATAAGTTGTTGTAGTTACATCAGTAGAAGTATAGTTACCAAACACACCAAAGCCTTCAGATATATTCTGAAGATCCTCAGCCTTATCTATCACGCTACCACGTGAATCATTTACTGAAACTGCACTTCTTCCCCAATAGCCATCAAAGCTGATAGCCTCGTTCTTAGAAGAATTGTCTGAAAGACTATTCAAGTCATCGCTTGAACAACTTACCAATGTTAACGCTGCCATTGCAGCAATACCCATAAAAAAATTCTTATACATATCTGTTTTGATTTTTAAATTAAACTAATCTATTATTACTTTATCTGTTTCTTATCACTTTACTATTTCTACAACTCCATATCTATATCCTCTGGTTTGCCCCAATCCTGGATTGTGACGTCAAAACCGCCCGAACTTCCCTCCGAAGGCTCCACCTCAGGCAAAGGTTTCGGCAACTTAACATCTACATGGAGAGAAACCGAATAACCCAACTCCGAAGAGTTTTCGTCTTTCTGAAACTTGTCTCCAACAACAAACTGATGATCTATCTGCGTCTTGTTGTCTATCAACAAAGCTGAAAGAGACAATTGATTGTCTTCTGCATCAGGATGGGTGGTTTCAGATAGACCAAAACATTTAACCGATGCTTTCAACGTTCCTAGAGTCGCATCATTCTCATCAACCGATTTCGTCCAGGTCTCCAGAAGATAAGTCACTTTACTCTGAAGCGGCTTACCCTGCCCCAACAGAAAGCCTTCCGAAATGCCAGTTAATGATCCACGCACATAACGCAGGTATCCTATACTTGGAACTTTCACGCTGACCTGGATATGCGAAAGCACATTCCTTGGAGTTAAAGTTACCTCAGAAAAGTCTCCAGAAACATCGAATTCATCGAGTTTATCAGAGGCAAGCCACTCGGGCTCAACCCCTATCAATTCATCATCTCCACGCGAGTACCAGCGCGATGTTGTATGCTGTACCACAGCTCGCGCTGTCTCGTAAGAGTCCATTCCTAGAAAGTCAAGTGTACCAAACTCAGTCGTACTTTGGTTGAAGACAAGAATACGATATTTTCCAGGTTCTAAGGAAAAGTCGGCATGAGTTATCTCATTAGTCAAGACAGTATGCGGAGCACCACCTGACCAGGGAAACACCATGACCGTCATACCAGTAGGCACCTCTTTATCAAACAAATGCCAATCCACATTAATCCGCACCATTTTACGGCCATCCTTTTGCGGACAACCGGAATAGTCATCATAAATGCAAGAAGTAAGCAAAATAATAAGGAGCCAACAGTATAAGAATAGCCCTATACATCTTTTCATGAATGCTTCATATTTATAAAACTTCTTTTCTAGTTATTATATTCATTTCAAAATTTCGGGTGCAAAAGTACAATATAAAAAGTACAATATAAAATTGATTTAGGTCTTAAAGAATGTTTAATAAAAGTAAAATGACAAAAAAGATAACATTTTTGTTACATCATAAAAAAAATGCCAGTAACCACCTCTTTAGTAAGCAATTAAAAAACCTCCAATCAAACCTATTGATTGGAGGTTTCATTTCTATCATTTACAGCAGCCAGGCAGTAAAAACACTACGGCTGCAACTATTCATACATTATCTGCTCAGCCAAGCCTCCGGATTGAGCTTGGCAGTCTCCTTGCGAAGCTGGAACTGGAGGATGTTATCAGAGCCAACACTACCCAAAGCCTGACGGGTACTTACCTTCTGACCTTTATGAACGCTGACCGATTTCAGATTACAGTAAACAGAGATGTAGGCACCATGACGGACCAGCACGTTCCACATGCCACCATAACCGAAGACGGCACTCACCTCACCATCGTAGATGCTGCGAGCCACACAACCCGGCTTGCCCTGGATATTGATACCCTTATTGTCGAGCGTTACACCCTTCAAACCTTCTACATGATACTGACCGAAATGACTCACCACACGGTAACTGCCGCTGATAGGCATCGGCAATCGGCCACGGTTAGCCTCGAATCCACCGCTCAGCATGCGGTCTACCGAACTCAAGGTAGAAGCCTCCTGTGCCTCCTTCCTGGCAGCGGCAATCTCACGGGTACTGCGTTCCGCATCCATCTTCGCCTTCAACTCGGCAGCCCGTCTTTCAGCCTCCGCCTTTCTTGCAGCCTGTTCGGCAGCAGCCTCACGGGCAGCCTGTTCTGCGGCGGCACGCTTGGCAGCCTCGGCAGCAGCACGCGCCCTAGCCTGCGCTTTTGCCTTCGCTTTTGCCTTCGCCTTAGCCTCAGCCTGGGCAGCAGCCTCCTCCTGAGCCTTTCTTGCAGCCTCGGCAGCCAGTCTTGCTTCTTCGGCAGCCTTTCTGCGGGCAGCTTCGGCAGCAGCCTCACGCGCCTTGGCTTCGGCTATACGACGGGCATTCTCCCTGGCAGCAGCCTCGGCAGCAGCTTTCTTGCGAGCCAGTTCCTCGGCACGCTTCTTGGCGGCAGCAGCGGCAGCAGCCTTTCGCTTAGCCTCGGCAGCAGCACGGGCTCTCGCCTTGGCAACTTCCCGAGCAATCAGACGGTCAATCTGTGCATTGATTGCCGCATCTTTCTGACGCTGGTCGGCAATCACAGCCTGAATGGTCTTCTGCTGTTTCTGCAGTCCCTGCACCATTTCCTGCTGCTGGGTCTGCTTACCTTCCAATGCCGTCTTCTCCTGCTTACCCTTATATAATAAGGTGTTCTTATGTCCCTTTACATGCTGCAACTGCTGGTGCTTCTCGTTCACCTGCTTCTGCTTAGCCTTTACAGCCTCGCCCTGCACCTTCTGATAGGAAGAATACTGGCGGATGAAGGAAAGGCGGCGATACATCTGTGTCAGATTCTTGGCACTGAAGATGAACATCAGCTTGTCCTGAACCGTATGATGACGGCTCATATAGCGCATGGAACGGATATACTTGTTCTTGCGGTCCTGCAACTGTTGCTGAAGCGTTTTCAACTGTGCCTGCAGAATGCCGATATTGCCGTCAATATGATGGATATCCTTCTGGATACCGTCAATCTTCTTCTGACGCTGGTCTATTTCTCCGTTCAGCGCCATCAGGTCTTCAAGACGTTTCTTCACATCCGCCTTATTTCTCTGCAAAGCCTGCTCCTGTTCTCTGATCTTCTTCCGGATAGAAGCGCGTTGTCCCTGCAAACCTCGGATAGAGGCATTACTATAGGTTGACGCAGCTGATTTGGATGTTTTTCTGGACACATGCCTTCTGCTGTTCTTCTTTCTGGCAGGAGTAGCAGCCTTCTTTTTCGCAGTTACGGCAGTCTTCCTCACCGGCTTCTTCTGGGCAGTATGGTTCTGCGCAAAAGGTGCGAGCGAGAAGGTGATTGCCATGATGAATAATAAGATTCGCTTCATTTCTTATATTAAAAACCCATGTTCTATAATTTCAAACTCTTGATGAGTATTTACATACTCAATATCTTGCTGAGCACATCAGTTGGAGAAATCTGCTTGTATTTGCCCGAAATCTCGGTCTGAGTGCTCCATTTGCTGTCGGTCTTCACCTGATTCAATTCCAGATTGATCTTAGCCTCCTGCTTTTTCCTGGTAGCAGTAGTGGTCATCGACAGATTCAGGGAGGCAGGGAACATCTTGACGCCTACACTCTTGAAGTTGCCGTAGTCGACGTGGAGATTGGAGGTGCCGTTCTGCGTACTCTTATAGACAACATCTGCTGCTGTGATACGGCCGGTAGTGCGGTTGGCTGTCCAGGCATAGGTCATATTGCCGTTCCTGTAACTTACCGGCACAGCATCTCCTGCCACATCCAGTCTGGCATCAAACTTCTTCAGGTCTGATTCCTTCACGGTCCTTTCGCCCGGCAGGAGCAGCTGGTTCCAGAAGAGAGCCTGCAGAGAATAGAAGGAGATGCCCTGCTTCTTGAGGAAGTCTACCTGGGTATAATCTGCCTTGATATATTCCTTGTGCAGACGGTCGATGATAAGTACATGGTCGGGAGTAAACTCCAGACGGCCCACCTCTGTACCTAAGATAGGAATAAAGAGCTGGATGCGGATGATTTCATCCTTACGCATGCTCAGTTTGCCCGGCACGGTAATATCCTTATCACCAGCCTGGAGAGTAAACGACATGTTGCCTACAATATTCTTGGTATACACCTGATTGTCTGAAACCTTCTGTACGAAAGCCAACTTCTTGAGCGTCTCACTCTGACGGGAGTCAGAACCCTTGGTGGCATTCTCTTTCTGATGACTGGCTGATGTGGAGCCAGAGCCCTGTACATTCTTGCTGGTTCCGCAAGAACCGAGGAGCAGGATGCTGCAGGCTGCGGCAAGCAGCATCATCTTATTCTTCTTCATTATATATTTCATCTTTCCTGATTTTTCTACTTTCCGTTTATTTCTTCTTACCTTTTCTAACTGACTTTTTCGTAGCGGCAGGTTTCTGCTTTGGCGCATTACGCTTCTTCAGTTCTTCTTCGGTAATATATTGTCTGTTCTTAATCTTCCATGCCAACACCTCAGTCTGGTTCTCGCCGGTATAGGCTTTCTTCCAGAAATCTACGGATTCATCGGCCATACCATTCATATAATAGATATCGCCGGCATGTTCCAGAACCGTACTGTTATCTGCGGTGGAATCGCGGTTTTTGAGTGCCTGATCTATATAGGCCTTGGCATCAGCATAGCGTTCTTCCATAAAGAGAATCCAAGCATAGGTATCCAGATAAGTACCGTTGTTCGGCTCTGCCTTGATGGTCTTGTAGCTCATCGACTCAGCCTTATGCAGGTCAACGCCCTTCTCGCTCAGATAGTAGGCATAGTTGTTCAGCGCCATCACGTTATCATCTTTCCATTGCAGGCAGGAGTCGTAAGCCGCAAAGGCTTCCTGCTCTTCACCTTTCTTATGAAGGATATCGCCGGTTACGGCATAGAGGTCAGAAACCAGGTCGGCCGGCGACTGTGCATTCACCTGCGCCAATCCGAGACGGAACTCACGGAGCGCCTCGTCTTCCTTATCTTTCTGATAATACGCCATTCCACCGAAGTAATAGAACACCATTTCTTCGGGATTATACTCCTGAGCCGCCTTACATTGCTGGGAAACCAGGTCATATTTCTTCTCGTTCCAGAGCATCTGTACGAGTTGCATTCTGGCATTCACGTTATCCGGAGCTATGGTAAGCACCTTTTCGAAGGCACGGCAAACAGAGTCGGCAGGCATCTTCTTCAAACTCATATAAGCAGCTTTCATCTCTGCCACATCGGCTGACGGATGAGCCACGTTGAGCGCCTTGTCAAACAGCGCAATCACCTTGGTAGAATCGCCACCTTCGCTCTCGTTCTTCTGAATGAAAGAGCGGTACATCATCACCTTGGTCTCCAGATCCGATTTCGGACTCATCAATATCTTATCGAGCATCTGCTCGGCAAGCTGCTCCTGATGGGTGGCATTATAATAGTCGTAAAGCGACATCTGGGCATAGGAATTGTCAGGCTCTTCCTTCAGCACATCGGTAAAGCACTTGTAGGCTTCCTTCTGGCGGTCGTGCTGTACGAGCCAGTTGCCCAGCATTGTCTTGTACTGCATATCCAGCGGATGCTGGTCTACCAGCGACTTCAGTTCCTGATAGGCAGCCTTCTTATCGTTCATCAGTTCATAAACTCTCATTTTAGAGAGGGTGAACTGTTCGCTTTCACCTTCTTCCACCTCAAGACGCGAAATGGTTTTGAGTACTGATTTATAATCCTTATTCTGGGAATAAAGCTGAACCAGGATGCGGAGGGCATCGGTATTACCGTGGTTTTTGGCATACAGATCCTCATAGGCATTGATGGCAAGATCGTATTTCTGGCTACCTATATAATATCTGCCCAACTGCTCTGCATAGGTCTGGTTTTCCGGATTCAGTTCTATTGCCTTCTGCATATAGGCAAGTGCCAGGGAATCCTGCTTGAGCTGAGAATAGAAAAGCGACTCATAGAAATAGGTTTCAGCCGCCTTCGGGTCAATCTTCCGGGCATGCTCAAAGAGGTCGAAAGCTGCCGAATAATTGCCGGCAGCCTGCTGGCGCGCTCCCTCCAGGAAGAAATAGTTGTAGCGCTGGCGGTCGTTCGGAGAGAGATGATCCTCCTGAACCGCCGGCTTCTGAACCGGCTGCACCTTCTTCTTACGGGCAAGCGACGGCATGGCTACCGAACCCAGCAAGACCAGCCCCATTGCCCAACTGATATTTCTAAGATTCATCTTCACGATTCTAATCCTTTCTATTCTATCTTTAATAATCTGTTATTTTACACCCGTATGACCGTATCCGCCGGCTCCACGTTCGGTTTCATCGAGCTCATTAACCTCGATGAAATCGCATTGTTCGTGCTTGGCCAGCACCATCTGGGCTATACGTTCGCCATCGTTGATAACGAAATCCTCTGTAGAGAAATTGATGAGCAGAACCATGATTTCACCGCGATAATCGGCATCGATGGTTCCCGGCGTATTCAGTACAGTAATGCCATGCTTCAAAGCCAGACCGCTGCGAGGACGGATCTGCGCTTCATAACCTGCAGGCAAAGCCATATAAAGACCGGTTGGCACCAGTCGCCGCTCCATAGGATGAAGCACGATTGCCTCATCGATGTTTGCACGCAAATCCATGCCGGCACTCTGAGGTGTGGCAAACGCAGGTAGAGGCTGATGCCCCGTGTTGATAATCTGTACTTTTATCATGACTTTTTCTTTTTTATCTGTGTCTGAGTTTAATAATCTGCAAAAATAAGCAATTTTGATGGAATAAATGAATTTTTGAGGATAAAAACATGTAATTTATCATATTTTATTTTGATTTGTGCTTACTTTAGTGTATTTTTGCGCTACAGAATCAAGTAATACAATAATATGGAATGGAAACAACTGATATCCAACAAGCGTTTCGGACAGGAGCATAAGCATGCCGAGCGCCATGATGATCGCTCTGAATTCAAGCGCGATTACGACCGTCTTATCTTTTCATCGGCATTCCGCCGCCTGCAGAACAAGACGCAGGTTTTCCCTTTGCCGGGCAGCATCTTCGTTCACAACCGCCTCACCCACAGTCTGGAGGTGGCGAGTGTGGGCATGTCGATAGGTAACGACATTTCCCGACGTGTGATCCAAAAGCGGCCTGAACTGAAGGATACGCTCGTCGAGGAGATAGGTACCATAGTAAGTGCAGCCTGTCTGGCACATGATTTGGGCAATCCGCCTTTCGGTCATTCCGGCGAGAAAGCCATCCAGACTTTCTTCTCTGAAGGACCGGGTCAGAAAATAAAATCAATGGTTTCATCGGAGTTTTGGGATGATATTACGCATTTCGAAGGCAACGCAAATGCCTTCAGAATCCTGACCCACCGGTTCAAGGGGCGCCGTCAGGGAGGCTTCGTGATGACCTATTCCATGCTTGCTTCCATCGTAAAATACCCGTTTGCAAGCAGTCTTGCCGGCAACCACGGCAAATTCGGTTTCTTTGCTTCCGAAGCGGAGTCTTACAGGAAAATTGCCGATGAATTGGGCATTTTTTGCAAATCTGCACCGGGTGAGCCTCTCAAATATGCCCGCCATCCACTTGTATATATGGTAGAAGCTGCCGACGATATCTGCTACGAAATCATGGACATTGAAGACTCCCATAAGCTCAAGATTCTTTCCTTTGCCGAGACGGAGCACTTACTGCTGAGTTTCTTCGATGAAGATATCCAGCAGAAGATACGCCAGCGCATCATCGACGAAGAAATGACTGACGAAAACGAGAAAGTGGTTTACATGAGAGCCAGCGTCATCGGCAAACTGGAGAACGAATGTGTGGCAGCCTTCCTGGCGCACGAGGAAGAAATCCTTGCCGGAACTTTCGAGGGCAGTCTCATCGACCATATTTCCGAGCGCCAGAAAAAGGCATACAAGGAATGTGAGAAGATCTCCTACTCTAAGATTTACCAAAGCAAGCCGGTACTCGACATAGAACTGTCGGGTTATCAAATCATGGCAACTCTGATGGAGGTTTTCATCGAAGCAGCCGTAAACCCATCGCGTTTCTACTCCAAGCAGCTCTTGCGCCGGGTAAGCAGCCAGTATGATATAGAGAACGAGAATCTGGAGGAGCGCATCATGGCGGTAATTGATTATATCAGCGGCATGACCGACATCTATGCGCTCGACATCTATCAGAAGATCAACGGAATCAGTCTGCCTATCGTATAAGGGTAGCGCCCTCTTTTTAGCTTACTGAACTTTCGCAAGTCCGCTAGGCGGTAGGGAGGTACACAGGTTACGGTTTCATGGCATGAAATATTTTGTTTCATACCACGAAACTGTTTGGTTCAAGCGGAGAAACACTTTGTTTCATCCTGTGAAACAAACCGAAACGTCTCAATCCAACTTCCGCCCCATCGGCAAGAAGTTTTGCTTTACTCGTAAACGAATCCAGCATCTTCTGCACAATGTTCACCAGAAAAACGTGATAGATAACCCCAAATCGTGATGGATAGCGTGATGGATTTTGTAAACATTTCGTCAATCTATCACGCTTAACAAAAGAGATAATAACCTCATTATCAAACAATTAAAGATTCGAAAAATGGGAAACGTGAGGGATGTGAGGGATAAAACAGATTTTAAACTAAAAAATAACACGGACAATTTGATTTGTCCGTGTTATTTTTTTCTTCTTATTTTAAAAACACCCCGTATAACGGCATGTTGGTGATATATCTTTACACTTTTAGACACATGAAAATGCCAGAACGATACACTTTTCGACACATGAAACCATGCTATCGTTACACTTTCTGACACATAAAACCTGCGCAAAGATACACTTTTCGACACATAAAACCAAAATTCCGCTGCCTTTTCCGAGATTCATTAAGACTATTTAACCCAAGTTGTTTTGCCCCATACGCCCTGAAAGGGCAGAAGCTCCTAGCCCAGGGCATCGCCCTGGGTATAATAGCAATCAGCAAGGCGCCCTGTAAGGGCAAAAGCTTTATGTTTACCTTGGAGTTTTAAAGCTTTTGCCCTTACAGGGCGACAGGTTTGTGTTCGTAATTACCCAGGGCGTTGCCCTGGGCTAGGAGCTTCTGCCCTTTCAGGGCGTGTGGGGACATGATGGTGTTCTGAAGCCTTGGGCGTGTGGGGACATGATGGTGTTCTGATGCCTAGGGCGTGTGAAGCTTACATGCTAAACTTGAATTAAATATTTTTTTCCTTATAAATCAAATTATTGGCTCCGCTCGTAATTTTCAGAGCCTCAGGATGTTCCTTAATAAAACTGTTGATGTGGCGAACTCGCTTCTCTTCGAGAATCTCATCGATGGCGATAAGGATACCGGTCTCCTCTACATCACCAAAGCCATAGTTGATGGCGGTACCGAAAAGCTTCATCGTAGGACTCAGACTCATGTAGG
>ERZ1032794.211-NODE-211-length-16346-cov-12.424161_pt1 | contig 16346 bp, 13 predicted proteins | sample MGYA00516957_ERZ1032794 | MGnify/ENA primary metagenome ERZ1032794 (study PRJEB33719, sample SAMN04262543) | wastewater metagenome | biome: sewage system; feature: street-access sewage; material: sewage | place: Peru: Lima | collected 2013-01-15 ... | reverse complement strand
TCTTCAGCATCGAGATGCAGGATTCGGGCTGGACAGCCAGCGCACTATCGAAATGACTTGCAGCCAGCAGCCAGCCGGTGATGGCGGTGCCAAGGCCGCCGCCAAGTTTTACGCCCAGAGAAGTGCAGGAGTACATCGTTCCATCCACACGCTTGTGCTTCGTCAGCCAAGTGTACTCAGAGCAGGCTGCGATCACGGCGTTCATGTCGCCCTGCCAAGGACCCTGACCCAGAGCAGCAATTGCGGTAAAGAGTAGCATCAGGGGAACATTACCGCTGCCCATATAACCTGCTACAGCGACCATTGCACGGGCAACGGTTGCCAGAGTATAGCTCATGACGTTCAGCTTGTACATTCCGTTCCACTTTGCAACCAAGGTCGGGGTGAACACCAGTGCGATGATCAGAGGGATATTGACTGCCCAAGAGAACACGCCAAACAGGTTCTGGTTGCCGAGAATGTAGGTTGCATAGTAGGTGCCCATGCTGATCATGGCACCGTAGATCTGCTGCAAAATGTAGGTGACGCAAATCATCATATAATATTTGTTACCAGCAAGCAGCTTTGCAGCCTGAACCAGATTGTACTTTTCGTCCTGCTCGATTTCCTTTTTGTCGGTGGTATCCACCAATTCGCCTTCCGGCAGCTCCTTCACGGAGAAAACGGAGAGGGTGTTGACAAGCAGACCGATGATGGCGTAGATGATTGCAACGGTGCGCCAACCGGCAGCACCACCGCCCAATGCCGTAACAGCACCCAGCGTGATGGACTGGATGAGCAGGCTGGTGGCAAAGGCAAACATGAAGCGGTAAGAACCCATCTCGACTTGCTCTGCGCTGTTCTTGGTCACAAGGGCAGTCAGTGCAGAGTAAGCAATGTTGTTGGCGGTGTAGAACACGGCGTTCAGCAGTGTGTATGCAATCAGGAACCATGCGTACTGTGCAAACTGACCGAGGTTCGTTGGAATTGCAAAAATCGCCACCAGCGTGATGGCACAGCCGATATAGCCGTACAGCATCCACGGACGAGCCTTACCCATCTTGGAGTGCGTTTTGTCGATCAAAGAGCCAAAGAAAATGTCCGTTACACCATCCAGCAGCTTGGAGACTGCGATCAGGGTGCCGACGATGCCGGGGTTCAAACCAACCGTGTTGGTCAGATAGATCATGACGAAGGAGGACAGGAACGCATACACCACATTGCCTGCTATATCACCCGAACCATAACCAACTTTGTTGTACCATTTCAAATAGCGCTTTTCCGTCATTTTCCGATTCTCCTCATTTACTTCGATTTTACAAGGCTTACGCTTTTTTCGGCAAGATGTCAAATTCTCTTGCGTTTTGTCTGAAAGTATTATAAAATTTATATTGACAAAATCATATTGAAAAAATGGAACAAAGTATGCACAAAATCACACAGTTTGTGGAAATCGAACAGAACGCATTCCGATTCCGGCGAAGTCTTTAAGAAAGAAGATGGTATTGAGATGTATTTCAACTCTGGCTACTTAAACAACTCTCGTCTTGATTTCAAGGATTACACAAAACCATTGGTGGTAGGAAGCTGCGGCACCTACCGCCTGAAAAAACGTCCCATGCTGCCGACATACTGGAAGAAGGGCCGCAGAGACTATCAGATCTTGTATGTGGCATCGGGCAAGGCGCATTTCTGGTTTAATGGAATCAAGGAAATCGTTGAATCTGGTCACATGGTGCTTTACCAGCCAAAAGAGGTTCAAAAGTACGTTTATTATGTTGAGGACCACCCGGAGGTGTTCTGGATTCATTTTACTGGCTATGACGTTAAGAACATTCTGGAGTACCATGGCATCTCTTTGGATCAGCACGTCTTTTACAGCGGAACGCTCCCGGAGTATAAGATGTTGTTCCGAAAAATCATTCGGGAGCTTCAGCAATGTGAATATGGGTATGAAGATTACATCGCTTCGTTATTCAACAACATTCTGCTGCTTGTCAGCCGCCAGCAGCAGAACGGTGAAAACTATACCGTGACGATTCCCGAAGAAATTGAGATGGCGGTTTTTTATTTTAACGAAAACTACAATACGAAGATCAGCGTGGCGCAGTATGCCGAATCGCTACATATCAGTACGAACTGGTTCATTCGTAATTTCAAGCAGCACATGAAGATAAGTCCTGCACAGTACCTTCTCTCTCTGCGGATGGTCAACGCACAGAGCTTGTTGGAAAATACAGATTACAGTGTCGGTGAGATCGCTGAGATCGTGGGGTACGATAACCAGCTTTACTTTAGCCGGGTGTTCAAAAAAGAGTATGGCATCAGTCCAGTGCAGTATAGGAAAAGAGCAGAAAGCCGAAGTGCGGTGCCGATGGAATCCGATATCGAAGAAATCACTCGTGAAGATTGAAACGGGAGTTTTACGGTACGTAGTACCAGCAAGCAATGCCGTCGTATATACAACGGCAACTTTTGCGTTGCAAAATGCTTGTTGGGGAGTGCCCCAAGCCCCTTTGATCTGCATTTTTCAATGCAGGCTGCGCATCCCTGCGGGACGCTTTTTACCCGGTGATGCTTTCCGGGTCGTTGAGGACTTGCATAAGGTGCGAAGCGGCTTGTGCCAGAGAAGCATACTCCATCTGTTCCGGGACAGGCACATTCAGAAGCGAAACACCCCATTCCTGCATACATTTCGCAAGCTCTTTCTGCGCCAGCAGTGCAGCCTCCCGGCGCACTTCCGAGGAAGTGTCTCTGTCCAGAACGCAGGCAGCATGAAATCCGCCGTTGCGATCTTCCGTCAACTGCACCATGGAATCGTGGTCAGTCCAGAAGTGGCAGAAACGAACCCTACCGTCAATTTTCTCCATGCCGGAGCGCAGCTCTTCTTCATCGCTCCATTGCGGCATCTCGGAGAGAACACTCTGCAACTGCTCATACGCCTGCTGTTCGGCAGGGGTGACTTTCTTGCAGCGGTATTCCCGCTGGATGGCGCGCTGCCAGTACAACGCCAGCTTGCCCTGTTTTGCTCGCTCGATCGCATCCTGAATATCAGCTAAAATGTTGTACCGTGGTTCTCTCATTTTAACACCCCCAAATAATCAACTCTTTAGGAAATAATACATTCCATAAGAATGATTATAGCCGAAAGGAATGCAAAAGAAAAGCGCACCGGCTAAATTTCAGCCGATGCGCTTGCAAAGTTTGTGGTTTATTCCTCGCTTGTGAGGTAAGGGAGATTGCCGATATAGGTGTCCAGCAAATCGAGTGCCGCTTTTTTCTGGATAGGGGTCAAACCTTCCAGCCGCTTGCGGATATCATCGTCGGTCACATGGGATGCACTGGGAACCAGATCACACAGCAATGTGTCTGCGGAAATATTCAGAGCATTCAGAAGTTTAACAATGGTGGCAAGACCGGGTTCCTTTAAGCCACGCTCTACCATGCCGATATAGTTGGAGGAAAGCTCGGATTTTTCCGCAAGCTGTTCCAACGTCAACCCATGCTTTATACGCTGCTCCCGTAGTCGCTGTCCAAAAAGTTCTTTCATAGTGCAACCTCGTCCTATCGTGTTCTTTACACTCTATAGGATACCTGTTGGTTGCACCAACATACACAATCGAAAGAGATAAACAATTCCGCTAAAGATTGAATCGGCAAAAAAAGATTGCCGGGTGCCGACCTCTTGCGGTCAACTTCCGGTAATTTGTTCTTATCGAGTCTGCTCGTTCTCCTGTGCTGGCTTTTCCTCCGCAAAAAAGCGTTCCACGTTCTTCTGTGCCCGAACCAGTTCCTGCATCTCATCCCGTGCCTTGCGGTAGTCTGGGTAAGCGGCTTTCTTCTTGGTCAGCAACTCTGCGAACTCCGCATCCAACGCCTTGACCTTGGGCAATTTTTGCAGCCCGGCTTCGTCAAAGGCAGCTTTCGCCGCCTTGTGCAGGGTGATCTCCTCCCGGTGGGCTTCCAGAAACGCCTTGCTGTATCCGGCTTTCCGATAGGCGGCGTACACCTCACGGGTCTTGGCATAGTTGATGATGTGGGTTTTTAGCACGGCGATCTCCGTCAACCTTGCTTCCGTCGCCTTGATGGAATCCCCCATAGCATGATAGCGTTCCGTTGCCGCCGCTGCATGTTCCCGCAGTTCCTCAGCACTGCCGATTTTCTGCTCCTGCAAGAACAGCAGGGTCTTGGACATCTCCTTCAGGTTGAACTTCGTTGCCCACTTTTTGTAGCCGACACTTTTGTCCTCTGCCATTTTTCCCTGAATGTCCACCAGCAACTGGAAGGGCTGCTCTTTGGGCGACTGTTTCTGGTACGGATGGTGTTTCGCCTTGCCCTCCAGCACCGCCTTGATCTCATCCTCACTGTACCCGGTGCCCAGTGTGCGGAATCGGATAAAGCGTTTCTGCCCCTTGCCCTTCACCGCCGTGTGCTTGCCACGCTTCACCTCATAGCCTTGCTGTTCCAGTTTTTGCAGAAACGCTTCGTAATCCTCAGGCTTTTCTGCAAGGATGGTGTCGATGATTCCGCACAGGCGGTCACGGTTGCTTTCTTTGGGCGGGTAGACGATGTGCTTCTGCCGCTCCCTGTAGGGTTTCTTTTCAATGACGGACAACTGGTGCTCCAGACAGATCAGGTCACTCAACCGCTGTACCGCAAAGGTGGAGAGCCAAAAGTTGCGGAACTTTTTTCGACCATCTAAGGTGGTAGAATTATAAATAATGTGGTTGTGGATGTGTGCCCGGTCGGTGTGGGTGGCAACGATAAAAGCGTGTTTACCCTTCAAAAATCGCTCGGCAAACTCGTAGCCGATGCGGTTGGCTTCCTCCGGCGTAACTTCTCCCGGCTTGAAAGATTGCCGCACCTGATAGGCGATGACATCACTTTTCTGGCTGCGCCCGGTGGTCTGATCGTACAGCCGTTTCGTCAGCAGAAATTCCTCGTCTACCGTCAGCGGGCTGCACTGGTAGCTGCTAACCAACTCGCCCTGCTCGGTCTTGTCCGGGTTCTGGACATAGCTAGTGTGGTTGTGCAGGCAAGCCCCGATAGATTTTCCTTTATTCTTCCGCATGGGAATCAACCGTGTTGCTGCCAATGCCATCACCCCCCTTACAAAAAAGAAAATGCCGCACATCGGCGGCATCAAGATCATTTGGATAGTTTTTCGTGATCGGCAGCACCTGCAAGATACATGGCTTCCTGCCGAACACTTTCCAATTCGTTGCTGATTGCATCCAATTCCAGATAGAGGCTCCATGCTTCTTCGCTGATAAGAGCTTTCAGCGCATTCTCTGCGGTGATCTTTTTCTGGATCAGCGCATGGTATTCATCATCGTCTGCAAGTTGTCGTTGAAGAATATCTTTTAGATTTTCCCAATAATAGTCGGTCATAGCATCGGTGTCCATCTAATCCCTCACAATCCGGCAATCCAGCCATTAAAACGCTCAACTGCCTCTACGATCAAAGCACCCATAAAAATCAGCGAAAAGCAGCCAAACTCTGCCACCAGCAAAATCAAAAATTGCAGCCACTCCCGGCAGTACAGCGTATAAAGGCCGCAGCCGAAAATATACATCATCGGCAGTGCCAGCACAAACGCCGACAGGTTCAGCGTCCATTTCAGCATCAGTACCAGAAATGCGCTCAGGAGAACCACAGGAAACAGGAGAATTTTTGCTACGAATTTCATATTGACACCGCCTTTCTGCTTTCAGTATATGGATAGAGCATGAGCCTGTCAATGGTGTTGTCCCTTATGTAGCCCCGCAGACTTCCAACTGCGGGGAAATTTTTAGAGTTCTGCCAGCCGAGCGAGAATTTTTCTGCCAATGTCGATCAGCTCATCCAGCCGTTGCCGCAGGTCCTCCATGTCAGCGGCGTAGACTTTGCCGCACTCGTTAGCACGTTTGGCGTACTGGTTGAGATTGTTGCTGCACATCTGCAAGAGATACGCCATGCGGCGCAGCTCCTTCAGGTCAAGGTGCAGGCAGTAGCCATCCAGAGCCATCTTGCGGATATAGGCACTCAGGCTGCCGATGCCCATGCCCAGCATTTTCTCATAGATGCGGTTCTTCTCAGCTTTTGTGGTTCTCAGGATGATGATCTCGTCCCGCTTTTCCCTCACCGGGCATCACCGTCCTTGTCGTAATAGCTGCGGAAGGGCTTCACCGGCTCCGGCTTGTCCGATTTTTCTTCTAGTGCTGCCAGCACCGAGGGGCGGCGAGGGGCATCCTCCTGTTCTTCCTCGTCCTGTTCCGGCTCATGGCTCTTTTCGTCCACATCCAACTGAGCGTTCAGTTCCGCAAGGCGAGCAGATTTTTCTGCCAGTTCTTCCTCCTGCGGGAAGGGCTTTTCCACCTCGATCTGCGCCGCCGCCTGCTGCTGATGCAGGGTGTCCAGTTCGTTTTCTGCGGCGGTGATGCGCTCCGGGAAGTTGTTCAGGGAGTTATCCAGACGGATAATGTTGCCCAATGGGTCGGTGCCCAAGGGTACCGTGTACTTTCGCTGCCCCTTCAAAAGTGCCTGATACTCCGTGCGGAAAGCATCGAACCGCAGGGACAGTTCAAAGCCCCGGTAGCTGCCGATGACTTTTTCCTCGGCGTTGGGCAGCTCGGAACAGGCAAGCACCAGTCGCTCACCGGCGGTCTTTTTCTCGCCGTAGGCAACGCCCTTGATGACCATGCCGCAGAACTCCTCCTTGCCCTGCGGGTGGGCGGTGGCAAGCTGTGCATCGGCTTTCAGCCCGGCAATGTGGGCGTTCGTTTCCTGAATGTCTGCCGGAAATTTGGTCAGCAGCTTGTCCTGCAAGCGGAATTTCTGGCTCTGGTGGTCAGCTTTCAGAACCTTGAGCTTTGCAACCTGCACGTCCAAATCCATTTTTTCTTTAATCAACGGATTTCCAGCACACAATGCCTTGATCTCCGCATAGGAAAGTGCCTGTTCGTCCACATCCTCACAGGAGCGCACGGGGGATTTACTGGCCATAATTTGCGAGATAAATCGCTGTTTATTCTCCAAAGTCTGATACAAATACGAGTCAAATGTCCCTTCCGTGACGTAATTGAAGACCTTGACTTCCTTATTCATATTGCCCTGCCGAATGATGCGACCATTGCGCTGGGTCATGTCGCTGGGTTTCCACCCAACGTCCAAGTGATGCACCGCTACAAGCCTGGACTGCACGTTGGTGCCTGCTCCCATTTTTGCCGTACTTCCGAGCAACACTCGCACATCGCCGGAGCGCACTTTGGAGAACAAAGCTGCCTTTTTCGCTTCGGTATCGGCGTTGTGGATGAACTCGATCTCGTTTTCCGGCACACCGGCCGCAACCAGCTTTTTGCGAATGTCATCGTAGACGTTGAAATTGCCATCGTTTTTCGGTGTCGAGAGGTCGCAGAACAAAAGCTGGGTCAACTTCTGATCTTTGCCCTCCTCCCAAATTTTCAGCACGTTCTGCACACAGACGTTCAGCTTGCTGTCCGGGTCGTCCGGCAACATGGGGTTCATCAGGCGCACGTCCAAGCCGATTTTTCTGCCGTCATTGGTGACGCAGAGCATATTGTCCTCGGAGGCATCCACGGTGCCGGAATGGATGCGGGCGGCACGCTTGCTCAGCTCCTGCACCATTTCTTTTTGGAGATCGGACGGCTTTGCCACCACGGTCTCAAACTTTGCCTCCGGCACCGGCAGATGGAGCTGGTCGCTGGTTTTAATGTCCGCAACCTCCTTGAACATGGACATCAGCTCCGGGAGGTTGAAGAACTTGGCAAATCTCGTCCTCGCCCGATACCCTGTACCTTCCGGGGCAAGCTCGATGGCGGTGGTGGTCTCACCAAAGGTAGATGCCCAGCAGTCAAAATGGGTCAGTTTTTTCTGCTGGAGGGTGCTGTATTGGAGATACCGCATGACCGTGTACAGCTCGGTCATGGAATTGCTCACGGGCGTACCGGTGGCGAACACCACGCCACGCCCGCCGGTGATCTCATCCAAATAGCGGCACTTGCCGAACATATCGCTGGATTTCTGCGCTTCGCTGGTGGATAATCCTGCGACATTCCGCATTTTTGTGGTCAAAAAGAGGTTCTTGTAAAAATGCGACTCGTCCACAAAGAGCCTGTCAACGCCCAGTTGCTCAAAGGTAATTACATCGTCCTTGCGCTCATCGGAGCGCAGTTTTTCCAGCTTGGTTTCCAGCGTTTTCCGGGTCTTTTCCATCTGCTTGATGGAGAAATTCTCACCTGCGTGGACTTTCAGCTCATTGATGGCGGCAAGCGTTTCATAAATTTGCTCCTGAATAATGCGCTCCTGCCGCTCAAAAGACAGCGGGATGCGCTCAAACTGGCTATGCCCGATGATGACGGCATCGTAGTCCCCGGTGGCGATGCGGGCGCAGAACTTTTTGCGATTGGCGGTTTCAAAGTCCTTGCGCCGTGCCACCAGCAATTTGGCGTTGGGGTAGAGGTTCAGGAACTCCGAAGCCCACTGCTCTGTCAAATGGTTGGGCACCACAAAGAGGGATTTCTGGCACAGCCCCAGCCGTTTTGCTTCCATGGCAGATGCCGCCATTTCGTAGGTCTTGCCCGCACCAACTTCGTGTGCAAGCAGCGTGTTACCGCCATAAAGCACATGGGCGATGGCATTTCGCTGGTGTTCCCGGAGGGTGATCTCCGGGTTCATGCCGACAAAATGGATGTGGCTTCCGTCATACTCACGGGGGCGGGTAGAGTTGAACAGTTCGTTGTACTGCTTCACCAGTGCAATGCGCCGCTGAGGGTCTTGCCAGACCCAGTTGGCGAAAGCATCCTTGATGACCTGTTGTTTTTGCTGTGCCAGCATGGTTTCCCGCTTGTTCAGCACCCGTTTGGGCTTGCCCTCGGCATCCTCGATCGTGTCGTAGATGCGGACATCTTTCAGGTTCAGGGTCTCCTCCAGAATCTTGTAGGCATTGGCACGGCTGGTGCCGTAGGTCTCGGAGGAGATAATATCGCCCCGCCCGGTGGCAGTTTTGCCCTCCACACGCCATTCTGCGGTATAGGGAGAATATCTCACCTTGACTGCATGGCGCAGATAGTAGGGGATCTGGAAGGTCTCGGTCATAAACTTTTGGATAATATCCGGGTCCAGCCACGTTGCACCCAAGCGCACATCAATTTCGGAGGCTTCCAGTTCTCTGGGCTGCGCCTTGGTCAGCGCATCCACATTGACGGAAAACTCCGGGTTCGTTTCGGCGGCGAACTGCGCCATTCGCAGCTTTGCCCGGACATCGCCGGACAGGTACTCGTCTGCCATCTGCCAGCCCGCTTCCGGGTCGGTGGAGTCGGCGGCAGGGTCTTTGAAGATCACGCCGGAAAGTTCGGTGGTAATGCGCCCGTACTCGCCGGGTGTGCCCAGCAGCTCCGCCATATAGGGCAAGTCCACCTTGCCATGCTCTCCGATGGACACCGCCAACGCTTCGCTGGGGGTATCCACGCTGGTAACGGTACGCTCCGGGCGGATAGTGCGCTTGGTGAACATTGCAGCCTTGGATTTAAGCTGCCCCTGCTCGTCCAGATTTTCCAGCGAGCACAGCAGATAATACGAGGAATCCTGCTCAAACAGCCGCCCGTTTTTGCGGTCGTTCAGCAAGCCGTACTTTGCGGTAAAGGCATCGTAGGCGGCGTTCAAACGCTCCTGTGTTGCCTTGATATCCTCGTCCGGGTAGTCGTTCAACTGCTGGTCAATCAGGTCGTTGACGATCTGGCGCAGTTCCACCATGCCGGCGACGCGCCCCTTGGCGGTGTCGGAAAGTTCTACCTGCGTCATCACGGAATTTTCCCGGTAGAAAACTTCGCCGTCCACTACGGTATAGGAGAAGTTTTTGACCTCCGGGTCAGCCGGGAGAATGTGCTTCTCATTTTCGGCATCCGCAATATCTGGTGTTTCCACCTCAACTTCGGCGTATTGCCCCTCAATATGCTGTACCGCTTCTGCAAGCTGGTCGGCAAGGCTGATGCCCTCAAGGGGCGCAACCGTCAGTTCCTCTCGTCCATACTGGGTGCTTTCGGTGGAGAGTACGCCCAGAACCATCTCCGGGTGGTCTGCGAAATACTGGTTGATGGCAAAGCCATCTTCTGTTTTGCCCAACTGCACCCAGTCCGGCTCATGGTCAATGGGGCGGTCACGTTTTTGCAAAAAGATAATGTCGCTGACAACATCCGTGCCAGCATTGGCGCGAAACGCATTATTCGGCAGACGGATGGCACCCAGCAAATCGGCACGCTCTGCCATGTGCTTGCGGGCGGTGCTGTCCTTGCTGTCCATGGTGTAGCGGCTGGTGACGAACGCCACTACGCCGCCCGGACGCACTTGGTCGATGGCCTTGGCGAAAAAGTAGTTGTGAATAGAAAATCCCAGCTTGTTATATGCCTTATCGTTGACCTTGTACTGACCGAAAGGCACATTGCCCACCGCCAAATCGTAGAAATCACGGCGGTCGGTGGTCTCAAAACCGGCTACGGTAATGTCTGCCTGCGGGTACAGCTTTTGGGCGATGCGCCCGGTGATGCTGTCCAGTTCCACACCATATAGGCGACTGCCCGCCATGCTATCCGGCAGCATTCCAAAGAAGTTGCCTACACCCATGGACGGTTCCAGAATGTTACCACTGCGGAAACCCATGTGCTCCACGGCATTGTAAATGCCACGGATCACGGTGGGGCTGGTATAGTGGGCGTTCAGAGTAGAAGCGCGAGCGGCGGCGTATTCATCCTCAGAGAGCAGTCCTTTCAGCTGGGTGTACTCGGCAGACCAATTTTCCTTGTTGGGGTCAAAAGCGTCTGCCAGACCGCCCCAACCCACATATTGCGAAAGCACCTGTTGCTCCTCGGCGGTGGCACCCCGGTGCTCCTCTTCCAGCTTGAACAGGGTACGGATGGCTTCGATGTTCCGGGCGTACTTCTGTTTTGCGCCGCCCTCACCCAGATGATCGTCCGTGATGTGGAAGTTCCCGGCAGGCTCCGGCGCAGGATGTTCCTCTTCAACTGTGGGTGATTCTGTGCTTATCGTCTGAATTACAATGTCAAACGGCAGATTGTTTTCCTTGGCGGGGTATACGGCAACCGTTTTTTCAGTACGAACTGGCCGGGTAGAATTTGGTTCGTTCTGCCGCAAGCCCTCCTCGAATTGTTGCTTATTGACAACTTCGTTATCCCATGACTGCCCGTGCGCACTGGTGTCGATGCGCACATCCGTTTCACCCACATAGCCAACTTTCCCCTCAATAGTTCGAGTGGGGAGTTCGACCACAACATTGTCACCGACCTTGTAATCGGGCAGGGGGGATTCCATCATATCCTGCTCCTCGTACAACTCCCGGACAAGAGCCAGCGGTTCCTCCCGGAAAACTGGCATCCGCATTTCTGCCAGTGCCACATCCTGCAGGGTCACGCTACCCCTATCATAGTTTACCGTATCCACTCGGAAAGCCCGCCCTTCCATGTGGACGGTGGCACCCAGCGGCAGATAATCCTCCCGGCGCAGATACTTGGTCTGGTGGTGGGTACCGTCCTCGTTCAGCCCGGCAAGGTAGACGTTCTCGCCGCGCTGCCATAGTTGTTTGGCACGGTACACCCACTGGTTACTGGGAAAGCCGGTGACCGGGACGGTGCCCAGTGCTGTTTCTTTTTCCAGAAGTTTGCCGCCCAGAAGTTCGCAGACCTTCCGGGCATCCTCACCGTAGAACTCATAGTATCCGTTCTGCTCAAAGCCTACCAGCGCATCCGGGTGCTGCTCCTTCAGGGTGTTATACTCGGTGGCGGCATCCAGCGGCAACAGTGCCGGGTGCTCCTCCGCCTTGTTGTGGTAATGCTCCAGTTCCTCGTCCGTAACGCTGACCAGTTCCGAAAAATCCAGTGCTTCCAACTCGGTCTCGGTCAGTTCTTCCAGACTTTCGTACTGGCGTTCGTCTATCAGCACCTCGCCCAGATACCGCTCCACACGGTATCCCACCAAATCCACATTAACTTGAATGGGAATATCCTCATCGGTGGCGTTGGTGTAGGCAACGCCGATCTTGGACAGGTCAGAAAAGTCCGGCTCAGAATCATATTCTTCCTGACAAAATTCCCGGATCAGGTTTTTTGCATGGGTCAGGGTGGCATCTGGCTCTGCGCTGACGGGCGGCGTGTAATGCTCCTTTTCCTTGTCCGTCAGGTAGCGGTCGGACTGGATCATCAGGTCGATATACTTTTCCACCTGTGTCCAGCTTAACGTGAATTTCTTGTGTTCGGGGTAATGGTCAAATTCCATTCCTCTCCCGTCGTGGTTCACAAACCCTCTGCTGCCATCCAGATAATCGTGGGAATGCCCACCGATTCCGTACTCCTTTGCCAGAGCCTTGGCACGGAGATTGCGGTCGGGCTGGGTCTGGTACAGTGCCATAATGCGCTGTTTACCGCCCATAAATCCTGAACCGTGCTTGCGCAGTTCGTTCTCAATTTCTGCTTGAGATAACGAAAAAGCGGAGGGCGTTTTTTCGCTCTCCGCTTGGTCGATGGTTTCGATTTGTTCAGCTTCGGTAGGGATGTGGGCATCGAAGAAACTCAGCTGTAAATCAGTTCCGTCAGTACCAGTTCCTCGGCTTGCGCTTTCAGGCTGTTCATGTGCTGCACCCACGCCATCTGATTCTGCTCCTTGTCCGGGGCCGGGTTCTGTTTCAGAAGCTGCGCCATGGTCTGCTGCATCCGGCTCTCTGCCGTCTGCTCCACCTCCATCAGGTGCGGGTACAGGCTCCCGTTCAGGAGCATCGTGTTGTACAGCACCGGGCGATGCTGCATCAGGTACGTCCGGCGCAGCCTGCCGTACTTGCCCAGCGGCTTCCGGGGCTGGTTCAGGGTCAGGTTCGGGAGCTGGTAGTCCCCGACGGTCGAGTAGGTCACGTTCCTGCTGTTCGTATTCATATTGGCTCCTTTCTGCATTGCGGCGGCGAATGGTTGTTTTTACGGTGCGCTCGATGTTCCGCAGCACCTCCCGGCTCATGTCGCTGACGGCTGCGCCGAGGGCGAAAACGGCATCCGGGGTGGAGAAATTGTAGATTGCCTGAAAATCGTCCTTGTCGAACCACCCGGCAGGCTCAAATCCACAGCGTTCCAGCAGCGTGTAGGTGACACTGATGGCGGCAGCGGACTTGAACTGCATCTCCACACCGGCTTCATCATAATCCATTAGAAGCGAACCGTCAACGATGGCGAGAATGTCACCACTGTTGTTGTCCCAGTAATCTGCCACCAGTTTCCCGGCAACATCCGCAAGCTGCTGGCTGACACGCTCTCCGCTGATGCCGTAGGTGGCGGCGAGCATTTCTGAAACCGGCTGCACCAAATCGGGACCGAGCTGCCACACCTCCGGGTCACGGGAATTGCGGCGCACCCCGGTGTCCGACACATCGAAAACGTAGTGCAGGCGCGGGAATCCGCTGGATTCATCCAGCAAGGCGATGCCCTTAGAGCCACGCCTGACATAGCGGTTCATCCGGTTGCGCCAAATGTCAAATTCGGCGCAGGCGGTGGCATCGGGCCGCTGAGCGTAGATCATCAACTGGTCTGCAAAGGGGTACTTGTACAGCCGGGATGCGGTGGTCAGATAGTCCGTCCAGCTTTCCCAATACCGGGTCAAGCCGTTGGCGGTGCGCTGGGCAAGGGCGAGATATTCTTCGGTTTTGCTTGGCATTTTGGCCTCCTTCTTCAGATTTTAGGGTATAAAAAGAGCGGGCAACCGTTTTGGGGTTGCCCGCTGGAAAGTGTATGGAGATAAGATTATTTGCTATTGTCCTTTATGTACTTCATAACGCAGCACCCCATCACGATGACAGGAAGCACTGTTCGTAAACCGAGGTCGCCGACCCGCACATTTACATCAATCACAAGCCCTGCAAACCATGCCGCTAAAGTGAAAACAGTTGCCCATCCATAACTCATGAGAATTCATCTCCTTAATCTATAAAGTTACAGTTTCATAATGAGAAAATGTTTTGCGAACATCAAACACGCCAATGATTTTATTGCATTTTTTGCATAGAAAAGCGTTTGGTATCTTTGTCTGTCCTAATAAAATGCTGGAATTACCAATACTGTGCCATTCCTGATAGGAAATTCTTCTAAGTCCTTTTTTATCAAACTCGTCTTTTGGAACCCACCCAACTGAGATACCAGCGGAAATCAATCCTCCCGCAAGCATTTCTTCTCCACAAATAGGACATTTCATATCAGCGTCTCCTAATCAATAGTACACTAAAAGATTTGATTTCACCACTTGATCTTAAATGGAATCAGTTCGCCAGAAACAATCCCAAAGAAATACAAAAGCCCGATTTCGATAGCAACACAGATTATCAGCAGAAGATTTGCAAGAGCTTTACTGTCGCTCAATTCTTCAATACTTTTTCGGTATTGGACAAAGACCCACATTTCGGAGATGAAAAACAAAATGTAGAGGAGGCTGCTCCGAAAAAGAGCCATCATATTCGATAGCGCATAATTGATAAGAATAAGATTTATGGAATGAATAGCGACATCCAAAATCTTTGTGATTTTTCGTTTCATACACGGACACTCCAAACCTACAGCTCGGTTTCTACAGCAAGCTGCTCCTGCTTCTCTTTTTCGTCAGCGATTTGGACATCAACATCTTCGCGCATCTTTTTCAGAAGTGCAAGAACTCGCTTGATTTGATCCTTGGTGTTTTCCACCCTGCTCTGTGCCTGATTGATGTGATCCAGAACTGCCCAGTCTGCAAAGAGGCCGTCAAAGAAGAAATCCGCAAATTTCAAAAAGCTGTCTACCGTAATCTGAAGGTCTGCGGTGATCTCAACATCAGCAAGCTCAGTTTTGAACCGCCGCAGTTCCACTTGGAGCTGTTCGATTTGTTCCTGTGCATCGTCCAGTTCCTCATACTTGGCAAGATCGGCCATCAAACCGCCGCCCATTACGTCCCATGTACTCCAGCCCTCGGCATTGTCGATGGTTTCCAGAACTTCACTGACCGTATGCAGGGCGGTCTTTCCTGCGTTGATGGCTTCCAGCAGCTCCCGCTTTTGGACTTTCAGTGCGGCAATGCGGCTTTCGCTTTCCGCAATCTGCTGTGCGGCAGGGTGGGCAGAGACTTTGATGCTTTTGATTTTTTCGGAAAGAGCAGCTTGATACTGCCTTTCGCAATCGGACAGCCGTGCCAGTCTATTTTGAATCTGCCCCAAGTCGGCATCAACGGAAGAAAGGTCATGGAGAGCCGCATCATACTTGACACGGGCTGCATAGGCTTCCTGCCGTTCTTTGTCCAGCTTTTCATCCATCTTTCCGATGACCTGATAGAAAAATGCGGCAAGGCTGTGTTCCTCCAGACGGTCCACATCAGCCTGCTCTGCCAGCTTGGATTTTTCCAGCTTTTTCAGGCGGTCAGCAAGCGTATCTCTCTGGGCGGTCAGTTCTTTCTGTTTTGCTTCGCAGCTTTTCTTTTCAGCGACCTGCTGCCAAAGCTCTTTCAACGTAGAATCACTCATATGGAATGTCCTTTCCCGGCATTACGTTTCTTCGTTCAGAAGCTGGTTCAAAAAATGCTGCCGATTATTTACAAATGTTTTGGTGATAACGTAGCTGTCCGTATCTTCATACTGACAAGGATGAATCGTGCCATTGTCGAAGCTAAAAATCTCAGCATCAGGCATTCCGAGGAGAATGGGTGAATGTGATACGATAATGAATTGCGCCCCTTCTTGGGCACACCGATAAATGTTGATCAGTAACGTGAGCTGCCGCTGCGGGGATAAAGCGGCTTCCGGCTCGTCAAAAATATAGACTCCATCTGCACCCATGTAGTCCTGCGCAATGGCGAGGAAACTTTCACCGTGTGATTTTTGGTGATAGCCTTTGGAGGGATGATCGTCATCGGAATAGTCGATTTCCTTGGTGGCTACATTATAGAAACTCTCTGCTCGGAGAAAATACCCGAACTTTGGTCTGCGATACCCCTTGGAAATCGTCATAGCCTCACATAGTTCCGAATGGGAGTTGTATGTGGAAAATGAATAGTTCTTCGTTCCACCCTCTGCGTTGAAGCCGTAAGCAACAGCGATTGCTTCCAGAAGCGTAGATTTTCCACTTCCATTTTCGCCAACAAAGAACGTAATGGGCTTATGGAATGTAAAAGTGTCGATTCCACTGATGGCAGGAATCTGACGAACATAATTGTATGGGCGAACTCTGTTCCAGTCGATGGTCAGCCCTTGGATAAACAGATCGTTCATGCAGCACTCCATACTATATAATGTAAGAAACACTTAGTTCCGCTCAAACCCAAGATAGCGGGTGCCCTGAAAACTCAGCTTTCCAATGTCGCC
>ERZ1032794.196-NODE-196-length-16682-cov-8.654478_pt1 | contig 16682 bp, 16 predicted proteins | sample MGYA00516957_ERZ1032794 | MGnify/ENA primary metagenome ERZ1032794 (study PRJEB33719, sample SAMN04262543) | wastewater metagenome | biome: sewage system; feature: street-access sewage; material: sewage | place: Peru: Lima | collected 2013-01-15 ... | reverse complement strand
GTCTCTTTTTGTGCCCGGCGGAGCAGACCAAGCGCGGGAACGCGCTGCGCTGGTTCGGGGAATTGCATAGATTCCGGGAGCGTTCCTTGTGAGCAATGCTGAAATTCAGAACAACACAGGTTGTTCGCTTGCGAACGATCGGGCCGTGGGGTATAATGAGAGATGGCAAGTGATATATCAGCTGCGCATTCCCGCGCACGAAAAAGGAGAAACAAGATGGAGATTCGATACACCAGCGCTGCCCAGTGGGTCGATGCCCGCGACGGTGTCATTCCGGCACCCTATGCTCTGGAAGCGGGGGAGAGCATCACCGACCGTTACCTGGAGCCGGTGGTCTTCCACAACGAAAACGGCCCCGACATCGGCGTGACCACCTGCGGCGTCATCGTCAGGGACGGCCTGTACTTCAAGGATATGGACAACAGCGGCGAGCTGGCCCCTTATAAGGACTGGCGGCTCAGCCCCGAAGAGCGCGCAAAGGATATGGTGGCCCATCTGCGCCTGGACCAGCAGGCTGGCCTTGTGCTGAACACCCTGTTCAACACCCCGGTGGCCCCCACCCGCGCTGCGGCCACTGGGGCCGATGGCAAGCTGGAAATGTCCAAGATCTACAAGCACCACGACCCGGACGAAAAGCCAATCCCCGGCCCGCTGCCCGGCATGACCATGAGCATTGATGACGCCGATGTGCTGGACAAGCACATCACGGCGGGCGTTTACCGCGGCGATATGCACTGCGAGGCCGGTATGGTGGCCCTGTATCACAACGCAGGCACCCAGATGCTGGAATACGAAGCCTGCAAGGGCGGCGTGGCGATTCCGTACTCTCTGCACACCAACCCCATCAACATCGGCTATCCGGACTCTCTGGGCATCGGTGCAGCGGTGCTGGGAGACGGCAACGCAGATTTCGTCTATGAAATGGCCGACACGGACCGGAAGATGATGAAGGCCGAGGGCCTGCACATCATGTACGGCCCGCAGGTGGACGTGGCCACCGACCCCCGCTGGCCCCGCACCAACGGCACCTACGGCGAGCGCACCGATGTGACCAGCGACATCACCGAAGCCCTCATCAAGGGCTACCAGAACGGCGACGACGGCCTGAACGAGGGCTCGGTCGTCCTGACGGTCAAGCACTTCCCCGGCGATGCCCCCTCCGAGAACGGCTTCGAGCCGCATGTGCCCATCGGTCAGTGGCGCATCTACCGCACCCCCGGCTCGATGGAAAAGTACCATCTGCCCCCGTTCCAGCGTGCATTCGACCACAAGGCATCTTCCATCATGCCCGACTACTCCCGCATCGCCGCCGATGGCCGCGCCGTGCCCCAGACCTACCGGGGCGAGGTGACCAGCACCGAGGCGGTGCCCAGCGCATACAGCAAGGAGCTGCTCACCGACCTGGCCCGCAACAAGATGGGCTTTGACGGCTACATCAACTCCGATTCCGGCATCACCACCGTGCAGATCTACGGCGTGGAGGACCTGACGGTGCCCCAGCGCTACGCCAAGGCCATTTCCGCCGGTACCGATGTCATCGGCGGCAATACCGACCCGGAGAACATCATCAAGGCGGTGGAGGACGGTCTGCTGCCCAAGGCCGACCTCGACCGTGCCAGCTACAACCGTCTGTTGAGCCTGTTCCGCACCAAGCGTGTGGACAACCCCTATCTGGACCCCGACCAGGCCGACCAGGCCCGGCAGGACAACTTCGATGGTGCCAGGAAGAAGGCCTACGAAGCCAACCAGAAGGCTGTCGTTCTGGTCAAGAACCACGGCGGTGTTCTGCCGCTGGCCAAAGAGAAGAAGGTCTGCATCGTTACCTTCAAGGGCGTGGACTCCGGCTTTGCCCAAATGGCACAGGCCATGGGTGCCGGTCTGGGCTCTGCCGATGCCGACGAGGCGCTGCGCAAGACACTGGCGGAGGCCTTCGAGAAGAAGGGCTACACCGTCGTCGCCACCCCGGAGGAGGCCGATGTGCTGTACCTCCACGTGTGGCCCATCAGCAACGGCGTGGTGTTCTACCAGTTCGCCATGCCCGTCATCGAGATGGGTGAGATCGTCACCGACGAGCGCGAGACCAACAAGAGCCAGAAGAAGACCGGCAAGCAGGTCACGGTGACCACCCTGAAGGACGTCGAGAAGATCCGGGAGCTGGCCGATGCCATCCACGCGCGTGGCGGCAAGGTCGTGGGCACCTGCGTGGTGAACAACCCCTGGCTGCTGGACAAGCTGGAACCCTACTGCGACGCGCTGACCATCCAGTACACCGTCAGCACGGTAGCGCTGAACAACGCCCTGAACGCACAGGTGGACGTCATCAGCGGCGACTTTGCCCCCACCGGCAAGCTGAGCCTGACCATGGTGTCCGACCCTGCCGTCATCGCCATCACCGAGCAGGAGATCGACGGTGTGGTGCGTGAGATCTGCGCTTCGCCCAACGATGTGCCCGGCTACGATAAGGACCCGTACATCGACCCGGCCATCCTCGCCGGGGTGCGCGGCGGCAGCTACGCTTACTGCGACGCCGACGGCAACTATTACCGCAGCGGGTTCGGTCTGAACTACTGACCCTCTCCGTCATTGCTTCGCGATGCCACCTCTCCCAAAGGGTGAGGCAATGGCAGGACGGTCTTGATTCTGCTGTTCGAACAACGTTTCACAAAACCATAAAATAAAGTGCTCCGCTGTCTCGATTTGCGGCTTCTGTACAGATGCTGTAAATCTTGAAAGCGGAGCACTTCTGTTCATAGGGGAAACAAAGAGAAAAAAGAACCAGCCGAACATGTTCGGCTGGTTCTTTCTGGTTGGGGATGAGAGAATCGAACTCCCACAAGTAGAGTCAGAGTCTACCGCACTACCACTATGCAAATCCCCAAGATTTGCTTTGTTGTTTGGCTCGTGAGCCGCTCAACGTGTGCTATTATACGGGAAAAGCCCGGAGTTGTCAAGCACTTTTTCAAACATTTTTGCAAAATTCTGAAAAGAGACGGTCTTTCGCGGAACATTTTGAATTGAAATGTCAGAGCAATGGGGCAGAGTCGTCGGGGAGGTAGACGATTTCTTATGGTGGGACTCCATCAACCGTCATCCTTCTCACTCTCTTTGCATATACTGGAAATCAGTAGAAGCAAAGATGCACAAAGAGGAGGAACTACGATGGCACAGTCTGCGCAAAAAGAAAAAACCTTGTTGTCCGACCGCATCCCGCGGGATACGGAACACGAACGCTACCACCCGGAACTGGAAGAGGAGCTGAAAGAGTGCCTGTTCTGCCTGCGCCAGAACGAGATGATGTTCGACCTGGAGGTGGACACCGACCTCATCGAACAGCACATCTACGAGCGGCAGGCTCTGCTGTGCCGCTACCGTTATCTGCTGGCTCAGGCGCGGGAGCTTGGCCTGCATACTATTTTGCAGAAATATCAGCCGATGGGAGGATGAACTCTCTCCCGAAGAGGTGAAGTCTGCGGAATGCCAAAGCCTCTCCTACAAGGAGAGGTGTCACCGAAGGTGACGGAGAGGTTGCACGAAGGATGACGCTTCCCGCCAAACTGTGATAAAAATCTTGACATCCAGCGCGGCCCGTGGTATTATACACAAAGATAATATCGTGCGCGGGTGGTTCTGCGCATCAAATCTTTTGAGCTAGAGAGGTTATATATTATGGAACGTATCAAGACGATCGCTACTCGTGACCTGACCAAGAGCGTTGTGACCGGTGGCTGCGGCGAGTGCCAGACTTCCTGCCAGTCCGCCTGCAAGACTTCCTGCGGCGTGGCAAACCAGAAGTGCGAGAACAGCAACAAGTAATTTCTGCAAATCGGATGCCGCCTTTGCCGGGCGGCATTTTTTTATGTAACAATGGAATGGAGACTAAAATGGTACATCAGTATCAATTGAACGGCTATAACATCGTGCTGGACACCTGCAGCGGCTCGGTGCATGTGGTGGACGATGTGGCGTATGACGTCATCGCCCTGTACAAGGAGCGTTCCGCCGATGCGATCGTAGCGGCCATGCTCGAAAAGTACGGCGACCGCCCCGACGTGACCGAGGCCGACCTGCGCCAGTGCCTGGAGGATGTGGCCGCGCTGGAACAGGCGGGCAAGCTGTGGAGCCCCGATACCTACGCCGACATGGCCTTCGACTTCAAGAACCGCAACACCGTGGTCAAGGCGCTCTGCCTGCATGTGGCCCACACCTGCAACCTGAACTGCTCCTACTGCTTCGCCTCGCAGGGCCGCTATCAGGGCGACCGTGCGCTGATGAGCTTTGAGGTGGGCAAGCGCGCCATGGATTTCCTCATCGAGAACTCCGGCACCCGTCGCAACCTCGAAGTCGATTTCTTCGGCGGTGAGCCGCTGATGAACTTTGAGATGGTGAAGAAGCTGGTGGCCTACTGCCGCGAACAGGAGAAGATCCACAACAAGAACTTCCGCTTCACCATGACCACCAACGGGATGCTGATCGACGAGGATGTGATCGACTTCTGCAACAAGGAGTGCCACAACGTCGTCCTGAGCCTCGATGGCCGCAAGGAGGTCCACGACCGCTTCCGCAAGGACTACGCGGGCCACGGCAGCTATGACGCCATCGTGCCCAAGTTCCAGGAGTTCGTCCGGAAGCGCGGCGACAAGGGCTACTACATGCGCGGCACCTACACCCACTTCAACACCGACTTCACCAACGACATCTTCCACATGGCGGACCTCGGTTTCACCGAGCTGAGCATGGAGCCGGTGGTCTGCAAGCCGGACGACCCCAGCGCCCTGACCGAGGCCGACCTGCCCATCCTGAAGGAGCAGTATGAGATCCTGGCCAAGGAGATGCTCAAGCGCGACCGCGAGGGCCGTGGCTTTACCTTCTACCATTACATGATCGACTTGACCGGCGGCCCCTGCATCTACAAGCGCATTTCGGGCTGCGGCTCCGGCACCGAGTACATGGCCGTGACCCCCTGGGGCGATTTGTACCCCTGCCACCAGTTCGTCGGCGACCCCAAGTACCGGATGGGCGACATCTGGAAGGGCGTCACCAACACCGCCGTGCGGGATGAGTTCAAGCACTGCAACGCCTATGCCCGCCCGGAGTGCAAGGATTGCTGGGCCAAGCTCTACTGCTCCGGCGGCTGTGCGGCCAACGCATACCACGCCACTGGCAGCATCACCGGCGTGTACGAGTATGGCTGTGAGCTGTTCCGCAAGCGGATGGAGTGCGCCATCATGATCCAGGTGGCCAAGAATCAGGAGCTGGCCGCACAGGGCATCGAGGTGCCCATCGAACTGGGCAGCACCTGCAATGCCTGCGCGGACGGCGAAGCCTGCGAATGAGCATGACCACGCCCATCGTGGACTTTGTGCAGAACTACGCAAAGTCCGGGACTTCCCGCCTTCACATGCCCGGCCATAAAGGGCAGGCCCTGCTGGGGTTTGAAGGGCTGGACATCACCGAGATCCGGGGCGCGGATGAGTTGTACGAGGCCGATGGCATCATCGCCCAGAGCGAGGCCAACGCGACCCGGCTCTTCGGCACGGCCCACACCTATTACAGCACCGAGGGCTCGTCCCAGTGCATCCGGGCCATGCTCTGCCTGGCGATGCAGGCGGCCCCCGCCGGGCAGCGCCCGGTGCTGCTGGCGGCCCGCAACGCCCACAAAGCGCTGCTCTATGCCGCCGCGCTGCTGGATTTTGACATCCAGTGGCTCTGGCCCGCGCCGGATGCGGCCGGGGCGCTGTGCAGCTGCCCTGTGATCGAAGCTCAGCTTGCCGCTGCGCTGGACCGGCTGGCCGGGCAGGGGAAGCCCCCCTTCGGCGTTTACCTCACCAGCCCGGACTACCTCGGTGGGATGCAGGACATCGCGGCCCTTGCAAAGGTCTGCGATGCGCACGGTGTGCCGCTGCTGGTGGACAATGCCCACGGTGCCTACCTGAACTTTCTGGTGGGCGGCAGCCGCCACCCCATTGCATTGGGGGCGGCGATGTGCTGCGATTCCGGGCACAAGACCCTGCCGGTCCTCACCGGCGGTGCCTACCTGCATCTGGGGCCGAAAGCGCCCGTGCAGGAGGAAACGGCAGTCCGCAATGCGCTGGCGCTGTTCGGCTCCACAAGCCCGTCGTATCTGATCCTGCAATCCCTCGACCGGTGCAACCGGTATCTTTCGGAGGGGTATCCGCTGCGGCTCTACTCCTGCTGCGGGCAGCTGACCAGAATGCGCCGGGTGCTGAACGAGCAGGCCGCTGCGGCAGGCTGTCCGTTCCCGCTGGCGGTGGACGACCCCGCCCGTGAGCCGCTCAAACTCACGCTGGATGCGGCGGCACTGGGCATGACCGGCACCGCGCTGGCTGAGGCTCTGCGGCAGGACCGCATCGAGTGCGAATATGCCGACCCCCGGTATGTGGTGCTGATGTTCACCCCGGAAAACCCGGCGCAGGATTATGAGCGGCTGGCTGCGGCAGTGGCACGGCTCTGCGCGGCTCTGCCGTCGGTCCCGGCTCTGCCGGAACCGGAAGCGGATGTCTTCACGGAACTGGCGGCGGAAGCTGCGCCGGTCTGCACCGTGCGGCAGGCGGTGTTCGCCCCGCAGGAGGTGATCCCCGCCGAAACGGCGCTGGGCCGCATCTGCGCGATGCCCACCGTCTCCTGCCCGCCGGCGATCCCCATCGTGGTGAGCGGAGAACGCATCGGCCCGGCAGCACTGAAACTTTTTGCACGATACGGCATCAAAAATGTCGCAGTCCTGAAATGAACAGAAAGCGGCACCGGTCTGTAAAGCAGAACTGCTTTGCGGGCTGGTGCCGCTTTTGCATCCCGACGTGCGCCGAAATGCTTGACAGGCACTTCCGCGGATGATACGATTTGGCTATCAAACAGGGGCGCGTCAAGACCGAAAGGAGAGATCCGAATGCTGGAGATCCGGCATCTGACCAAACAATACGGCGAGAAAACGGCGGTGGATGACCTCACACTGACCATCCGGCCGGGAGAGATCTTCGGCTTTATCGGGCCGAACGGGGCGGGCAAGACCACCACCCTGAAATGCTGCTGCGGCATCTTGCAGCCGGATCGCGGCGAGGTGCGGGTGAACGGCTGTTCCATGCGGGACGACCCGCTTGCGGCCAAGCGTCAGCTGTCCTATCTGCCGGATGACCCGGCCCTTTATGGCTACATGACCGGCATCCAATATCTGGATTTCATTGCGGACGTGTTCGGCGTCCGCGAGGCTGCCCGCGCCGAGCGGGTGCGGGTGTACGGCGAGCGCTTTGCGCTGACCGAAGCGCTGGGCCAGCCCATCAGCTCCTACTCCCACGGCATGAAGCAGAAGCTGGCCATTCTGGCGGCACTGCTCCACGCGCCCAAACTCATCCTGATGGATGAGCCGTTCGTGGGGCTGGACCCGCTGGCCTCCCACCAGCTCAAGCAGACCATGCGGGCCTTCTGCGATGCAGGCGGGGCCATCTTCTTTTCCACCCATGTGCTGGAAGTGGCCGAAAAGCTCTGCGACCAGGTGGCCATCCTCCGGCAGGGGCGGCTCGTACGGGCTGGTTCCATGGCCGAGGTGCGGGGCGATGCTTCGCTGGAAGCGGTCTTTCTGGAGCTGGAAGGGGTGCAGGATGGACAATGAGACCACACGTCTGTTCCGCGCCTTGTTCCGGAAACAGCTGCGGGAGCAGGGAGCCTTCCTCGTCCAGAGCGCCAGCACTGGCAGACACCGCACCAGAGCGGGCCGGCTGGCGTTCGGAGCGCTGTATGGGGGCATTGTGCTGCTGGTGATGGGCAGTTTCTTCTCGCTGGCGTGGCCGCTGGGAGAGCTGCTGCTGCCCGCCGGGCAGGAGGCGCTGTTCTTTCTGACGATGGAGCTGCTGGCGCTGGCTGTTGGCGTGTTTGCCGGGGCGTTTTCCAGCTATGGGAGCCTGTTTCAGGCCAGGGACAACGACCTGCTGCTGGCGATGCCCATCCCGCCGTGGATGCTCTTTGCCGTCCGGATGAGCGGGCTGTACGCGACGTGCCTGTTCTATCTGCTGCTGCTCTGGGTCCCGGCAGAAGTGGTGTATGGGCTGTATGCGGCTTCTCCGCTGGGCGGGCTGCTGAGCGCGGCTCCCATGGCGCTGGTGCTGGCCGGGGCAGCGTCCCTTCTGGCGGCGCTGCTGGGGTGGGTGGTCGCTCTCTGCACTGCGCGGGCCGCACACAAAACGCTGGTCACGATTGCGGCAACCCTGGGGCTTGCGGTGGTGTATGCTCTCGTCTACCAACGGGGAATGTCTCTGCTTGAACCGATGCTGGGGCAGGCGGCGCTGGGAGAAAACAACACGGCCTTAACGGGCGCGGGGCGCTTTTTGGGAGGTGCCGCCTGCGGGGAACCGCTTTTGCTGCTGGTGCTGGCCGTTGGCATCGTGCTGCTCTGCGCCGCGCTGGGCAGGGCGCTTTCCGGGCCGTATCTGACCTTGATGACGACCCGGCGCGGGGCTGTGAAACGGACGCGGGCGCGGCTGGCCCGCCGTTCCTCGCTGCGGCGGACGCTGCTGCGCCGGGAACTGCTCCATCTGGGCAGCAGCGCGTCCTATCTGCTCAACTGCGCCATGGGTTCGCTGGCGCTGCTGCTTCTCAGCGGCGCAATGGGGTACAAGGCGGACGCACTGCGGGCGTTGGCGGCGCAGCTGCCCGCGCGGGAGCTGGGCGCGGTGCTGCTGACCTTCACGGTGGTGCTGGTGGCCGGGATGAACCTCCTCACCGTGCCGTCCGTCTCGCTGGAAGGGGAACAGCTGTGGCAGCTGCAAAGCCTGCCGGTAACACCATGGCAGGTGCTGCGGGCGAAACTGGACCTGCATCTGCTGGTCACCCTGCCGCCCGCGCTGCTCTGCCTGGCTTGCGGGCTGGTGCTTCTGCGCGCGCCGTGGACTTCGGCCCTGCTGGCGGGTCTGCTGGTGGCATTGGATGTTGTTTTCACAGCTGCAGCCGGGTTGATGCTCGGCGTGGCGATGCCGCGGTTCCACTGGACGAGCGAGATGGCCGTCATCAAGCAGAACCCCAGCGTTCTGCTGGCACTGCTTGTCAACTGGGCCGCTGGCTTTGTGCTGGGCGTGGGGGTGCTGGTGCTGGCGCAGTTCGTGCCGGTCGAGGCCGCATGGATGGCAGCATTGGGCATCCTTGCCCTGGCCGATGGGGCTGCGCTCCGCTGGCTGAAGACGAAGGGCGCAGAACGATTGCAGCGATTATAAAAAATAAAAAGACCCTCTCCGGGCATTGCAGCAGAGCAAGGACGGAGAGGGTCTTTTTGGCAGGTGCGGCTTATTCGATGCCGGTCACTTTGTAGTCCTGGTCTTCAACGGCCTTCTTCAGGGTCTCGTTGGCGACATCGGCGCTCAGGGTGACGACGGCGGTGCCGGTCTCGTGGCTGACCACGGCCTCGTGGACTTCGGGCAGAGCTTCCAGTGCCTTCTTCACGCGGGCCTCGCAGTGGCAGCACATCATGCCTTCAACGTGCAGGGTCTTTTTCATAAAACGTTCCTCCTTGACAGTGGATTCCGAAACGGGTTCGGTCATATCTTCAGCCTGTGGCTGCGTGGCAGCGGGCAGGGCGGAAGTCTTGATCTTGTGGTCGTGTTTGGTGCTGTGCAGGTCGAACAGATTCAGGCGCAGCGCGTTGCTGACGACACAGAAGCTGGACAGGCTCATCGCGGCGGCACCGAACATGGGGTTCAGCGTCAGGCCGAAGGGGATGAACACACCGGCGGCCAGCGGGATGCCGATGATGTTGTAGATGAAAGCCCAGAACAGATTCTCGTGGATGTTGCGCAGGGTGGCGCGGCTCAGGCGGATGGCGGCGGGCACATCGGAGAGCCGGGAGTTCATCAGCACCACGTCCGCCGCATCAATGGCGACGTCCGTTCCGGCACCGATGGCGATGCCGGTGTCGGCGCGGGTCAGGGCCGGGGCATCGTTGATGCCGTCGCCGACCATGGCGACCTTGCCGGAAGCTTGCAGCTTGCGGATGACGGCTTCCTTGCCGTCGGGCAGGACGCCAGCGATGACCTCATCCACGCCTGCCTGACGGCCGATGGCGTCGGCGGTGCGCTGGTTGTCGCCGGTGAGCATCACGACCCGGATGCCCATGTTCTGCAATTCACGGATGGCGCGGGGGCTGTCCTCCTTGATGGTATCGGCCACGGCCACTACGCCCAGCAGACGGCCGGCGCCGCCGAAGTAGAGCGGCGTTTTGCCCTCGCTTGCCAGCGCGGCGGCTTTTGCCTTCAGGCTGGCGGGTACAGCGGCCTTTGTCGCAAGGAAGGACGCATGGCCTGCGTAAATTTCTTTGCCGTCCAGCGTTGCAGTCAGGCCGTTGCCGGGCAGGGCTGCAAAGTCGGAGACTTCCGGGGCCTCGATGGCGTTGGCTTCGGTGTAAGCGAGGATGGCCTTGGCCAGCGGATGCTCGCTCCTGCGCTCCAGCGCGGCGGCAAGGGTCAGCAGCTCCGTCTCGCTCACGCCCTCGGCGGGCAGGATGTCGGTGACTTTGGGTTCGCCGCAGGTGATGGTGCCGGTCTTATCCAGCGCCACGATCTGGGTACGGCCTGCGGCTTCCAGCGAAGCGGCTGTCTTGAACAGGATGCCGTTCTTGGCCCCCAGACCGTTGCCGACCATGATAGCCACCGGTGTGGCCAGACCCAGCGCACAGGGGCAGCTGATGACCAGCACCGAGATGCCGCGGGCCAGCGCATAGCCGAACTCCCGGCCCAGCAGCAGCCAGACGATGGTGGTGACCACGGCGATGGAGATGACCGCCGGGACGAAGAAGCCCGACACGGTGTCGGCGATCTTGGCGATGGGGGCCTTGGTGGCGGCGGCGTCGCTGACCATCCGGATGATCTGCGCCAAGGTGGTATCCTCGCCCACGCGGGTGGCCTCGCACCGCAGGAAGCCCGACTGGTTGGTGGTGGCGGCTGAGACCTTGTCGCCCTCGGCCTTGTCCACCGGGATACTCTCACCGGTCAGTGCGCTCTCGTTCACGGCGCTGCTGCCTTCCAGCACGATGCCGTCCACCGGGATGTTCTCACCGGGGCGGACGACGAAGATGTCACCCTTGCGCACTTCGGCGATGGGGACACTGACTTCGGTGCCGCCCCGCAGGAGGGTGGCCGTTTTGGGAGCCAGCTTCATCAGGCTCTTGAGCGCATCGGTGGTCTTGCCTTTGGAGCGGGCTTCCAGCATCTTGCCCACCGTGATGAGGGTCAGGATCATGGCGGCCGACTCAAAGTAGAACTCCATCATATAGTGCATGACGAGGGCGTCGTTGCCATCCACCTGCGCACGGGTCATGGCGAAGAGGGCGTAGGTGCTCCAGAGGAAGCTGGCCGAGGAACCAAGCGCCACCAGCGTATCCATGTTGGGGGCGCGGTGGAGGAGGCCCTTGAAGCCATTGATGAAGAACTTCTGGTTGATGACCATCACGATGCCCGCCAGCAGAAGCTGAACGAGGCCCATCGCGACATGGTTGCCATCGAACCAGTGGGGGAGCGGCCAGCCCCACATCATGTGCCCCATGGAAAAGTACATCAGCACCGCCAGGAAGAGAAGGGAGGCGATGAGCCGCTTTTTCAGTTTGGGGGTCTCGTGGTCGGCCAGGGCATCGAGGTCGGCGCTGGGGTCCGGGGCGGCGGTGGGCCCGCCCGCCTTGGGGCTGGCACCATAGCCTGCATCCTGCACCGCCTTGACGATGGCGGCGGCACTCGCGGTGCCTTCCACGCCCATGGAGTTGGTGAGCAGGCTCACCGAACAGCTCGTGACGCCGGGCACGGCGTTTACGGCCTTTTCCACCCGTGCAGAGCAGGCCGCGCAGCTCATGCCGGTAACGTTGTATTGTTCCATAGTCTTCACTCCTTGCGATGGGTCAGCTTATCCGAAAAAGGGTCATTTCATGAGTTTGGGCAGCAATTTCAGCAGCTCATCCAACTTTTCGTCGCTGCCCGCGCGCAGGTCGTCCGCAACGCAGGTGCGCACATGCTGGCTGAGCAGCTCTCTGGAAAAGGCGTTCAGCGCAGAGTTTGCCGCCGCCACCTGCACGAGGATGTCGGCACAGTAGACGTCTTTTTCGACCATGCCGCGGATGCCCCGGATCTGGCCCTCGATGCGGTTCAGCCGGTGGATGAGGCTCTTGTACTCCTCCTCGCTCCGCTTTTTGTGGCGGCAGCAGCAGGCGTGCAGGGTCTCTGCTTCGGCCTGCGCTGTTTCGGCGGCCGCATCTTCGCAGCAGGGGGCAGGGGACGCTTCGTGCAGGGCACAGCGGGGGCAGGGTTCCATCTCGCTGCTCATGGGAACCACTCCTTTCAAATTACCCCTTGGGGGTATCTTTTGTACAAAGGCATTGTAGCACAGTTTGTCCTACAGAACAAGTAGGAAATGAAAATTCAATTGTGAATTTTTCGTGAACACAGGGAAACAGAAAAAGCCCGGTGCAGGGGCTGGAAACGCCTGCACCGGGCAGAGGACTGAAAAAACGGGCTTATTCGCAGAACTTCCGCATAAAGGCGATGTCGCTGGCGGCGCGGGCGGGGACGGCTTCCTCGCGCAGGACCGGGAAGGCGGCCTGCGGCATCTGCTTCAGCATGGCGAAGCCGCCTGCATAGTCCACGCAGGAATCCTCCAGGCTGGTGGAGTACAGGGTGCCGTCCGGCCGGAAGTTCTGGCCTTTGAAGTGGACGGCGGCGATCTTGTCGCCGTACCAGCTGCCCACCTTGTCCCAGATGCGGCGCTGCGCGTCCAGCGAAGCATCCTCCGGGCCGACGTAGTTGGCGAAATCGCAGAGGACGCGCAGGTTGGGGCTGGCGATGGTGTCCAGCACCATCTTGACGGCCTCCGGAGTGTTCATGGCGTGGTAGTAGACGCACTCCACGGCGAACAGCACCCCCTGCTCCTCACAGATGGGCAGGATCTCGCCCAGGCTGCGGAGAAGGGCTTCCTGCGCTTCCTTGCGGGTGACACCGGGCTGCTTGGCCATGTTGGTGGTCTCGCTGCCCATGCAGCCGGCGCGCAGCACTTTGGCGACCGGGATCTGGCTCAGCACCTTGGCGACCTCGGCGCGGCGCTTGTCCTCGTCGGCATAGCCCAGCTCGACGTAGGTGCCGTTCACCGCGATGGAAACACCGGCAGCGGCGGCTGCGGCGCGGGTGGCCTCGGCCAGTTCCGGGGTGACATCGGCATAGCTCTTCACGCCCTCAATGGCCTTGGTGTAGGCCAGCTGGGTGCAGGCAAAGCCCGCCTTGCCGATGGAAGCAAACAGCTCATCCGGGGTGTGACGGCCAAAATCGTGCCCGCGGGCACCGATCACAAATTCAGGCATGACTTCCTCCTTCTCCAAAGATGCGTTCTGCGAACAGGTGCAGCTCCTTGCCCCACCAGTACCAGTCGTGGGAGACATCACTGCCCCAGAACTCGCAGTGGGCGGGCAGCCCGGCGGCGGTCAGGGCCTCGGAGAGGGCGCGGGTGTCGGCCTGTGCCTCTTCCTCGTAGCTGCCCTGCCCGGCGCAGAGGATGAGGTCGTTCTCCTCCGCCTTGGCAAAGGCCTTTTTGTCCACGAGGCCGGTCTCGGTCAGGTAGGCGAGGGGGGCATTGCGGAGCACGAGGTCGTCCTCGGCGCTGCCCAGAAAGCGGCTCATGTCGTACAGGCCGGACAGACCGATGGCACCGCCGAACACCTCCGGGCGGCGCAGGCGGCAGTTGACGGCCTGACAGGCACCGGTGTCCACGCCGACGCACCAGATGAGCTGGCCTTTCTCGGTCTGGTTCAGTTCCCGGATGCGGGCGGCCAGCTCGGTGGACAGGTAGTTGAAATACTTTTCCTGCATCTCGGCCCGGCGGCGGGGCGCAGCATCCCCGGCCAGCAGGCTCTCGGCGTCGATGCCGTCGGCGGTAAAGAGCTGGAGCTTGCCGCTGTTCAGCAGGGAAGCCACCGCTTCGGGCATCCCGTTGTTCTCACAATCGTAGAAACGGCCCCCGCGGGCGGGCAGGGCCAGCACCGGCACACCGGCCGTGCCATAGACCTTGAACTCCATTTCGCGGCCGAGCATCCGGCTCCACTCTTTATAATAGGTACCTTGCATCATGGAAGCATCCTCCTGAATTTATACGAATTGATTCCGCACCGGGTCGTATCCGTACCCGGCGGCAGCGAGCGTTGCGCACAGCGCGGCCTTGTCCTCGTCCAGGTCGTCGCACAGTGCGTCGAGGCTGGGGTAGAAGTCGCGCAGCTTCAGGTTCACCATGCTCAAAAGCATGATGGGGTCATGGGGCAGAGCCATCTGAAAAACCTCCTCCTGGAAAACAAAAAAGCCGGTCACTCGACAAAGTGACCGGCAGATGCAGCTACTTAGACAGCGCGGGTAACTTTGCCAGCGCGCAGGCAACGGGAGCATGCGTAGATATACTTGGGAGAACCCTCCACGACCGCCTTGACACGACGGACATTCGGCTTCCAGGTACGGTTGGAACGGCGATGGGAGTGGGAGACCTTGATACCAAAGGTAACGCCCTTGCCGCAGCATTCACACTTAGCCATGATACTTGCACCTCCTAGCAGTGAAGTAAGGAATTCAAAATAATCAGCTTAACTATTGTACCAGAGTCGGGCAGAAATTGCAAGCATTTTTTTGAAATTTCTGTAACCTTTTTTATCTGTGGGCCAAGCCCTTGTCTGAAATCGAAAAACATAGTACAATAAGACAAAATAATCCACTGTTAGGAGAATACGATGACCTCACGCGGACTGTACTATCTTATCCGGGCGCTGGTGACGCTGGTCGCCATCCCGTTCCACGAAGCGGGCCACGCCCTCGCGGCCTGGCTGCTGGGCGACCCTACGGCCAAGCGGGAGGGCCGGCTGTCGCTGAACCCGTTCCGCCACTTTGACCTGATGGGCACCCTGTGCATGGTGTTGGCGGGTGTGGGCTGGGCAAAGCCGGTCTCCACCGACCCGCGCAATTTCAAGAACCCCAAGGCGGGCATGGCGCTCACGGCGCTGGCAGGCCCGGTGGCGAACCTGCTCCTGGCCTACCTCGCGATGGTGGTCTGGAAGCTGCTGTATTACTGGGCCCCGGTCACGGTCGGAACCGTGTTTGCAGCCCGCTTCCTGCAATATCTGGTCATGATGGACGTCAGTCTGGCAGTGTTCAACCTCATCCCGGTGCCGCCGCTGGACGGCAGCCGGGTGCTGCTGGCGGTGCTGCCCCAGCGCATCTACTTCGGCATCATGAAATATGAGCGGGTGATCCTCATCGTCATGCTGGCGGTGGTCTGGAGCGGCTTTCTGGACGGCCCGCTCACCCTGCTGAACGATGCCGTGTGGGACCTGCTGGATCTGGGCACCGGCTACATCGACCAGATCGCCTATTCCATGTATTACGCATCCATCGGGACGGTGATCTGAGTGGCAGAAGAGCTGACGTTCCATCTGGCGGACTTCGAAGGCCCGCTGGAACTGCTGCTGACGCTGGTGCAGAAGCATAAGATGGACCTGCACAACATCCCCATTCTGGAACTCATCGACCAGTACACCCGCACCGTGGCGGCGGACGCCGGAGCCGACCCGGAGACGGCCAGCGCCTTCATCGAGATGGCGGCGCATCTGGTAGAGATGAAGAGCTATCTGCTGCTGCCCCGTAGCGAAGAGGGCGAGCGGATGAAACAGGAACTGACCGGCCAGCTCATCGAGTACGACCAGTGCCGCCGGATGGCCGGGGCATTGCGCGCAAAAGGGGAGCAGGCCCCGGTCTTCGTCCGGAGGCCGCTGGAAGTGGAGCAGGACAACACCTACGACCTCTTCCACTCGCCGCAGGTGCTGGCGGACTGCTGGCAGGCACTGGCGGGCCGGAAAGCGGCCGTCGTTCGGCAGCCCACCCAGCAGCAGTTCGAGCCGCTGGTGTCCGCGCCGGTGGTGTCGGTGAACAGCCGGGTGGTCTATATCCTGCGCCAGCTCATCGGGGGCAGTGCCCGGAAGCTGGGGCAGCTGTTTTCCCGCCGCCAGAGCCGGAGCACCCATGTGGCCACCTTTCTGGCCCTGCTGGAACTGGTGCGCGGCGGGCGCGTCACCCTCGGCCCGGACGGTGCGATGACCATGCGCCGCGGGCGGCTGGAACGCACAAAGGAGAACGAATGAACCAGAAAAAACTGCGAGCCGCCGTGGAGGCGATGCTCTTTGCCTATGCGGAACCCATCGGAGCCGACAAACTGGCCCAGGCGCTTCAGATGCCGGTCTCCAGCGTGGAGCCGGTGCTGGAAGAGCTGCGCACCCGCTATGCCCGCGAGGACAGCGGCCTGTGCCTGCTCCACCTGAACACCCACTGGCAGCTGGCCACCAAGGCCGACTTTGCCGAGCCGGTCCGCCGGGTGCTGGATACCCGGCGCTCGGTGCCGCTGGGCCCGGCGGCGATGGAGACGCTGACCGTCATCGCCTACAACCAGCCGGTCTCCCGCGCATTCATTGAACAGGTGCGCGGCGTGGACTCCTCGTCCAGCGTATCCGGCCTGCTGGAAAAAGGCCTCATCGAAGAGGCCGGGCGGCTGGACCTGCCCGGACGGCCGGTGGAGTTCCGGACGACGGATGTGATTCTGCGGTGCTATGGGCTGTCCCGCCTGGACGCCCTGCCGCCCATCCACAGCAGTGAAGAAAGCGGGGGAGAGGTATGAGTGTTCTG
>ERZ1032794.188-NODE-188-length-16919-cov-19.297438_pt1 | contig 16919 bp, 6 predicted proteins | sample MGYA00516957_ERZ1032794 | MGnify/ENA primary metagenome ERZ1032794 (study PRJEB33719, sample SAMN04262543) | wastewater metagenome | biome: sewage system; feature: street-access sewage; material: sewage | place: Peru: Lima | collected 2013-01-15 ... | reverse complement strand
CAACAGAAGCTGCGGAACCAATATTCATATATCCGATATATCCACCGGCATATCTTTCACCTGTTACTGCATATGTGCTTTCGTTTTCATCATAATATGTTGGCGCTTCATTGGCTTCTAAATCCTTCGGTGCCTTCACCGTTGTGTGCTTCAGGTTCGTAACATCACAGTAACTTACCTGAACACCGCTTCCGTAACCGATAAATCCTCCAGCACTTCCTGAATTGCTGTCGTCTGTTTTTGTTTTGTTGGCAATGACCGTAAATCCGTTGTCTGACTTAACTCCTGCATACTGCACATATGGAATATAAGCATTAATCAGATTAATCAGATCACCAACTTTAATATCTAAACCATTGATACCACCAAGAATACTGATTCCCTTTGTGGCATCTGCCAGCGCACCAGAGTAAACGTTTCCACCAAAGCCACCAGCATAAGTCTGTCCATTTACATGATCTAAGTTGTATACGGAATAATAGTTTCCTTCTCCTGCATCATGATTGTTGACGGTTCCACTCTGGAAGTTTCCGGCAAAACCACCAGCAGTATCTGCAGTGACTCCTCCTTTATCCACATAAGTAACCGTACACATCGTATACGAAGGAATCAGGTATTTCACTGCACTAAGCAGTCCGTTGACATTTATCAATTTCTTGATATCTGCATCATTTGCTACATCTGCAAGACCACCGGTCTGTGAAGAACCTACAAATCCTCCTGCAGAACCATCTGTATCATTTGCTGTTACTTCTTTTAAATTTTTCACATCGGACTTAATGATCTCACAGCTGTTACTCTTTCCGATGAAACCACCGGCTGTATAATCCACTACTTCGCCGTTGGAATTTGTACCTGTTGCTTGTACAGTCATGCCTCCTGTGATGCCATTTACATGAGCTTCGTTGATTTTAACTCTGACACCTTCTGCCACAGAAAGCAGATTTTCAACTTTCAGCAAGTTGTTCAGTCCTAACAGATTCAAAGTCAGCCCGTTTCCACCTGCCAGATCTCCCGGACCTGCACAACCGGCAAAACCACCGACTCTGTTTTTTGCTGTAACAGATTTTACCTGATTTAATGTTACAGTATCCACATCTCCACCAACAGCCTCGCCAAGCGCTCCGCCGGCATAATTTTCTTTTGCTTCAACTGTATATCCATCATTTACTCCTGTCACAGTTACATGATGCACAGTAAATCCAAGGAAGTTTCCGATTCCAAGCGTATTATTTAAAAGTCCTGTGACATTTGCTGTTGTTACACTTCCGGCAATACCTCCGGCACGATTTTCACTTGCCGTAACTGTTTTTAATCCTGTGAGCACATTATCTCTTTGGGCTACACTGCTCGCATCCCTTCCGCCATGTTTCCAGTACGGAAGTTTATTTAAATATTCGGGACTGGATTCTGCAATATAGACACCATCACCACCACCAAGAATACCACCGGAATAGCTCTTACCAGCCTCAACTGAAACTGATGAACAATCCATGTTACATCCCAGGATTGCTGATGGTGCAATTCCTACAAGTGACAAGAGCATACCTGCTTTTTCCGGATTACTCGACAAAAGACCTGTCAACAAGTCTTTCACTGTTGTTAAAAGGCTTGCATCCTTGACTTCTTTATTTCCAAGGTTTGTAATCCATCCAACTGTTGAAATACCACTCACACCACCGGCATAACTTCCGCTTGCTTTAACTGCAATGCTTCCGCTCACTCCGCAATTGACTGCATAGCTGTTTGTCTGTGCTCCTACAATACCACCTTGATAATTTTCACCAGATACTGAGACATTACATCCTGTCAGATTGCAATTTAACAAGATACTCTGTGGCTGCATTACTCGAATAAGTTCAACACCTACATCACTTAACAAACCTCGGATTTCTGCATCTCTGCTGATTCCTGCAAATCCTCCGCCGTATTCTTTTGCCGTTACAGAATAACTACTGTTTTTCACGGAGCAGTCAAAGATTCTTGTTCCTACCTGCTGTCCTACGAAACCACCGGCATAATCTTTATCCGCAGCTCCGATAGTTCCTGCCAGATTCTCTACATGACAGTTTTTGATATTTACATTTTTATATCCAGTAGGAATTAAACTACCAATCGGCAATGCATTGTCCAGAAGAATTGTAATCAAATCTCCAAGTCCAAGTCCCGGAATTGCATTTAACAATGATGATAATGCATCCACCGTTACTCCAAGAGCTTTTGACAATCCGTCATACTGTGTCACACCTTCTGTATACCCGACAAATCCACCAGTGCGATCATTAATATTCGAAACACTGACTGTTCCTGTCACATCACAGTTTTCAATGGAAACATCGCCCACTAGCCTTCCGGCAAATGCACCTGTTGCATAAATCGTCGGATCCTTTGCTCTTGCATTTAAAAGTGCTGATAATGTATCTTTTAAATTCAGGTTTACGTTTCCAAATGTTAAAACTCCTACTAATAAATCAACTACACCACCTACAAGCCATCCAAGCCCCGATGTCAATCCACTGATAAGAGTCTGTGTGTTTTTATGTTCATTTGTATTATTTTTTACATCTACATTGCGAAGTTCCAGATTGGACACAGTAACCGTTCCGGCGCTGACTCCGATGTCATGTACATTCACTTCATTCGTAACCGTTCCGAAGAAACCAATACCAATATACTTTGTACCATCCATTTTTTCTGTCTGGTTTACATTGATATTAGAAATCACCGGTCTTCCTGTTGCCAGAATACTGTTCTCATCTGCTAACTTCGTCTCGCCGCCGGAAAGCTTGGCACCGACAATATCTCCAGATACCATAAGTGGCGTCCAAAGATCATCTTCTTGATTTGAATTCACACCATCCTTTGATAAGTCAATATCTCGGAAAATGATGTAATTTGCATTGGATGAATATTTTAAACCACCATATTCTTGCTTTAACTTCATCAGACTCGCTGTTTCATTGTCAGGTAACCCTTGGTCGTTAACGCCACATAAACTACCAGTTCCTACTGTAAGACCACCCAATAATGTCCCTAACAGTCCACCTACTCCCTTCAACAGACCCGTAACAATATCATCGCTTGTCAAATCGACATCTGCCAGCTTATACTTACCATTATCTTTATAATATAGATACGAGTTATCACCTTTCACTGTATCTGGCTTTTGTTGGAATCCAGAAAGATGGGTAGTTGCCCCTTCTGCAGCAACAGCATCAAGTCCAAGATCCGCATCGCCTGGATAGTATGGTGTGTAGAAAGGCTTTCCGCCAAGTAATCCGCTTACTAACCCCTGACGGTAATAAACATACAGTCTCGGAGTTACGCTCTTATTGCTTCCAATCGCCCGCAACTGTGACTCATTTCCGATCAGAATATATTTCTTCCCGGAAACTTCTACATATAATTGTCCCGGTTTTGTTCTTCCATCTGCATGTTCACCATCTAGCCACTGAACTCCATTCGCTGATTTTTCTGTCAATTGATCTGCAACCAGTTCTGGCTTATCCGAATTAAACTTCTGCGATAACACATAATTATGAGACTTACTATAAGTCAGATACTCCTGATCTTCTCCATCCGGATAGATCACCTGTCCCATACCAAACTGTGGTGCATCATAATCTAATGTCATAACAGGTTCTGTTTCAGATTCTTCCTGTGCAAGTACCATTAACTGATATGGATTATATATGTAGATTGTATCCGTTTCCTTATCATACAGCGTTGGTGTTTCGTTTTCTTCTAGTTTCGTACCTGTGATAGTTCCGGTAAAGGAATCCGGTACTAACCACATCTGTTCCGAGTTCATCTGGATGTCATTCATCAAAATGTACTGAGCATCTGCACCGTATTTCAGCTCTGTGCCTTCACTCTTTACTACTTCTCCAGAACCAATCTGTCCTTCCTTATCGCCTGTGTAAATATAAGCATCTGAACCAATCTGTTTTAATTGTTCATAATTATAAATGCATATTTTACTATCCTTATAATAAGCATCTATGTTATCTGTTGATTCCGATTTAACATTTCCACCGAACGATTCCGATTCGTCATTTTTCGAGTTTTCACTTGTTTCCTCCGATATCTTAGATTCGGATTCCGTGGTGCCATTTATTTCATCTGAAACTGTGGACTCGGTTAATACTTCACCATTACTCTTATTGGCATCATCAGAAAGTGTCACTTGACTAGTGTTGGTACCCGATGGATTTACGTCTGCCGCATCCGCAATATTCACTTGAGAAAATAAGATAGCCATACATAGTATTACTGCGATAATTCTGTTCTCTATCCTTCTTTTTTTCTTCATATCTGGACCTCTAATCGGAATAAAAATTCCTACCATTTACTCAATATTGCATTCTAATATCTAGAATGATTTTTTAGCATAAAATAACTAATTTTATTATAATATCCGTTAAAATTTCTTTCATTTTCATCAAATACCTACTGAGCTTTTTCCTTACTCTTCTCTGTTTGATTCTACTTTCTGCACCCACTCTTTTTGCATAGCCGCAGCAAAAAAACATTGAAGCAATTTCATGGAAAACGCTCCACATTCAGCATTTACAATCATCCTTACCGCCTCGGCATGTTTCAGTTTTCGTTTATATGGTCGCTCACTGACCAAAGCATCATAGGCATCCACCAAACCGACCACCTGAGCACAAAGCGGAATCTGATCTCCCTTTAAACCGTCCGGATATCCAGAGCCATCAAATCTCTCATGGTGATGTCGGCAGATTTCATAGCTGTACTTATTCAATTTCTCTGTTGTCATACCATTCGGAAATCTCAATGTCATCTCTGCACCGGTAATTGGATGCTGCTTCACGACTTCCATCTCGTCTATCGTTAATTTCCCATTTTTATTCAATATTTCTATCGGTACCCGGATTTTACCAATATCATGGATTGGTGCCAGGTGTGATACATTTTCAATCTCTTCTTCGGTAATTCCATATTCCGGATAATTTTTCTGTAGTTGACGATAAACCTGCTCCGTATAAAAACTAATATCATCCTGATGTTCCGTTTCCACCAGATTATTATGATTCAATACCGCAACAAGCAAAGAAACCATATCCCAATACTGTTTCGTGATATTCTTTTCTTTCTTCCGCAATTCCTGTTCCATATTAACAATCGTATCTGGAATGACCTTCGCATTATGGAATGTGAGAATGGCAATATTCTCCGTCTCATCTACATATCTTTTTGCTTCCATCCAAATATAAGACTCTGCTTCATTATCACATATTCTACGGTAGGACATATCATCTTCCATACAGCCGTCTACTAAGTGTTCCGTAAGCTTTTCGCTTGTCAAAAATCGTCTTAACTTCTGGCGATCCTGTTCATATACATATTGTTCTGTGTACTTCCTTATAAACTCATCATAGGTAGCTGAATCACTTACTTTATCATAGACTTCATGTACGTGGGAATAAATACATTCATATGTTTGATCCTTTAAATTCAATTTTATAACTACATAAAAACGTCCAAAATATTCATCTTTGCCCGGTTGAATAATATCTGATATTTTCACATTTTCCAGCCTGTTATTATAAGTGTTCTGCAGATCCAGTAACACCTTATGTACCTTGCAGCAATCTGAATAATTTCTGGAACAGTATCCGTCCTTCTCCAGACATCTGCTAATTGCCATTGTTGACTCTGTACAGTTAATAACGTCCATAAGAGAAATTTCTTCCGGTCGTTTTTCCAGCATATAGCCTCCATTCGATCCCTCTGCCGCTTTAACAATTTCTTTTTCTTTTAATTGCTTTGTTATTTTAGGAATGTAACTTGCCGGAATATTTAATTCACGAGATAGTTCTGCTGTAGTTATTACCTTATTTTCTGATGCTAGATAACATACGATTCTAATGGCATAATCCGTTGTATTTGTAAGCTGCATAATGTCACCCTCTCTATCCGTCCCCAATAATGATTTTTATCCTGAACATTTTTCTTGTTTCTTTCATTGTAAAAAGGAAGAATCATACTTTCAGGTTCTTCACTTCACAAGCACAATTCTTCCTTTTTGCCTTAATGATATTTTCTTTTTACTTTTCTGAAAAATACCTTGCTTCCAATGCCAATCAGTAAAACCACAATCAGCATCATAATCCAGCTATTATTCTGAATATTTCTTCCGGTTACGGGCGGTGCCACGGTTGATGTATTTGTAAATTGGATATCTTCCGTTCCTGTTGCTGCCATTGTAAATGATGCTGCTTCTCCAACGGTTTTCGATCCACCATTTATCGAGTATGACACCTCGAAGTTTGTTCCCGGTGCTGTCTCCGTAACGGTATATGTCCATCCTGTCGGTAAGCAACTGATATCTACAGATTCATCTTTTTTCAATGTAAAGGCTGCCTGATTATTTGTGAAAGTCAGTTTTTCTGCTGTTCCATTTCCTTTTTCAATAACAGCTGAAAGATATCTTCTCCCAGTGTCGTTTCCTGTCTGGGAAGCTGTTTCTCATTATTCTGTTCTTTCTCAACCTGTTTCTTTTTCATGTTTCATTCCTGCTTCATATCAACTTAGATAATCAAGGTATCCTTTTATGTACTGGTTAAAGTATAGCACTTGTTTTTTGCAAAAATAATACAGAGAATAGGAATATATTTTCACGTTTTGCTACAAAAAATTTGTAGTTATCGGTTTTCGCAAAAAAAAAGAAACCATACCATAGAGATATAGTTTCTCTTTGAATTACAGTGTTTCTGCCATTTTGAATAAAACGATTCCATTTCTAACAGCCAGCATCTCAGCAGAATTCTTGAAATCAATGCCGGAAATATCTTTTATTTTTTTCAATCGCCCTGAAAGAGTACGATAATTTACATAGAGTTTTTCAGCTGCTTTATTCGCACTCTTATCACAGTCCAGATACGCCTGCAGCGTTTCAATCAGTTCTCCATCATGTTCTTTATCATGTGTACTTTCTCCACCAACTGGAAGAGATGTACCCCAAAAATGTCCGACATCTGCCTGTAACACAGCTTCACTTGTTCCATGATCAAGTGCTGTCAGGATTGCTTGCTGTGCACATCTATTCGGTCTGAATCCGTAGCTATGGTCATGGAACTGTTCCTCATAGATTGGTGTTAAGACCTGTGCAATGGCTTGTTGTATGAATCTGTCTGTTACTGTTGGTACTCCCAGGTTTCTGACACCGCCATCAGGCTTTGGTATCTCCACTCTTCGTACTGGCTGAGGTTTATATTTTCTTATCCTCAACTGTTCCTTGATGATTTCGCCGTTCTTTGCAAGGTATTCTTTGAGTTCTGTGTACTTCATTCCGTCCACTCCCTCTGCACCTTTATTTCGTACGACTTGCAGATATGCTCTGTTGAGATTATCGCTAGATAAAATCTGCTCCATTAGACTACTTGTGTCCATGCGTTCTTTCCTTTCCGTCTCGCTTGATTTGACCACCTTTTACCCGATTGGTTACGGCAGATGTTGCCATTTCTGCAATACGAGACATACTCAAACTTATTGATTGTTCGCCCCTTTGCTCCATTTCCATTACAGAAACTTCTTCACTACTATGGGCTCGGCTGACTTCTCACAGTTCGTTGTTACTAGGCTAATGAAACCTCTGTGAGACCTCCACGCTTAAGGTGCACGCTCTTTCCTCTCATATATCCGCCACATTTACTCGGTTCCTACAAACGGCAACTTTACGGCTTTGTCTTATTTAGCAGACTTACCAAGCGGAACCTAGCCTCATATGTGATTTCTGTCCGTCGGACCAAGAGTTTGCTTACAGCTTCCTTCAGATTCTACCTTACGATAGACACCCTTGCTGTTCAGCTATACACTTCCTTGTCGCCTAGGCGTGTTCGGGACTTTCATCCGTTAGAGCGCGCCCATGGCGCGCAAACTAAAATATCGCCAGCCATAGCATGGCTGACGATACAAAAATTTATTATTTTTATTGTCCTCTTGACGGGGAGCATACCATTATTATTGTGGTTTATTTTTTTATTCCAATGCAACAAACATGTAAAATGTCTGATGTATTTTTGCAAGTTTTGTTCCATAGCAGTGTTTATCTTATTTTCCGTCTTCTTCTGAAAAACAGAATCATGATAATACTTATGGCAAATAGTAACCATACATGCCTGCTTGTTTCCAGACGAACCCCTGTTTCCGGTATTAATTGTGTGTTTTCGTTTGTGATTTTTAACTCAATCACGTCTCCTCGTGCAGCCTCAATCCGCTGTTTCATGACAGCTGTATTTCCATTCGATGTTGCCTGCACTGGATTTGAATACTTATCATTCTCTTCTTTTTTAGAAATCGAAACAGCGTATTTTGATGTATCAACAGTTTCTGTTATTATGATATCCGAAGATATATCTACATTTTTTAATGTAACTTTATCTCCATGTTTCAAAGAAGTTCTAATTGTCTTGCTACGCAGCTTTTGACCATCTTCCCAATAGAGAATTTCCATATCAAATGGCTTCTTGCGGTTTCCAAGTGGACCAGTGACTTCCTTTGTAATCTCAACCGTCACCCCGCCTTTTTGCGGATGATTGACGATATGTCTGTCCGAAACAGCTCTCCAGGTATTTGTCATCGGTGATTTCTCATATAGGAATAAAATATCGGATTCTACATCGACCATATATAAATTAAAGTTATCCTGATACTGTGTTTTGGTTTTATCTGCTTTGTCCTTTTTGTTTGGAGTAACAGATTCTACCATCCAGTATCGTCCGTTCTCAAAGTCCTCCGGTAATTGAAGCATTCCATTTTCATCTGTTTCTAAGGAACGATACGTCGTACACGTTTTTCCATCCTTTTTCAGAACGATATCGTCCTTGCTCTGTGTATTGTCATAATCTACTGTATATCCTGTATCATCCGCATATTCTTTCGTAACATCATCATACGGTACTTTGTAGAACAGAAAACCTGCACCAGCAAGTCGGTTTCTTGGAAGATCATCCGTCTTTAAGAAACTTCGTTCAGCAAGATTGAAATGCAGATTCTGCACTTCCAGTTCCATCTTGGAAACATCCTTGAACTCATTCTCATCCTTCGGGAATATTTGTTGTCCATTTGAATCGAAATACTGAATCTCTGGATAAATAACTTCATAATATAGGAAACCATCCCCGTAGTCCGAAGAATAATGTGTCTTTCCTATCTCGATTTCTTCCACCTTATATTCCACCGGATTTCTGTCCTGGAATAGTGGAACATTGTCGACTGTGTGTTCCCATCCGTTCTCTTCATTCAGCAAGAATTCCTGTCCTGTAGAAATTCCATTCTGATACAATCTGATTTTCACCTGTTTTTCCGTCAGTGCATCATTTGGATTTTCCCATGTCTTTTTGATATGCAGAGTGCCTGTTTTAGCAAAATTTCGGATATTAAGGCTGGTATCTCCTCGCTGAAGCAGAACAGATTTTCCGTCTATCTTACCATCAACTGGTGCCTTAACAGCCTCCTGATTTTCGTTAGCCTCCCTATCCACCAGTTTTGCATCAGTGATTTTGAATGCTCCATTGGCAATCTCAACTGTGATCTGTATATCTCCTGTGTCTACATATCCCGTCGGTAAGTTTGTCTCTCGCAACAAATACGTCTCAGTTGCTGTTCTGTTCTGTTTGTTTTCATCTTGTAACGGAATGTGAAGTTGTGCGATTCCGTATTTATCAGTTGTTACCGTTTCCTCCTCAACACCGTTCTTACTGACAGCAAAATTGATTTTCTCCATTCCCCGTCCGGTAGACTCATCAAATTTGTTCAGTGTGAGTATTCCCTCTTTCTGATAACGGTTCTCCAATTCAATAGTAAGAGTCTCACCACCGCGTCCAATTCCACGTCCTGTGAATTGAATTCCACTTTCTGGATATGCTTCCCATGAATTTACATTATCTCCTTGTTCATGAGAATTGTGAACATTGTACCAACCTGAAAATTTCACATTCGAATCTTTTGGCTTATAGTTGTACTCTTTTAATGTGTATTTCCAGAATGAGTCCGCCTTAACGATCCACGTACAGCTTGTATGTGTATCATCTGTCCATGTACCTACAACTTCTATTGGAGCATCCTCCGCTTGCGGAGCTTCTGCATCCGGTTTCTGGCTATCTTCTGAAGGAAGCACAAGTTTCATATGCTCATGAAATGCAGGTGGCTGAGGTTTTCCATCTAAAAGCTTTTCATCCATATCTACCTGGATATAATAATCTTTCTTGACTTTCTCTATTGCTTCCGGCATTCCGACAAAATCTTTCTTTACTGTCAGGTAACCATTTTTTGCTACAATACGTCCGTCAATATGCCACCCATCGGACATTTCACTTTTGAAAGAATACCAATAAATGGTGAAGAATTCGGTATCTAATTTCGATGGCGGAATCTCCCTGTCTCCGATACGAATCATACGTCCGCTTTCACGAATTGTCTGGAATACCTCTTCATCGGAAGGAATTCTATCTATCTTGTAGATATAGTCTCCATTTCCAATATATCCCTCATCTGGTTTAGTTCCCTGCAAAAGTTCTTGCACTCTCTTATTTCCATCCGCATACTGTTCCCACGTAGATGGATTCTTATTTCCAAGAACTGGAACATCATGCAATATACTTGCCTTCACATTACAGTTTGCCACGGCAACCGCACTTGTATAATCGTCTACATTCGTGGTTGGTAATGCTACCGAACCATCTTCCGGCATCGCTGACTTACAGATATAAAACTGTACCTGTTTTCGATTTTGGTTACTCACCTTACGCCACGCTGCATAGAGGGTGATTGGCTGTCTTGCATTATTATTTATAAGATCAGAAATAGAATCCCCTGCACCGCATTCCTGCCACTTTCCGTCTTTGTTTCTGTAATCCCAATGATCGAATTCATACTGTTCCAACTCTTTGCTGTCATTATCTTCATGATCATAAACCAGAGGATATGGTGACTTAACGTTATGTTTTCCAGCTTCTATTTCATTCTCATAATCATCTGTATGTCTTGTCTTATTCTCAACCTGAGGGGTCAACTTAGCTTCCTTAGGAAGTTTCTTCATATAACGAGTTGTATTATAGATAACCCTGACTGCCCCAGACTCCAGCGGTTTGTCTGCGATCACCTCATAAGATGAGTTAACATTCGGAATTTCAAATTTTACCTTATCATCTCCGGACGGTTCCGGAAGAACCTCATTTTCGTCCCTGTCATTAGATGTACAACTCCAGACAATCTCCTTGCCATAATACTCACCTTCTAAACTTGCCCTCTTTGGTACTTCCACAGTATATGCTTCCCCATGGCCTACATACTGTCTCTTAATCGCCTCTCTTTTGGTCAGGTTCAGTGGATCCAACACTTCAATCAGATGAAAACTTCCCTCTACACTGAAATGTCTTCCTGCCAGCCCAACCTGAGAAGAAAGTCCTGTCAAACGATCAAAATAATTTTCGATTCTGTCTGGATTCAGTGGGTTTGGCTGTGAGAAATAATAGACAGATACATCTTTCCCGTTTTTCAGGACAGGAATATACCATGTACCATCGTTGTCCTTATAAGGGTGCTGTACAAACACACGGCTGTCTGTCGCATAACCAAACAGAATCTTCTCTTTCTGATCTGCGCCGGGCTCCAGCTTGCTCGGAGTGAAACCAAACTCACTGTAAATTTTAGAAATCGTATCATCTGGTTTAGCTCGCAAATAATAACGACTGGCTCGGCCACTGTTTGCTTTGATTATGTAATGCTGCTCAGCATTGAGGTTCTTTATCAGCTTATAATGTCCATCGATAAATACATAAAAACTGATATTTGCTTCTTTTGTTGCTGCCGGTTTTTCTGTATTATCAGGAACAATCACATATGGACGTACTGCATCATCTGGCTTAATAGTAAAGCTCATGGTATGCTCTGCTTCATTTTTACTCCATGTAACTGCTGAAAGAGTACCATCTTCCTCTCTGCATTCCCAGTTTATATCCTGCGTTTGTTCTTCTACACGCGGCTTTGTACTAACTGTTCTTGTAAGTGTTGACTTTCTTGCAACAAAATCAATTGCCGGAAGATCACGCAAAGCTGTTTGGCTGTAAACCTGTCCATCGTCATCCTGTACTGTCACACTGTAAAAACCGTTATATCTATCATCGTCGTATTCTAGTAAGGTCTTTGCACTCATTATGGCAATATCCTGTCCGTCTGGCAGGTAATACACATCCATCGGCTCTCCGGACTTTCCTATATAAATACATTCATGACCTTCTATCGTGTATTTCCCTGCATTATGGATTGTATCGTAATCTCTCTTGGAATAATAAAAACGCTCTTTTGCTCCATTTTGAATAGAACCATCGTAATGGAATTTTTCAAAATGCTTTTTTAACTCATCATTAGAAATATAATAATAAACTGTTCCCGGCTTTGTTGTAGTATCTTTTATAACAGGAATTTCTTCGTTTAGAACATTATATCTCTCATTATTTACAAAAGTATAGAATTTAATGTTCAAGGTTGCTGGTGCAAAAGTGTTGCATGCAACCGTATATGGTTGCTCTATCTTCCCAATAGAAAAGGTTAGTTTATCGCCCTGTTTCACCGGAGAAATTGTTTTATTTTCATCCTCACTGGCACAAAGCCAATCGCTTTCCTTCGTATCTCCTGGATCAACGGAAATTGTGACCGCAGAATCTTTCTTATAGTAACTCACAGTTCGATTTCCATCCGGATTGATCACTGTAACCGAATAGAAACTGTTCTTATTCTGCTTAATCTGGTCTGAATCATTATCCGGAATTTTTTCGCCATCAGATGCTCCTTTTGGCATATAATAAACGTCTGTTGGTACAGTTGCTTCCTGCTTGTCCAGGTTATAAGATACATACTGCTGTCCTTTATAAGTTACCACTGTCGCCTGTGCTAATGTCTTCTCACCACGGACTGTATATGGAAAATAATGTCCGGATTGTGTTTCCTCTGCATTCAAGCCGAACTCTCTATAAATCTCAGCAAGATCACTGACAGATAAATAGCATCTGCCCTGACGGTTCCATTTATACACCTTTTTCAGAGAATCAGCCGGCAGCTTTCGAACCTCATTGTCCACATATATATAAAACTGAATATCAAAGGCTGTCTGGTCCGCTCTCTGGATCACATAAGACTGTGTGATTTTTCCAATTGCGAATCTCGTCTGGTTCCCCGATTCCCGTATACCATCTATCACCTTATCGTCTGTTCCCATACAGGTCCATTCGATCTGGTCTGTCTGGTCTGGCAATTTGGGATTAAAGTCAGCCACAGCTTCTTCCACTACAGTTCCTGTTAATGCATAACGGATCCGATCCTGCCCTTCGCCCTTTACCTCTACGGAATAAAACGAATTGTCCTTTTTTACAGAATCTTTTAAATTTAATGCAACGCCTTTTCCATTTGGAAGGTAGTAAACATCTACCGCTTCCCCTTGTTTATTCTGGCCATAATTGTAAGAAACATAGGTCTTTCCGGATTTTGTGTCTGTATAAACTTCTCCGTATTCTATCCTGCTTTTTCCCCGGTATGCAGATACAAACTTTTTTATCGCATCCGGATTCTGACTCTCGCTGTTTTTCACAAATCCAAATTCTTCATATATCCGGAGCAGGTCCTCAATGGAAACACCATGATAGGTAGTTCTTCCGTCTTTCCATGTTGCAATGCCAGTAATGTCATTATGCTGAAGCTTTACCTTGTTTCCGTCGATAATGACATAGAAATCAATATCAAAGCCTTCGGAAATCTCCTGAAGTTTCGGTGATTCCTCTTGTGCAATCTGCTCCTCGAAGGCTTTTTCTTCTTCTGAAATCTCTCCCTGGGATGGAGTAATTTCTTCCTCCGGAATCTCTTCTAATGGCGGGGTGATTTCCTCTCCAGGAGTCTCTTCTAATGGCGGGGTGATTTCCTCTCCAGGAGTCTCTTCTGATGGCGAAGTATTTTCTTCTTTCGACGTCTCTTCCGACAATGATGTACTTTCCTCCGGAATAAAATCTTCTGTGCGCATTTCACCCTCTTGAGTACTATTCATATTTGGAATATTCTCTTCTTCCACTGAAACTGCCAAAACTGTCGTTCCTGCGCTATTCATGCACAAAACCAATAAAAGTGTCCAGGCTATCCATCTTAGCCATCTCTTTTTCCTCTTCACACAAATTCCTCCTAAAAACATATTTTACTTTTCTCAACTATCTGCCTTTTTTATCCATTCCTTCTGCATTGCCGCTGCTATAAAGCACTGCAATAGTTTTTTTGAAAATACACCACATTCACCGTTGGCAATCATTCTTATGGCTTCTTCATGCTTTAATTTTCTTTTATAGGGGCGTACACTGACCAATGCATCATAAGCATCCACAAGGCCTACTATCTGAGCACAAAGTGGTATTTCATCACCTTTTAGTCCATCCGGGTAACCAGATCCATCATATCTTTCATGGTGATATCTGCATATTTCATAGCTATACTTATTAAGTTTTTCTGTCGTAGTTCCTTGTGGAAACCGCAATGTCATCTCTGCCCCTGTAAGAGGATGCTGCTTTACAATTTCCATCTCATCAGCTGTTAATTTACCGTTTTTGTTCAATATCTCTATCGGCACACGGATTTTTCCAATATCATGAATTGGAGCCAGATGAGAGACATTTTCTATTTCTTCCTCTGTAATCCCATACTCCGGATAGTTTTTCTGTAGTTGAAGATACACTTGTTTTGTATAAAAACAGATATCATCCTGATGTTCTGTTTCTATAAGATTATTGTGATTCAACACTGCAGCCAGAAGCGAAACCATTTTCCAATACTGTTTTGTCTCATCCTGTGCTTTTTGTCTTAATTCCCGTTCCATATTTACAATTGTGTTAGGGATAACTTTTGCATTATGGAATGTAATAACAGCAGTTTTCTCATTTTCATCCACAAATCTTTTTACTTCCATCCAAACATAAGTCTCTGAGTTTTTCTCGCTTCTTCTTTGATAAACGATATCTTCTTCTGAACAGCCCTTTTTCAAATGCTCTGTCAACGAATCGCTTTTCAAAAATTCCTGCAGTTTTTCACAATCTTTTTCACATACATATTTTTCACAATATACTTTCAGAAAATCATCATATGTTCCTGCAGTTTTTACATCATCATAAATCCCCCTGTTATGAGAATAGATACATTCATAACTGTTTTCCGCTAAATTAACTTTCAGAATGATATAAAATCGCCCAAAATATTCATCTTTCCCCGGTCTGATAATATCAGAGATTTTCACATTTTCTAATCGGTTATTGTAAGTGTTCTGTAAGTCCAATAAGACTTGATGTACTTTACAGCAATCCGTATAGTTTCTGGAGCAAAATCCATCCTTTTCAAGACAGCGACTGATTGCCATTGTTGATTCCATACATGATATGACATCAAATAAAGAAATCTTTTCTGGATTTTTGGCAAGGGCATATCCTCCACTGATACCTTCAGAAGCTGAAATAATCTTCTCTTTTTTTAACTGCTTTGTGATTTTGGGAATATAGCTCTCCGGAATCTTTAATTCAGAAGCTAATTTTGCCGTTGTAACCCTGCGCTTTTTTATTGCCAAATAACAGACAATCCTGATTGCATAATCCGTTGTATTAGTAAGCTGCATAGGTGCTCACCTCTCTCTCTTTTCTTTGTTCCGTACATAAACTCATTGATTGAAAAAGGAAGAATCAGAAAAAATTAGAAGCCAGGAACATGCTATTTTCAAATATGTTTTCCAATTCTTATGCCTCATTTTTCGCATCTTCCTTCCTGTTCTTCTGCTTCTCCATGAGTAATCCGCAAAGGCAGATAACTGAGCCAAAGAATAAGAACAAATAGCCTGCAACCGGACTATCATCACCTGTCTTTACCGGCGAACCATTATGAATAATATCCTTTGATCTTTGGGAAGATGGAACCGGGTTTTGATTTTTACCAGTTTGACCGGTATACGAGTTTTTGAATGAAACCTTCGATACTTTATCTCCATTTTCATTTTTGACCACTGTTACCGCCATCAGTTCATTATTGGAATCAAAGAATCCTTCAATCGTTACATCATAGGTTTTTGAATCATATGTATAATTTTCTTTATTCTCTGTTGCCTGGTACAGCTTGTAATGATATTCTCCTACCTGTCCGACATTCATAATCAGCTCTGTAGAAGAATTACCACTCATATTCCAGGTAAATGTTCTTCTATTGCTTCCCTCCGGCATTGGATTTTGTATCTGATCTGCTATTAAAACATAAGAGCCTGTTTTGTCAGCATCTGCAGAATTGTTTACTTCAAATATCTGTTCCACTGGTATTTTCACTGTTGTGTTTCTGTCAGCTGCCAGTACTGGTCTTTGAACACCCAGAAAGAATATCATGGACAGGAATATAACCATGGCTATTTTTGTCAAACGTGTTGTTCTCATACTTCTCCCTCTCCTTCTTTCTTCTTGTTTCTTTTCTTTTCTATCTGTCTTGCTATCAGAATCAGTACAAGGACAATCAGGATAAACCATACAATAACTGGCACTTTTCCTACTGCATTTTTCAGTTCATCAATTCCTGTACCTACGTTTTTGGCTTTTTCTTTTTCCGGATATATCTGATCTGTTAAGCGTCCCACCAGGATATTTCTTCCATTTGTCATATCCGATGTACAGGTGGTCAGCAAAACCAGATGATCATCTTCCGTTATATTCATATCTCTTTTATATAAAACATTGTTCTCGATTTCCTGCAGATACTCCTGTTTCGCTTCTGGTGTGTCCAGACACACATTGAAAATCGTCTCATTATAAGCATCTACCTGTAACAATGCATAAATTTCGATTCCATGATTTTTACCATCAAAGAACAGATTTCCATATGGATGTTCGTTG
>ERZ1032794.184-NODE-184-length-17012-cov-7.222150_pt1 | contig 17012 bp, 17 predicted proteins | sample MGYA00516957_ERZ1032794 | MGnify/ENA primary metagenome ERZ1032794 (study PRJEB33719, sample SAMN04262543) | wastewater metagenome | biome: sewage system; feature: street-access sewage; material: sewage | place: Peru: Lima | collected 2013-01-15 ... | reverse complement strand
ATATAGTGGCAAAAAGAAGCTGTATGAGGATTTTGGAGAGATGCTTTTTACGCATTTCGGGGTCAGCGGCCCTATGATTTTGTCTGCGAGTGCATCAATTAAGCAAAGCCTTATTAAGCAGCCTCTTGACATGTACATTGATTTGAAGCCGGCTCTCACACAGGAGGCCTTGGACAAGAGGATTCTCAGGGAGTTTGAGGAGGCAAAAAACAAGCAGTTTAAGAATTCGATAAACAAGCTTTTGCCTGCAAAAATGATTCCGGTGATAATTGAGCTTTCAGGCATTGACCCGGATAAGAAGGTCAATGAGATATCGAAAGAGGAAAGAAACAGACTTCTTATGCTTTTTAAGAAGCTGCCTGTCACTCTTAATGGCCCAAGAGGATATAATGAAGCTATTATCACAAAGGGCGGCATAAAGGTGAAGGAAATCAATCCATCCACTATGGAGTCGAAGCTTGTGAATGGCCTCTACTTTGCCGGCGAGGTGCTGGATCTGGATGCATATACAGGAGGCTTCAATCTGCAGATAGCATGGTCCACCGGATATCTGGCAGGAACAAGTGCAGCGGTTTGATGATAATGAACAATAATATTTTAAGGAGAAATTATGAGATACAATATAGCAATTGACGGACCGGCAGGAGCCGGAAAAAGCACTATAGCAAAGAAACTTGCAAAGGAACTTGGCGCAATTTATGTCGATACAGGTGCCATGTACCGTGCCATGGCATACTATTTTATCCAAAAGGGTGTGGACAAGGATGATATTGACACCATCACGAAGCTGTGTAAGGATGTTGAGGTTTCAATCAGCTATGAAAACGGTGAACAGCAGGTTATCTTAAATGGTGAGAATATCACAGGCTTTATAAGACAGGAGGCTGTCGGCAATATGGCATCAGCTACCAGCGTCTATCCTGTAGTAAGAGAAAAGCTTGTTGAGCTTCAAAGACAGCTCGCTGCCAGAGAGAATGTGGTGATGGACGGAAGAGATATAGGAACTGTTGTGCTTCCTGATGCCAATGTCAAGATATTTTTAACAGCAAGCTCTAAAGTACGTGCAAAGAGACGCTTCGATGAGCTTACTGCAAAGGGTGAGAAATGCGATATTGATGCAATCGAGAAGGATATTATAGAGAGAGACCACAGGGATATGACAAGAGAGACATCACCTTTGAAGCAGGCGGATGATGCCGTGCTGCTTGATTCGTCCGATATGACAATCGATGAGGTGGTAGATAGAATGAAACAGCTTGTGAAAGAGGCATAGCGTATGGGAGAGCTTACTATCGCAAAGAGCGCCGGCTTTTGTTTTGGAGTGACGAGAGCAGTAAATATGGTCTATGAGGCAATTGAAAAGGAAAATGTGCCTATATACACCTATGGCCCGATTATTCACAATGATGAGGTCGTAAAGGATATGGAAAAAAATGGCGTAACCGTCATAAACGATCTCGATGAGCTTTCTTCTCATGAAAAGGGTGTGATGATTATCCGTTCACACGGTATAAGCAAGGCTGAGTATGACAGGATAAAAAACTGTGGCTTTGAGGTGCTTAATGCAACCTGTCCTTTTGTATCAAAAATTCACAGATATGTGGAGGATTACAGCTCAAGGGGCTATGATATTATAATTGTCGGCAGTCCAAAGCACCCTGAGGTGTGTGGAATAAAGGGCTGGGCAGACGAAAAATGCCATGTAACCATAATAAATTCGCCTGAGGATGCCGAAAATTACATGAAAAATAGTACAAAAAAACTATGCATAGTGTCACAAACGACATTTAACTACAATAAATTTCAAGATATAGTTGAAATTATTGCAAAAAAAGGTTATGATATAACTGTTTTAAATACAATCTGTAATGCTACAGAGGTCAGACAGACCGAAGCAAGAAAGGTAGCACAGTGCTCAGATGTCATGATTGTCATAGGCGACAGGCACAGCTCCAATACACAGAAGCTATTTGAAATATGTAAAAACGAATGCAAAAATACTTACTATATACAGACAAGTGACGAAATGGATTATACACAAATCAGGTCCAACAATAACGTAGGTATTACAGCAGGGGCTTCAACCCCAAATAATATCATTGAGGAGGTTTCAAAGAATGTCAGAAATGAGCTTTGAACAAATGCTGGAAGAATCTTTTAAAACTATAAGAAATGGAGAAGTGGTAGAAGGTACCGTTATTGATGTTAAACCTGACGAGATTTTCTTAAATATTGGATACAAATCAGACGGAATTATTACTAGAAACGAGTACACAAATGAGCCGAACGTAGATCTTACTACTGTTGTAAAGGTTGGCGACAAGATGGAAGCCAAGGTAGTTAAGCTTAACGATGGCGAGGGCCAGGTTATCCTTTCTTACAAGCGCCTTCAGGCAGAGAAGGGCAGCAAGCGTCTTGAGGAGGCTTTTGAGAACCAGGAAGTATTAAAGGCAAAAGTTACACAGGTATTAGCCGGTGGTGTATGTGTCAGTGTTGATGAGACAAGAGTATTCATCCCTGCAAGCCTTGTATCAGATACTTATGAGAAGGATCTCAACAAGTTCAAGGATCAGGAGATTGAGTTTATCATCACAGAGTTCGATCCAAGAAAGAGACGTATTATCGGAAATAGAAAGGTATTACTCGTTGAGCAGAAGGCTAAACAGCAGGAAGAGCTTCTTGCAAATCTTCACGTTGGCGATGTAATCGAAGGAACCGTTAAGAATGTTACAGATTTCGGTGCATTCATCGATCTTGGCGGAGTAGACGGATTACTTCATATCTCAGAGATGTCTTGGGGCAGAGTAGAGAATCCTAAGAAGGTATTCACTGTTGGACAGACTGTAAGAGTATTTGTTAAGAACATCAATGGTTCTAAGATTGCTCTTTCAATGAAGTTTGATGACGAGAATCCATGGAATGGTGCAACAGAGAAATTTGCTCCTGGCAATATCGTAAAGGGCAAAGTAGCCAGAATGACAGATTTTGGTGCATTCATCGAGCTTGCTCCTGGTGTTGACGCACTTCTTCATGTTTCACAGATTTCAAAGGATCATGTTGAGAAGCCATCAGATGTTCTCAAGATTGGTCAGGAGGTTGAGGCTAAGGTTGTTGAGTTCAATGAGGACGATAAGAAAATCAGCTTAAGCATGAAGGCTCTCCTTGATTCAGAGGATGATGGAGCAGATGTTGCAGATGTAAATATTGACGAGGTTGCTTCTGATAACGAGTAGTTTTTGATTTTAAAGCTGTCATATATAATTATATGGCAGCTTATTTTTATAGGCATAAATGAGGCAGCTATGATTTATGGTTTCAGGATTTCTTATGGAATAAAAATTAAACCGGAGGTTTGCAAGGATGTTTGATAATTATGAGTGGTTTAAAAAAGAGGTATATAAGCTGACACAGATAGATCTCAATTATTATAAAGAGAAGCAGATGCGCAGGCGTATTGATACTCTTGCGAGAAAAAATGGGGCTGATTCTTATGAGACATACATTGAGATGATTTCTACAGATAAGGCTAAGTTTAAACAGTTTATCAATTTTATCACTATCAATGTATCTGAGTTCTACAGGAATCCTGATCAGTGGAGTTTTTTGGACAGAGAGGTCATTCCTGAGATATTAAAGAACAATACAGGGACGATTAAGATATGGAGCGCGGCATGCTCAACAGGGGACGAGCCGTATTCGCTTGCCATGGCTTTTTCGAAGCATGTTCCATTGTCTCGTATAAAGATACTGGCTACAGATATTGACGACCAGGTGATTGCGAGCGCTAAAGCCGGGCTTTACAGCGCAAAGTCTGTAGAAAATGTGCCGGCTGACCTGAAGAAGAAGTACTTTACCCAGGTGGAGGGGTCATACAAGATATCTGATGATATCAAGCGATGTGTTACATTTAAGGAGCACAATCTGTTGAAGGATTCATATCCAAAGGATTACGATCTTATCCTGTGCAGGAATGTGGTGATTTATTTTACCGATGATGCGAAGGATATGATATACAAAAATTTCTTCAATACTTTAAAATCCAAGGGAATACTGTTTATAGGCAGTACTGAGCAGATAACTACATATCGTGAGCTCGGCTTTGAGAGATTAAGCAGTTTCTATTTCAGGAAGCCATGATATCTTATCAGAGGTTAAACAGATGGTCTGTTATGTGTTTTACATATGACAGTACCATCTGTTTTGAATTTATAAAATCCTCAGTCAGCAGGAAATAGCTGTACTTATCCTTTATATCGAATCGAAACTCGGGCTTCATGAAGTCAGAGTACTGTCTGATGAAGGTACCGGTTTTGCGCACATAGCAGTTGTACGCCTTGCATTTTTCGCGGTATTCGTGGTCGACATATGCTGCGACACTCTTGTGTATGGCCATGTCCTCCTTTGGCAGATAGTAGTAATTTTTGTAATCGCTGTAAAAATGGCGCATTTCCCCCTCGAATATCTCTGCACGCACATAGCTTTTTGTAGTGCCGATGGTCAGATAGATGTCATTGTCATGGAAGCTTACAGATTTTGGAACGGAAAATTTATTTTCAAATGATATAATAAGCTCATTCATCAGACTGCCGTCGTAAGCTGTATATGGGTTTACAGATACACCGGTTATACCTGCAATGCCATGTATGCATTCTTTATACGAAAGTATACTAAGGAGCTTTGTCATGCCAAGGACATCCTCGTAGTTGTGTGTCAAAAGCAGGGATAGCTTTTCGTCGTCCTTTTGGGCAAGATATTCATAATAAACGTTTATGAGCTCGCCACCGGAATATTTATCCTCCCTATCTATACCAAGAAATGCTTCGATGCTTTTTTGCTTGTAGTTTTCGAGGCGCAAAAGAGGCTTTATCGGGGAAAGCTCCTTAAAGATATCGAGTATCTGCACATTACAGAAGGGGTCTTCCTGCTTATATTTCTTGTATTTATTCTTTAAAAATGGTATATCAAAACCGACGCCATTGAAGGATATGATAGTGCTGCAACCTGACAAACTTCCTGCGAAGGCTTCAATTACAGCTGCTTCGTCATCGACAGATTCGGCAAAATACTGGTCTATTACAATACGATTTTTAATGCGCCTTGCACAGCCTATCATGTAGACAATCGCTTTCACCGGTGAAAAGCCTGTTGTCTCAATATCAAAGAACATAGTGTTTTCTTTAAATATGCTGTCTGAAAAATTATCGGTTTTTATGTAAATTTCTTCATTGTGAAATATTTTCATTTCTCGATTCCTGCCTTGAATATCATTTGTATAAACATTATAACATAAAGTATTAAAAAAAGTACATAATATACTATTTAACTAAAAATCATAAGTGGTATAATAGGAATAGTAATGTGCAATAGCATTTCCACGTTATTAATCTAAAAGAAAGAGGGGCACAAAAATGGGTCATAAAACGTTTATTGGCGGTGTTCATCCATATGATGGCAAAGAGCTGTCTAAGGATTCACCAATTAAAGAAGTTTTGCCCAAGGGCGACATGGTATATCCGGTTTCGCAGCATATCGGCGCACCGGCTAAGCCTGTTGTTGCCGTAGGTGACACTGTGTTGAAGGGACAGATGATAGCAGAGGCCGGTGGCTTTGTTTCATCACCTATCTATTCATCAGTGTCAGGAAAAGTTAAGGCTATTGAGAAGCGACGTGTGGCGGTCGGCGATATGGTTGACAGTATTGTTATCGAAAATGATGGCATGTTTACTGAGACAACATATGAGAGCGTCGAGGATGTCACTGCGCTTTCAAAGGAAGAAATCATCGAGAAGGTCAAGAATGCGGGAGTTGTCGGCATGGGCGGTGCCGGTTTCCCTACACATGTAAAGCTTTCTCCAAAGGAGCCGGACAAGATTGAGTATATTATCGCAAACTGCGCAGAGTGTGAGCCTTACCTCACATCTGACTACAGACGTATGCTTGAGAATCCTGAGGAATTAATTGGCGGCATGAAGATCATACTTCAGCTTTTTGACAATGCAAAGGGTATCCTTGGTATAGAGGACAATAAGCCTGACTGTATCGAAAAGCTCACAGAGCTCACGAAGGATGAGCCACGTATTGAGGTTTGTCCGCTTATGACAAAGTACCCACAGGGTGGTGAGAGACAGCTCATCTATGCTACAACCGGCAGAGCCATCAATTCTAAGATGCTCCCTGCTGATGCAGGCTGTATCGTTGATAATGTAGAGACAATCATTGCTGTCTACAATGCCGTAAAGAATGGACAGCCAGTCCTTAAGCGTATTTCAACAGTTACAGGAGATGCTGTGAAGAATCCTTCCAATATTTTATACAGCATCGGTACCTCATATCAGGAGCTGGTTGATGCTGCAGGTGGCTTTAAGAGCCAGCCGGAGAAGATTATATCAGGCGGTCCTATGATGGGCTTTGCCATGTTTAGTCTTGATATCCCTACTACAAAGACTTCTTCATCAATACTGTGCTTCACACATGATGAGGTGGCAGCATTTGAGCCACAGGCCTGCATTAACTGCGGTCGTTGCGTGGAGGCATGTCCTGAGCAGCTCATTCCAAGCCGTCTTGCGAAGTTTGGTTTGCGTGGACAGATGGATGAGTTTGAGAAGTGGCACGGACTTGAGTGTATTGAGTGTGGAAGCTGTTCATTTGCATGTCCGTCAAGGAGACAGGTGGCTCAGCCTATTAAGACAATGAAGAAGCTTGTTCTCGCTGAAAAGAGAAAACAGGCCAGCAAAAAATAAAGAAAGAGGTGGATTAAAGTGAGTGATTTATATCATGTTTCATCATCACCACATGTACGTGCCAAGGATTCCACTGACAGAATAATGCTTTATGTCATTATAGCATTACTCCCGGCAAGTCTTTTTGGTATTTACAATTTTGGATTTAGAGCACTTTTTATCATTCTGCTTACCATCGCATCGTGTGTGGCATCAGAATGGGTGTTTGACTACATAGTTAAGAAAAAGAGCACAATTACAGACCTTAGTGCGGTTGTTACAGGACTGCTTTTAGCACTAAACCTTCCGGTTGCACTTCCATGGTGGGAGGCTGTACTCGGTGGAGTATTTGCAATCATTATTGTCAAGTGTATGTTCGGAGGACTCGGACAGAACTTTATGAACCCGGCACTTGGTGGAAGATGCTTCCTTCTCATCGCATTTGCGGCTGATATGACTAATTTCAATGTCACAAGAAACGGTGTGGATGTGTACTCAGGAGCAACACCACTTGCGCTCATCAAAAATGAGGGGCTTTCAAGTGTCAATGTAAGGGATATGCTTATAGGAAATACTGCAGGAACTATTGGTGAGACATCAGTTATAGCTATTTTAATAGGTGCTATCATCATGATTTTACTTGGAGTCATTGATTTAAAGATTCCTGCATCCTACATTATTACATTTGCTGTTTTCATGTTCCTTTTCGGAGCACAGCAGTTTGATATCAACTATGTTGTTGCAGAGCTCTGCGGTGGCGGACTGATGCTCGGTGCATTTTTCATGGCGACCGATTATGTCACAAGCCCGATTACGCCGATGGGAAAGATAATATTCGGTATCTGCTGTGGTATATTGACAGGAGTATTCCGTTGCTTCGGTGCCAATGCAGAGGGTGTTTCCTTTGCTATCATCTTAAGCAACTGCCTTGTTCCTATTATTGAGAAGGTTTCTATCCCAAGAGCCTTTGGTATGGTAAAGGAGGCAAAGAAGAATGAATAAACGTATTGTACATGACGCTTTGATTTTAACTGCCTTTACTCTGGTGCTTGGTTTTATTCTTGCCCTCGTTCAGGGAATCACGGCAGAGCCTATCGACAAGGCCAATAAAGCAGCAGCACAGAAAGCATATCAGGCAGTATTTTCGGATGCAAAATCATTTGAGAAATATGATTATGATGCTGATGAAGCTGATAAGCTTGTATCTGATGCGGGCTACAAGGATACAATCGATGATATTGAGACTGCCCTTGATTCAAACAAGGAGACATTAGGTTATGTCATCACAGTTACAGCCAAGGATGGAAGCCAGGGAAGTATCACATTCTCTGTAGGTATCAAGAATGATGGTACTGTAAACGGTTACTCAATCACAAGCATCAGTGAGACTCCGGGACTTGGAATGAAGGCCGAGGAGGCTGATTTCTACAAGCAGTTTGAGAACAAGAAAGTAGACAAGTTCGACGTTGTAAAGACCACACCTTCAAAGGATGATGAGATTGAGGCCATCACAGGCTCAACCATCACATCAAAGGCTATGGCCAACGGCTGCAACGCAGCTATTACTTACTTCCAGAATAAATTACAGGGAGGTGCCAACTAATGAACAAATATGTAGAGCGTTTATATAATGGTATCATTAAGGAAAATCCTACCTTTGTACTTATGCTTGGTATGTGTCCTACACTGGCTGTTACATCCAGTGCGGTAAACGGACTTGGAATGGGACTTTCCACCACGGTGGTACTTATATGTTCAAACCTTTTGATTTCACTTTTCAGAAAAGTGATTCCTAACGGAGTGCGTATGCCGGCGTATATCGTCATAGTTGCATCTCTTGTTACAGTAGTACAGTTTTTAATGCAGGCATATCTGCCTAGTCTTTCAGCAGCACTTGGTGTATACATCCCACTTATCGTGGTTAACTGTATTATCCTCGGACGTGCCGAAAGCTATGCTTCAAAGAATCCGCCTGTAGAGTCTATCTTTGATGGAATGGGAATGGGACTTGGATTTACCATGGGTCTTACAATCATCGGACTTATCCGTGAAATCTTAGGTGCAGGAACATTCTTCAACATCAAGATTTTCGGTGACTGGTTTACACCAATCACAATCTTTATCATGGCACCGGGAGCCTTCCTCGTACTTGGCTTCCTCGTTGCAGGCATGAATATCATCCGTAAAAAGATGGAAGCAAAGGGTACACCTCTTGCAGAGCCGGCAGGCTGCCTTTCAGGAGACTGTGCACATTGTGGAGCATCATGTCCATCAGCAAAAGCAGCACAGGCTGCTGTTGCGCCTAACACTACAGAAGGAGGGGATAAATAATGGGTACATTAGGTCATTTACTGCTCATTGCAGTAGCATATGCAATAGTTAACAACGTAGTACTTAGCCAGTTCCTTGGTATCTGTCCTTTCCTCGGCGTATCAAAGAACACAAAAACTGCTGCCGGAATGGGTGGTGCGGTAATTTTCGTTATTACAATCGCCACATTCGTTACACAGCTTATTTACAATTTTATATTGTATCCGCTTAATCTGTCATATTTACAGACTATCGTGTTCATTCTTGTAATTGCAGCACTTGTTCAGTTTGTAGAGATGTTCTTAAAGAAACAGATGCCGCCTCTTTACAAGGCACTCGGTGTGTATCTGCCTCTTATCACAACAAACTGTGCCGTACTCGGTGTAGCACTTAACAGTGTAACAAAGGGCTACAATATCTTAGAGAGTGTAGTTTACGGCTTTGCCACAGCTTTTGGTTTCTTTATTGCCATCGTGCTTATGGCTGGTGTACGTGAGAAGATTGAGTATAATGATATTCCAAAGCCTTTCCAGGGAACAGCCATCGTGCTTCTTACAGCATGTCTTATGGCTATCGCCTTTATGGGATTCTCAGGAATGGTTTCTGTATAGGATTGGAGGAAAAGTGATATGAATGTTACTGCGATTATTATTGCAGCTTTAGTTGTTGGAGCTGTCGGTATAATTCTTGGATTTTTCCTCGGTATTTCAGGAGAAAAATTCAAAGTAGAGGTTGACCCGAGAGAGGAAGCAATACTTGAGGTGCTTCCGGGCAACAACTGTGGTGGCTGTGGATATGCCGGATGCTCCGGACTTGCTGCCGCCATTGCAAAGGGAGAGGCACCGGTAGGACAGTGTCCTGTAGGTGGAGACCCTGTTGCGGCAAAGGTCAGCGAGATTATGGGTGTAAAGGTTGAGGCCGGAGTAAAGAAGGTTGCATTTGTAAAGTGCGCCGGCACCTGCGACAAAGCAAATACAGACTACGACTATACAGGAGTAGAGGATTGTGTTGCCATGTCATTTGTACCGGGCGGCGGACCTAAGTCATGTAATTATGGCTGCCTCGGCTATGGAAGCTGTGTGAAGGCATGTCCTTTTGATTCAATCCATGTGGTTGACGGAGTTGCATGCGTTAATCCGCTTACATGCAAGGCCTGCGGCAAGTGCGTAGAGGCTTGTCCAAAGCACCTCATCGAGCTTATTCCATATGACACAAAGCACGTTGTAAAGTGCAGCTCAAAGGACAAGGGCAAGGATGTCATGAAGGCATGCTCAGTGGGCTGTATCGGCTGTCATCTGTGCGAGAAGAACTGTCCGTCAGATGCTGTCCATGTAGTAGACAATGTAGCTTATATTGATCAGGAGAAATGTACAGGCTGCGGAATCTGCGCAGAGAAGTGTCCAAAGAAGATTATTCTGTAATGAATAAAAGCTGTCACATATCATTATGATATGTGGCAGCTTTTTTATAAGCTTTAGGCAGCTATTCTTTGCTTACGTTATACTCATCTGATGTCGTGATAATACTATAATCATCTGTCACAAATATTGCCTCAACACCGGAAAGGGAATTTATAAGCTCCTTTGCTTTATCAATGCCAAGAGCAAAGCATGTGGTGCTTAAGGCATCTCCGTCGCAGGAGGAGTCGCTTATGATGGTGACAGAGTACAGATTGTTTTTGACGGGATAGCCGGTTGTTGTGTCAAGTATATGGTGATATAGCTTGCCATCTACTCTGTAGTACCGCTCGTAGATGCCGGAGGTGACGACGGATTTGTCCTTGATTTTGACAGTGCATATGGGCTCACCGCTCTCGTCGAAGGGCTTTTGTATGCCGACTGTATAATCACTTCCATCGGATTTTTCACCGACGGTGAGGACATTGCCACCCAGGTTTATGATGCCGGAGGTGATTTTTTTGGACTGTAAATAAGCTTTCATCTTATCGGCAATAAAGCCCTTAGCGATTCCACCAAGGTCAAGCTTTGCTTTTGAATCGGTTAGCATCACATCGTTTCCGTTAATCTGTATATTGCGGTAATTTACATGTGACAGCTCACTTTGTATCTGCGCATCAGACGGAACGACTGATGCATCAACCTCATTATCTTTAGAGTCGGTATTTTCAGCTATTTCAGAAAAATTCCACAAATCAGACAGCTTTCCTATAGTGATATCAAACCTGCCGTCACTTGTGTCGCCGTATTCGATGCCATTTTTTATGAGCTCGAGTGTATCATCGCTTACTGTGACATATTCTTTGCCGGCAGCGTCATTTATTTTGCTCACCTCTGAGTAACTAACTGTGTTTGAAAGCATATCCTCATATTTCTTTGCCATATCAAAGCAGTCGTCTATGTATTTCTCGTCGGTAGTGCCATAAAGCGTAATCTGTATTATCGTGTCAAAGTAGAAGCCCTGTTTGGAAACCTTCTGCTGAGCCTTAGGCTTTAATTCACATGCAGACAGGCTTACTGTTATTGTGGCAAGTGCCAAAAGGACAGGGACAAGGTGTTTTAGTTTATTTTTCATAATGCATCCTTTATTAATTTCCTGGTTGTAAATTATTTATAGTTGAAGCTTAAATAGTAAAAGCATAAATATAACTTTGCGTCCGGGCTTTATGAAATTTAAAACCGAAAGCAACAGAAATATAATAACACAAAATAAAAAAATGAGACAGTAGTAAAAATGATTTTGTATTTTGCATGAATATATGGTAAAGTAGTAAATGTATGCGTAATGTAATTATGTATGCATTTAGACTTACAATAGGAAAGATGATAGAAATGAGTTTTTTAGACAATTATAAAAGAGTGGTAATAAAGATAGGCTCATCGACGCTGACACATGCAGAGACGGGAAGCCTCAATTTTTCAAAGATGGAGCGTCTGGTGCGCTCGATATGTGATTACAGAAACAGCGGTATGGATGTGTGCCTCGTAAGCTCCGGCGCTATCGCGGTTGGACGTGATGTGATAGGCATAAAGGAGCGCCCGAGCGATATTTCAATAAAGCAGGCATGCGCCGCAGTGGGACAGGGCAGGCTGATGATGACATATCAGAAGCTTTTTTCCGAGTATAATCAGAATTCCGGACAGGTGCTCATGACAAAAAATACCATAGTCAATCCTGTTTCCAGACGCAATGTTATGAATACATTTGAGGAGCTTTTTGATCTGAACGTGGTGCCTATTGTCAATGAAAATGATACGGTAAGCACATACGAGATGCAGTTTGGTGACAATGATACGCTGTCTGCTATAGTTACATCAATCACGAAGGCTGATCTGCTCATACTGCTATCTGATATAGACGGACTGTATTCCGATGATCCTCATGACAATCCAGATGCAAAGCTTATCAGAGAGGTTGATACGCTTGACAGGAAAATACTTGGCATGGCAAAGTCATCAACCGGCAGCGATGTCGGAACCGGCGGCATGGCGACAAAGCTTACGGCGGCAAAGATTGCCACATATTCCGGTGCCGATATGATTATCGCAAATGGCGGCAATATGGGGATTTTATATGACATTATGAATGACAGATATACAGGAACACTTTTCCACAGGGCAAAGGATGCAGAGTTTGTGCTTGCGGATTATATACAAAGAGAGATGGCACCTACATCTACAGGCGGCCAGTAATCAGCTATAAATTTGAAATCAGGAGAGTGCTATGACACAGGAAAAAATACAGCGAATCAATGAGCTTTACAGAAAATCACAGGCAGAGGGACTTTCTGAGGCAGAGAAAAAGGAGCAGGATCTTTTGCGCAAGGAGTATATAGCAAACGTGAAGAAGAATTTAAGAAACCAGCTCAACAATATCGATATGGTAAACGATGACGGTTCGGTTGAGAACCTCGGCGAGAAATATGGAAACAAAAAAAGAAATTCGTAGCAGGCTAAAAAAGCAAAGGAGCCTTTTGTGTGCTGATGAGAGCCACAGTATGAGCCATGACATTTATAAAAGGCTCATAGCTTTAGAGCTTGACAGAGATTATGACAACATACTTTTGTATTCAGCTATCAGAAATGAAGTGAATACTGATGAGTATTTTGCCTATTTAATAAACAAAGCAAAAAGGATATATTATCCGAGGGTTTCGGGCAATAAAATGTCCTTTTACAGGGTAAGAAGCCTTGATGAGCTTAATTGTGGTTCATTTAATATTAAAGAGCCTGATATGACGAAGGAGTATACGCAGGCGGATGGCAGGGCGCTTATGATAGTGCCGGGGCTTGCATTTTCGGATACCGGTTACAGAATCGGCTATGGAAAGGGCTTTTATGACAGATATTTATCGTCTTTTACAAAAAGAGATACTGTCATGGCAGTTGGAGTGGGCTACGATTTCCAGTTACTTAGCAGCATGACGTTTGAAGATGAATATGACGTACCCTTAGATGGGGTGATAACAGATAAGAGAGAGGTGTTTATTGATGAATGATTTAGAAAAAATTTGTGCGGATGCGTATGAGGCCAGAGTAAAGATAGGAACACTGGATACGGATATCAAGAATAAAGTATTAAACGATGCAGCGGACAATCTGCTTAAGGCAGAAAAAGAAATCCTTGAGGCAAACAAAAGGGATGTGGCCACAGCAGAGGAAAATATGAAGGCAAAGAGCATGATTGACAGGCTCTCGCTTGACCATGACAGGCTCCTTGGCATGGCTGACGGACTCAGACAGATAGCAAAGCTTGCAGACCCAATTGGGGAAGTGATGTCTATGGCAAAGCGTCCTAATGGCCTTATTATCGGAAAAAGAAGAGTTGCAATCGGTGTTGTTGGTATTATCTTTGAGGCGCGCCCAAATGTCACATCAGATGCCTTTGGTCTGTGCTTTAAGACAGGCAACTGTGTCATATTGAAGGGTGGAAGTGATGCGATAAATACCAATATCGCAATAGTTAAGGCACTAAAAAAGGCTTTAACGGACAATTTGGTTTCTGCTGCTGCACTTGCACTTATTGAGTCAACAGACAGAGAGACAACAAATGCATTTATGAAGATGGATCAGTATGTGGATGTGCTCATACCAAGAGGTGGTGTAGGACTCATACAAAATGTTGTCAAAAATGCTACAATTCCTGTCATCCAGACCGGTACAGGCAACTGCCATGTATATGTGGATAAGGATGCTGATTTTGACATGGCTGTTAATATTATTAACAATGCAAAGACACAAAGAATCAGTGTCTGCAATGCATGTGAGTCGATTGTAGTACACAGCGCCATAGCAGAGAAATTTCTGCCAAAGCTGTACGATAAGCTAAGAGAGCATCATGTACAGCTGCGCTGTGATGAAAGAGCACAGGCAATTCTTGCCGGAAGAGACGATGTGACAGAGGCCACTGCCGATGACTGGGGCATGGAGTATCTTGATTACATTATGTCTGTAAAGATTGTTGACAGTATTGATGAGGCAATCGAGCATATCAACAGATACAACACATCACATTCAGAGGCAATCGTCACAAATGATTATGACAACGCACAGAAGTTCTTAAATGAGATAGATGCTGCATGCGTTTATGTAAATGCCTCAACCAGATTTTCCGATGGAAATGAATTCGGCTTTGGAGCTGAGATAGGAATCAGCACACAGAAGCTTCACGCAAGGGGACCTATGGGGCTTGAAGCACTGACAAGCTACAAGTATATTATTTACGGCAGTGGTCAGATCAGGGAATAGTCAGGTAAAGTATCATAGAATTAATTTGAGAGGAAACATAATATAACATGAGCTACGATATAGATATAACAAAGACACCACCGGCACATGAGCCTGAGAGGCAGTATTACTACATGGCAAAGGCAAAGGATTTTGTAGAAAAAAAATCTAAAGAAATTGGCCGTCCCATGACTTATTTCGTCAAGACCTTTGGCTGTCAGATGAATGCCCGCGACTCAGAAAAGCTTGTCGGAATACTTGAGCAGATTGGCTACGTGGAAGGAACTGATGAGCACTCTGATTTCATTGTATACAACACCTGTACCGTACGTGAGAATGCTAACAACAAGGTGTACGGCAGGCTTGGATATCTGCAGAACTACAAGAAAAAGAATCCTCTGATGAAGATTGCTCTCTGCGGCTGCATGATGCAGGAGCCGGAGGTTGTTGAAAATATCAAAAAGCACTATAAGTTTGTAGATATCGTATTCGGAACCCACAATATATTCAAGTTTGCAGAGATTTTGTGCAACAATATCGAGTCTGGCTCACAGGTGATTGACATATGGAAGGATACCAATCAGATTGTCGAAGATCTGCCGGTGAAGAGAAAGTTCTCTTTCAAATCAGGTGTCAATATCATGTTTGGCTGCAACAATTTCTGCAGCTACTGTATTGTGCCATACGTAAGAGGTCGTGAGAGAAGCAGGGAGCCTAAGGATATCATAAGAGAGATAGAAAAGCTTGTTGCAGACGGAGTGTGCGAGATAATGCTTCTCGGACAGAATGTCAACTCATACGGTAAAACTCTTGACAATCCTATAACCTTTGCAGAGCTTCTTCGCGAGGTCAATAAGATTGAGGGACTTAAGAGGATTCGTTTTATGACATCTCATCCAAAGGATTTATCTGATGACCTGATTATGGCGATAAAGGAGTGCGACAAGGTGTGCAAGCATATGCATCTGCCGCTTCAGTCAGGAAGCTCAAGAGTGCTTAAGGAGATGAACAGGCACTATGACAAGGAAAAATATCTCGACGAGGTAAAGAGACTTCGTGAGCAGATTCCTGATATTGCAATCACAACTGATATCATTGTGGGCTTCCCGGGAGAGACTGAGGAGGATTTCCTTGAGACAATGGATGTTGTCAAGCAGGTCAGATATGACAGTGCTTTTACATTTATTTACTCAAAGAGAACAGGCACACGCGCAGCCACAATGGAGAATCAGGTGCCGGATGATGTGGTCAAGGACAGGTTTGACAGGCTCTTAAAGGAGGTTCAGACTATCTCATCAGAAAAGGCAAAATGCTATGAGGGCAAAGTGGTGCCGGTACTTGCAGAGGAAATGGATGACCAGAAGGATGGCTATGTGACCGGACGTATGGACAATAATTCAATCGTACATTTTCCGGGTACCGAGGATATGATTGGAAATATCTACAATGTGAAGCTTGATGAGTGCAGAGGCTTTTACTATATGGGAGAGATAAAAGAGGATGCGTAAGCGTTTTGGCAGAAATGATATAATCCTGATATCGGTTATTGTAATTATCTCTGTCGCTCTGCTTCTTATATGGAAGCTTGTATATTTAAAGGGACAGGATACGGATAGCGATGCATGTGTCGAGGTGACTATCGATGGAAGGGCCTATGGCACATATCCGCTTTCAAAGGATGATACAATTGAGATAAAAAACGGCGATGGCGATGTTACTAACACCCTTGTCATAAAGGGTGGTGTGGCGGATATGACATCTGCCGACTGTCCGGATCATCTGTGTGTGAAGCAGAAGGCGATATCAAAGGAGGGAGAGTCGATTATCTGTCTGCCGAATAAGGTTGTTGTGACGGTAAAAAGCGACACGAAATCCGATATAGATTCTATATCCAAGTGATACCCGAACATTTTTATAGAAAGAATGAGATAAATGAAAACCAGAAAGATTGCATATCTTGGTATGCTTATGGCACTGGCACTGGTGCTAAGCTATGTTGAGTCACTTATACCGTTTGCGGTAGGCATACCGGGAGTAAAGCTGGGGCTTACAAATATAGTGACTGTAATCATGCTTTATATAGCATCACCCATGGAGACATTTCTGCTATGTGCATTCCGTGCGGTACTTTCAGGCTTTATGTTTGGAAATGCGTTCAGCATCATATATTCACTGGCAGGCTGTATACTAAGCTTTATCGTTATGTACCTGCTTAAGAAATCAGATAAATTCAGTTCGGTTTCAATAAGTCTGGTCGGTGGAGTGTGTCACAATATAGGACAGATAATAGTTGCGGCTA
>ERZ1032794.179-NODE-179-length-17323-cov-16.628793_pt1 | contig 17323 bp, 19 predicted proteins | sample MGYA00516957_ERZ1032794 | MGnify/ENA primary metagenome ERZ1032794 (study PRJEB33719, sample SAMN04262543) | wastewater metagenome | biome: sewage system; feature: street-access sewage; material: sewage | place: Peru: Lima | collected 2013-01-15 ... | reverse complement strand
GCAGCCTGAATTCCAACTATCATCCCCTGATGACCGTCAAGGTCGAGGGCAATGAGGTTTTGGTTACCCGCCCCAATGACGAGCCCGAAGCACGCAGCCTGCATGGCCTGACCCGCACCAACATCGCCAACATGGTGAACGGTGTCGTCAACGGCTATGAGAAGAAGCTGGAGATCGTCGGTGTTGGTCTGCGCTGCCAGAAGCAGGGCTCCAACCTGGTCATGAACCTGGGCTTCTCTCACCAGGTGAACATCCCCGATACTGAGGATTGCACCATTGTGTGGCAGGACCCCAACCACTTCTCTGTTACCGGTATTGACAAGCAGAAGGTCGGCCAGTATGCCGCCGAGATCCGCGCCAAGAAGCCGCCTGAGCCTTACAAGGGCAAGGGCATCCGCTACGAGGGCGAGGTCGTCAAGCACAAAGAAGGCAAAGCCGGCAAGGGCAAGAAATAAGGTAAGGAGTGAAAGACAATGGTTAAGCAGATCGACAAGAACGAAGCTCGTCTTCGTCGTCATCGCCGCGTTCGCAACAAGATCAGCGGCACCGCAGCACGTCCTCGCCTGGATGTTTTCCGCTCCGCCAAGCACATTTACGCTCAGATCATCGATGATGAGCAGGGCGTGACTCTGGTGTCGGCTTCCACCATGGACAAGGACTTCAATGGTTTCGGCGGCAACGTCGAGGCCGCTGCTGAGATCGGCAAGAAGATCGCAGCAAAGGCTCTGGAAAAGGGCATCACCGAGGTCGTTTTCGACCGTGGCGGTTACGTTTATCATGGCCGTGTTAAGGCCCTGGCTGATGGCGCCCGTGAGGGCGGCCTGAAGCTGTAATGAGAGGAGGAAACACATTATGGCTATGAGAAACCGTGAAGACGACGGCATGATCACCAAGGTTGTCTCCATCAACCGCGTTTCCAAGACGGTCAAGGGCGGCCGCATCATGAAGTTTGCTGCTCTGGTCGTTGTGGGCGACGGCAAGGGCACCATCGGTTACGGCATCGGTAAGTCCGGCGAAGTGCCTGAGGCAATCCGCAAGGGCGAAGCTGCTGCAAAGAAGAACATGCACAAGGTTGCCCTGAAGGGCACCACCATCCCCCACGAGATCGTCGGCAAGTACGGCGCAGGCGCCGTTCTGCTCAAGCCGGCTGCACCTGGTACCGGTATGATCGCCGGCGGCCCTGTGCGTGCCGTCATTGAGGCTGCTGGCATCAAGGACATCCGTGCGAAGTCTATGCGTTCCAACAACCCCATCAACGTTGTTTCTGCTACCTTCGCAGGTCTGTGCGGCCTGGTCAGCGCGGAGTCCGTCGCTGAGAAGCGCGGCAAGACCGTGAAAGAGATTCTGGGTTAAGGAGGTAACAAACCATGGCAGATAAGATGCTCAAAATCGAGCTGAAGAAGAGCCTGATCGGCCGCGGCGCAAAGCAGATCGCTACCGCCGAGGCTCTGGGCCTGAAGAAGCCGGGCGACGTTACCGTTCAGCCTGACAATGCCGCTACGCAGGGCAAGATCGCAAAGATCGGCTTCCTGCTCAGCGTCACCGAAGCCTAATAGCAGGGGGTATACGCATAATGAAACTTCATGAACTGCACGCGATTCCCGGCGCAAACAAGGCTGTGACCCGCAAGGGCCGCGGCATTGGCTCCGGCAATGGCAAGACTGCCGGTTTCGGCAGCAAGGGCCAGAAGGCCCGTTCCGGCGTGAAGCACGCTGGTTTCGAGGGCGGCCAGATGCCTCTGGCACGCCGCCTGCCGAAGGTTGGCTTTAACAACATCTTTGCTACCCAGTATGCCATCGTCAACGTGGCAGACCTGGAAGCAGCTTTTGAGGCCGGTGCCGTTGTTGACACCGAGGCTCTGAAGGCAAAGGGTCTGGTCAAGAAGACTCTGGACGGTGTTAAGGTCCTGGGCAACGGCGAGCTGACCAAGGCTCTGACCGTCAAGGCCGCAGCCTATTCCGCTTCTGCCAAAGAAAAAATCGAAAAGGCAGGCGGAAAGGCTGAGGTGATGTAAGGTGTTTCAGACATTCCGTAACGCATGGAAGATTCCCGAGCTGAAAAATCGTCTCCTGTTCACGCTGGCGATCCTCGTGGTGTATCGTCTGGGCTGCGCCATCCCCGTTCCGTTCATCACCGGCTCTGCACTGAGCCAGATGTTCTCGAACGGCAACATGCTCTCGTACCTTGATATGATGAGCGGCGGTGCGTTGTCCCGGTGCACACTCTTCGCGTTAGGTGTGACACCTTATATCAACGCTTCCATCATTGTGCAGCTGCTCACCGTTGCGATCCCTTCGCTGGAAAACATCGCGAAGGAGCCGGACGGCCAGAACAAGCTGCAGCAGATCACCCGGTATGCCGGCGGCGTCATCGCTCTGGTGATGAGCCTTGGCTACTATTTCGTGGTCCGCAATATGGGCGCACTGAAGTATACGACCGGCGCGGCTGGCATCTTTACCGCCGTGGTCATCATCGCCACCTTCACCGCAGGTGCTCAGCTGATCACCTGGTGCGGCGAGCAGATCGATGACAAGGGCATCGGCAACGGCCTGTCCCTTCTGATCTTCTCTTCGATCGTTTCCAACTGGTCCGGCGTCTACACCACGGTCACGGGTCTGCTGACCCGCGCCGCCGCAGGCGAGACCAAGTTCTATATTCTGCTGCCCCTGCTGGTCGTGCTGGCACTGGTCGTGATCGTGTTCATCGTCATCATGACGAATGCAGAACGCCGCATCACCATCCAGTATGCAAAGCGCGTGGTGGGCCGCAAGCAGATGGGCGGGCAGAACAGCTATCTGCCGCTGAAGCTGAACATGAGCGGCGTCATGCCCATCATCTTCGCTTCCGCTCTGGTTTCGATCCCCGGCACGGTCGGCAGCTTTTTGCAGATCGACCAGGCAGCACATCCGTTCTGGTATGCGTTTTTCCATACCTTCAACTACACGTCTGCGCTGTATGTGGTCATCTATCTGCTGCTGATCCTGGCCTTCAACTACTTCTATGTGGCCATCCAGTACAACCCTGTGGAGATCGCCAACAATCTGCGCCGTAACAACGGCTCGATCCCCGGCTTCCGTCCCGGCAAGCCGACCAGCGATTTCCTGACCCGCACCCTGAACAAGATCACCCTCATCGGCGCGATCTTCCTGGCTGCGGTGGCTGTACTGCCGATCATCCTCGGCAACCTGACCGGTATGAGCATCCAGCTGGGCGGTACCAGCCTGCTGATCGTTGTGGGTGTTGCACTCGACACGACCCGCAGCCTGGACAGCTTCATGACGATGCGCAACCACAAAGGCTTCCTCGGCTGATCCAATAAAGCACGGATGTGAGAAAGCACTGGAAAGGAGAGTACGACTCGAACTTTTCAGTGCTTTTTTGCTTTGGTGAGTCGTTAGCCGACTCAAACAAAAATACGAACGTCCTTTTATAAGAGGAAAGGAGCCATCCTATGAATCTGATTCTGTTGGGCGCACCTGGTGCCGGCAAGGGCACGCAGGCAGAGATCATCTGCGCAAAGCTGAACATTCCTTCCATCAGCACCGGCAACATCCTGCGTGCGGCTGTGAAGGAAGGCACCGAGATGGGCCTGAAAGCCAAGAGCTTCATGGACGCCGGTGCGCTGGTGCCCGATGAGGTCATCATCGGCATTCTGAAGGATCGTCTGTCCGAGGCAGACTGTGCCAATGGTTTCATCCTGGACGGTGTGCCCCGCACCATCGCGCAGGCCGAGGCCATTGAGACCATGGGCATCCGCATCGACAAGGTGCTGGAGCTGCAGGTCGAGGACAATGTAATCGTGGACCGCATGGGCGGCCGCCGCGTCTGCGAGAAGTGCGGCGCAAGCTACCACATCGTCAACAAGAAGAGCAAGGTGGAAGGCGTCTGCGACTGCTGCGGCGGCAAGCTCGTCATCCGCAAGGACGATCAGCCCGCAACGGTGCTCGACCGCCTGAATGCTTACCATGAGCAGACCGAGCCGCTGGTGGAGTTCTACCGCACCCGCGGCAAGCTGGCTGCCATCCCGTTCTGCCCCTCCATCGAGGAGACCACGGCTGAGATCATGAAGGCTTTGGAGGCATAAACGTGATTCAGATCAAGAATGCGAAAGAACTGGACGGGATGCGCCGGGCAAATGCCCTGAGCGCAGCTGCCCTGAAGTACGGTGGCGAGCACATCGAGGCTGGCATGACCACCTGGGAGCTGGATAAGCTGATCTATGAGTTCATCGTGAAGCACGGCGGCATCCCCAATTTCAAGGGACTGTACGGTTTTCCGGGAACCGCCTGCATCAGCCTGAATGATACCATCATCCACGGCATCCCGTCGCATGATATCGTCATCCGCCCCGGCGACATCGTCAGCATCGACACCGGTGCCAAGGTGGACGGCTTCAACGGCGACAACGCCTGCACCTATGCGGTGGGCAAGATCGACCTGGAAGCCCAGCGCCTGCTGGACGTGACCAAGGCCGCGCTGTACAAAGGCATCGAGCAGGCCAAGGCAGGCAACCGCATCGGCGATATCGGCTGTGCGGTGCAGAGCTACTGCGAGGACGCAGGCTTTTCCGTCGTCCGTGAGTTCGTGGGCCATGGCACCGGCCATGAGCTGCACGAGGACCCCGAAGTGCCCAACTACGGCCACGCAGGCCGCGGCCCGCGTCTGGTGCCCGGCATGACCATCGCCATTGAGCCGATGATCTGCCAGTACGACTGCAAGATCACCCAGTCCAAGGACGGCTGGACCGTCAAGACCAAGGACGGCGGCCTGGCAGCGCACTTTGAGCACTCCATCGCCATCCTCAAGGATCACACTGAGATCATGACCCGCAGCTGGGATGACCCCGATTTTGACCCGGATACCTTCCGCTTCCAGTAAGCACAAGCGCGCTGAGACCTCCCTTCGGGGAGGTCTTTTTTGGTCTCCAGACCTGTGATTTGTGCAATTCCGACAAGTTTTGGTGAAAAAGTTTCATCCTACAGGGTGAGACGCCCGAAACACGGCACGGAAAAGGACCGGTTTTGCATCAGAGGAAATTTTTATCGGAAATACGGAAAAAAGCACTTGCAAAATGGATGCAAAAGGTGTATAATCTATAAATGGCCGTGACAGCCAGATGCTTTCTCGGTGGACAGGGATTTTCTGCCCACTTTGCGGATTTTGTGCCGCAGGAGAAGAAGTATGTGGCGGTTATCGCCGCCTGTCCGTCAATTCATGGCAAACTGAGCAGATCCAATGAGGAGGCAAATAGCTTGTCTAAAGAAGACGTTATCGAAATCGAAGGCATTGTGCGTGAAGCCATGCCCAACGCCATCTTTAAGGTGGAAATGTTGAGCGAGGATAAGAACACCGGGAAGCTCACTCCCAGCGGGCACATCCTCTTAGCGCACATCTCCGGCAAGCTCCGGACCAATTTCATCCGTATCCTGCCCGGGGACAAGGTCACCGTAGAAATGTCGCCCTACGATCTTTCGAAGGGCCGCATCACCTGGCGCTCCAAATAAGCGTCAGGGTATCAACCAAAAGGAGGTTCAACATCATGAAGGTCAAGCCTTCCGTGAAACCCATCTGCGAAAAGTGCAAGGTCATCCGCCGCAAAGGCCGCGTGATGGTCATCTGCCAGAACCCCAAGCATAAGCAGCGCCAGGGCTAATTCGGGCGCCTGGGGGTCAAGTGCGTAGAGTCCCGGCGCAGACCCCGACACTGACATGGGATGATTTTGGAGGAAACTACTATGGCACGTATTGCCGGCGTTGACCTGCCCCGCGAGAAGCGCGTTCAGGTGGGTCTCACCTACGTTTACGGTATCGGTCAGACCACTGCTAACAAGATCCTGGAAGCAACTGGCATCAACCCCGATACCCGCGTCAAGGACCTGACTCTGGAAGAAGAGGCTAAGATCCGTGACTACATCGATCAGGCAAACATCATCGTTGAGGGCGACCTGCGCCGCAACGTTGCTCTGGACATCAAGCGCCTGGTCGAGATCCAGTCCTTCCGTGGCACCCGCCATCGCAAGAATCTGCCCTGCCGTGGCCAGCGCACCAAGACCAATGCACGTACCTGCAAGGGCCCGAAGCGCACGGTCGCTAACAAGAAGAAGTAAGGAGGATTTGAGAAATGGCAAGTGCAAATAATGCCAAGAAGGGCGCAAATGTCCGCATGAAGCGGAAAGAGCGCAAGAATATTGCTGCTGGTCAGGCTCATATCCAGTCTACCTTCAACAATACCGTTGTTACCATCACCGACCTGCAGGGTAATGCAGTGTCCTGGTGCTCCTCTGGCTCCCTGAACTTCCGTGGCAGCCGCAAGAGCACTCCGTTTGCAGCTCAGTCTGCAGCAGAGACCGCTGCCAAGGTCGCAATCGAGCATGGCATGAAGACCGTTGAGGTCTACGTCAAGGGCCCCGGCGCTGGCCGTGAGTCCGCTATCCGTGCACTTCAGGCTACCGGCCTGGAAGTCACCCTGATCAAGGACGTGACTCCCATCCCCCACAACGGCTGCCGTCCCCCGAAGCGCCGTCGTGTCTGATCGAAGGAGGAAATTGAATTATGGCAAAGAATACGCAGCCTATCGCAAAGCGTTGCAAGGCCCTGGGCATTTCTCCTGCGGTCATGGGCTATGCAAAGAAGAATACCACCCGCAACTCCAATGGCAACATGCGCAAGAAGCAGTCTGAGTACGCTTCTCAGCTGAAGGAAAAGCAGAAGGTCAAGTTCATCTACGGCGTTCTGGAAAAGCAGTTCCACAATGTTTACCTGCGTGCTGAGGCAATGCCCGGCAAGACCGGTGAGAACCTGCTCCAGCTCATGGAGCGCCGCCTGGACAACGTCGTGTTCCGCCTGGGCTTTGCTCAGACCCGCCGCGACGCCCGCCAGCTGGTGAGCCACGCTCACTTCACCGTCAATGGCAAGAAGGTCAACATCCCCTCTTACCAGATCAAGGCCGGTGACGTGATCGAGGTCCGTGAGTCCAGCCGTTCTTCTGCAAAGTTCGCAAAGCTGACTGGCCCTGAGGCTCCCGTCGTGGCTCTGCCTTCCTGGCTGGACCGCGAGGCCGGCACCCTGAAGGGCGTCGTCACCAAGCTCCCTGAGCGCAGCGACATCGACTACGAAGTTGCAGAGCACCTCATCGTCGAGCTGTACTCCAAGTAATCCATTAAGAAGGACATGCCTTCCGGATGGATGGCAGTCTTTCGCATTCTTTTCTTTGAAAGAATTTAATAATGGGCCGACGGCAACGTCGGTTTGACAAGGAGGGCATAGATATGATGGAGATTGAACGTCCCAAAATCGAAACGGCAAGCCTGTCCCCGGACGGCCGCTACGGCAGATTCGTCGCGGAACCCCTGGAACGTGGCTTTGGCATCACACTGGGCAACAGCCTGCGTCGTGTGCTTCTTTCCTCTCTGCCCGGTGTCGCCGTGACCAGCGTCAAGATCGACGGCGTGGTCCACGAGTTCTCCACCATTGAGGGCGTCAAGGAAGACGTTACCGAAATTGTCCTGAACCTGAAGGGTATTGCTGCAAAGCTGTACACCGATGGTCCGAAGACAGTGCGTGTTGAGGCAGTGGGCCCCTGTGAGGTCACCGCTGACAACATCAAGCAGGGCGACGATATTGAGATCCTGAACCCTGAATGGCACATTGCGACCCTGGGCGAGGGCGGCAAGCTCGTCATGGAGCTCACCTTCGATAAGGGCCGCGGCTATGTGCCCGCAGAGCGCAATAAGCAGGCCATCGTCGAGAAGAATGATATCAACACTCTTCCCGTCGATAGCATTTACACCCCTGTTCTCAAGGTGAATTACAATGTTGAGAACACCCGTGTTGGCCAGGCAATCGATTACGACAAGCTGACCATTGAGGTTTGGACCGATGGCACGATCAATGCGCAGGAGGCCGTTTCTCTGGCTGCCCGCGTGCTGACCGAGCACCTGAACCTGTTCGTCAACCTGTCCGATGAGGCCGCTGGCACCGAGATCATGGTGGAGAAGACCAACGACGACAAGGAGAAGGCTCTGGAGATGACCATCGAAGAGCTGGATCTGAGCGTCCGTTCCTTCAACTGCCTGAAGCGTGCCGGTATCAACACGGTCGAGGATCTGGTCAGCAAGAGCGAGGACGAAATGATGAAGGTTCGCAACCTCGGCCGCAAGAGCCTGGAGGAAGTCATGGCGAAGCTGGACTCCCTCGGTTTCAAGCTGAACACAGACGATGAATAACTAAAATAATTAAGGAGTGAAACGGGATGCCCGGTACCAGAAAGCTCGGTAGAACCAGCGACAGCCGCAACGCTATGATGCGCGCCATGGTTACCTACCTGTTGGAGAATGGCAAGATTGAGACCACTGTCACTCGCGCTAAGGACGTTCGTTCCATGGCCGAGAAGATGATCAGCCTTGGCAAGGCAAGCGACCTGCACACCAAGCGTCAGGTGTATGCCTACATCACCAAGGAAGATGTTGCAAAGAAGCTGTTTGATGAGATCAGCCCCAAGTACGCTGACCGCAACGGCGGCTACACCCGCATCATCAAGATCGGCGCTCGCCGCGGCGACGCTGCTGAGATGGCAGTTCTGGAGCTCGTCTGATCGACTCTGACTGTAGAAACAGTGTAACGAAACGCTCTTTCCCTTCGGGGAGAGGGCGTTTTTTGTTGCCCGGAGGCGCGATTCGTGCTATACTGAATACTGTATACGCAGCCGGGAGTTTTCCACAGAGAGGAGGGACTGCGGTTGAAACGACGACACTTCCTGTCGCTTGCGGCCTGCTGCCTGCTGGGGCTGCTGCCGGGGTGCAGCTTCCCCATGACGGACAACATGCAGGTCGAGGATCTGCTGCGCGCTCCGCGCCTTTCGGGCGATTACGGTGCGCTGCAAAGTGCCCTGAACGACTGGCTGGGCGAGAGTGCGCAGCTCAAATACCCCATGCAGGGGGAGCTGCTTTCGCCCTTTCTGCTGCAGGATCTGGACGGCGACGGCGAACAGGACGCCGCCGTGCTCTACACGACCGCCCAGTCCTCCAACGTCTGCATCGCCTTTTTGCAGAAGGATGCCGCAGGCGCGTGGAAGGTGCAGCAGACCATCGAGGGTCTGGCTGACACGGTGGACAATGTCCGGCTGGCGCAATTGCAGGACGGAAACGCTGTGCAGCTGGTGGTGGGCTATCTGGCCGCGCAGGGGGATAGCTATCTGGCCGTCTATTCCTACGAACACGGCGAGGTGAACGCCATTCTGGAGCAGTCCTACGAGCAGTACCTCGTGGAGGACATCACCGGCGGCGGCAACGAGGACCTGATCCTGATGTCCACGCTGGAGGACGGCGGAGTGCAGATCGAGCTGCTGACCGTGAACCGGGACGGCAGCTTCCAGCAGGTGGCTGTCATGGGCCTGTCGGCAGACAAGTTCTCCGGCTGCGCCTCGGTGGCGTCGGGCCTGGGAGCGGATGGCCGGCATTATCTGGTGCTGGACGGCTGGACCGGCATTTCCGGCAACAATCTGGCCACGGTGCTCCTGCGCTTCGATGAAGAGAGCCAGCAGATGATCCCGGCCGAGCAGATCAGCGCCAGCGCGCTTTACAGCGCCTCGCTGCGCAATGTGCCGAACCTCGTCAGCCGCGACCTGGACGGCGACGGCACGGTGGAGATCCCCACCCAGCCGGACGAGGCCGGTCTGCTGAACATGAGCCAGAGCCGACGGATGGACTTCATCGTCTGGATGGACTACACCCGGCCCGACCCGGAAAAGAGCTTCGGCCTGCTGGACGAAGAGACGAACTGTTACATCGAGCTGCCCGCCGAGTGGGAGGGCAACCTGCTGCTCACTGACAGCGCCGACATCGACGATGCGGTGGAGCTGCGTACCGTGGACGAAAACAAGCTGGTGCTCACCCTGCGGCTGGTGCCGTCCAGCGCCAGCGCGGCGGGCTGGACCCGGCTGGGCGTGGTGGCATCCCGCCAGATGCAGGCAAAGCTGGGCGAGGATGCCGTCATCCAGGACCAGACCTATCGGCTGTCCCGCTCGCTGTATCGGCTGAACTGAGCCTGGCCGACTGGATGTAATCCAAAAGAAATCGATTGAAAAAAGACCGGCCCCGCGGTCACACCGGGGCGGAATAGAACGGAGGCATGTTGTAGATGGTCAAGGTACTTGTTGTGGAGGACGAAGCCAGCATCCGCGAGATGATCGCGCTGAACCTGCGGCGGGCCGGGATGGAGGCCGTGGAGGCCGACAGCGCCGAGGCTGCGCTCCCGCTGCTGGAGCAGAGACCGGGCTGCGATGCGGCCATTCTGGATGTGATGCTGCCCGGCATGAATGGCTTCTCGCTCTGCGAGACCATCCGCCGCACCGACCAGAAGATCGGCATCATCATTCTCAGCGCCAAAGGGCAGGAGCAGGATAAGATCCGCGGCCTGTCCATCGGTGCCGACGACTATATGACCAAGCCGTTCAGCGTCAGCGAGCTGCTGGCCCGCGTGGAGGCGCTCTGCCGCCGTGTGAACCGCTCGACGGGCGGGGAGAACGGAAAGGAAGCGGCCCCCGCCGCCCTCGTCAGCGGCGATTTCGTGCTGGACGAGAACCGCCGTGTCCTGCTCAAGGCAGGCCGCCCCATCGAGCTGACGCAGGTGGAGTTCCAGATCATGGAGCTGTTCTTCCACAACCCCGGCATCGCGTTGGTGCGGGAAAAGATCCTCAAGGGCGTCTGGGGCGAGAACTACTTCGGCGATGTGAAGATCGTGGATGTGAACATCCGCCGCCTGCGGATGAAGGTGGAGGACGAGCCGAGCCACCCGACCCACATCATGACGGTGTGGGGCTACGGCTACCGGTGGGAAGAATGACCCGCTCCGGCTCACAAAAGGCAGACTGAGGAAGGGAGGTGCGCAGGGTGAGAAGCGGAATTACGAGGCGATGGCTGCGGGGCAGCCTGATGCTGACGGTGCTGCTGTTGATACTGGTCGAAGGCATGTTCCTGTACAGCTGCTCACGCAACTACTACAACAGCGTCCAGCAGACGATGTACCGCCGCTTTTCCTCGGTGAACGGCCAGCTGAAGATGTACACCGGCGACACGGCCCAGAAAGCCGCCGCCAACCGCAGCGTGGCCCTGCGCCGGATGGTGGAGCAGTTCTCCGATAAGGACAAATACGAGTTTATGCTGCTGGACAGCTACGGCGGCGTCATCGCATCATCCAGCGGCACCGATGCCGAGGGCATCCTGAGCAGTGTTGACTTTGAGCGGGCACAGGAGAACGCCGACGGCATGGGAATGGCCATCTACCGCACCGCCAGCAATGAGATGGTCATGGCCGTCTGCTGTCTGGTGCCCTATGCGGCCGAAGACGTGGCGGCCATGCGGCTCGTCACGAGCCTGACCCTCATCCAGAACCAGCTGAAGAGCGTCGTCCTCATCAGCATCGTGGTGATGGTGGTCATTCTGGGCTTTACGGTGGCGTCCGGTCTGTATTTCGTGCGCAGCATCGTGGTCCCGCTGGGGCAGGTGGAGCGCACCGCCGCCAGCATCGCGCGGGGCGAACTGGATGTCCGCCTGCCCGTGACCGGCGACAGCCGCGACGAGGTGGACCGCCTGCGCGGCACCATCAACCAGATGGCCGAGGGGCTGGAAGAGACCGAGAAGATGAAGAATGAGTTCATCAGCTCGGTGTCCCATGAGCTGCGCACACCGCTGACCTCCATCCGGGGCTGGGTGGAAACGCTGCGCACCCTCGACGACCCGGAGGACGAGAACTACCGCAAGGGCTTGGAGATCATCAACAACGAGACGGCCCGCCTTTACAACATGGTGGAGGAGCTGCTGGATTTCAGCCGCCTGCAGAACGGCCGCCTGAAGATGGACTGCTGCCTGCTGGACCTTGTGGCCGAGCTGACGGACGCCGTCCTCTTCTGCGAGGCCCGCATCCAGCGGGAGGGACTGCTGCTCTCCTACAACGAGCCGGAGGAGATGATCCCCGTCTATGCCGACCCGGACCGCCTGCGACAGGTGTTCATCAACATCCTGGACAATGCCATCAAGTATTCGGCCCCCGGCGGGCGCATCACCGTGAAGATCTGGCAGGGTGAGTATAAGGCCTTCATCGAGATCATCGACCAGGGCCGGGGCATCCCGCCGGAAGACCTGGAAAACGTGAAGACCAAGTTCTACAAGGGCAGCAACTCGGTGCGCGGCAGCGGCATCGGTCTGGCGCTGGTGGATTCCATCATGACGGCGCTGGACGGCACGCTCGACCTCAAGAGCACCCTGGGCCGGGGCACCGTGGTCACGCTGGGCCTGCCCCTTTATAAGCGCTGAGAAGATTTAGACACAATTTTGCGGTACAATGAGAACTGCAAAAAAATCGCCCGCCCGGCTCAACCGTGCGCGGGGACAGGAGACATGGATGAATCAACCAAAACAGGAACGTTTCAAAACGAGCGTGGGCGGGCAGGCCCTGATGGAAGGCATCATGATGCGCGGCCCGAAGAACATCTGCTGCGCGGTGCGCAAGCCGGACGGCACCATTGAGACAAAGATCGAGCCGACCCCAACCCACGGCATCTGGACGAAGATCCCCCTCGTGCGGGGAGCCATCTCGATGGTGGAGAGCCTCATCATGGGCTACCGGTACATGATGTATTCCGCACAGGTGAGCATGGGCGACGACTACGACCCCGAAGAGGAGGAGACCGCCTTTGAAAAATGGGTGGGCGACCATCTGGGCAAAAAAGCCGAAGATGTCCTGCTGGGCGTTGCCGCCGTGCTGGGCGGACTGTTTGCCATCCTGCTGTTCACGGTGCTACCGACCGTTCTGGTGGGCGGCGTCAACCGGCTGCTCCCGCTGGGCCGGTGGAGCAAGGTCATCCTCGAAGCGGTCCTGAAGGTGGCCATCTTCCTGAGCTATATGGTCGCTATCTCCAAAATGAAGGAGATCCACCGCGTGTTCGAGTACCACGGGGCCGAGCACAAGACCATCGCCTGCTATGAGGCCGGGGATGCGCTCACCGTGGAGAACGTCCGCAAATACACCCGCTTCCATCCCCGCTGCGGCACCAGCTTTCTGATCCTGGTCGTCATCGTCAGCGTCTTCCTGTACAGTGTGCTGCCCTGGTCCAGCACCGGGCTGCGGGTGGTGTTCAAACTGCTGCTCCTGCCGGTGGTCATGGGCATCAGCTACGAGCTGCTGAAGTGGTGCGGCCGGTCTGACAACCTTGCCACTCGCATCATCCGACAGCCCGGCATCTGGGTGCAGCATCTGACCGTGTTCGAGCCGGACGACAGCATGATCGAAGTGGCCATTGCGGCGGTGACGCCCGTGCTGCCCGAAGACCCGGAGGATGGCAGATGGTGAACGAAGGCATCCTGCCCCGCGCGGCGCTGCGGCAGGTGGAGGCCCGGCTCACCGAGGCGGGCTGCCCCGATGCCGATTTTGATGCCGCCGAACTCTTCCGGCTGGCGGTGGGTGCAGACGCCCGGCTGGCCACGGCTCCGCTGACCGCCGCACAGGCGGCTCAACTGGAAGCCCTGACCGCCCGCCGTGCCGACCGTGAGCCGCTGCAATACCTCTGTGGCAGCTGGCCGTTCCTCGACTTTGAGCTGGCGGTGGGGCCCGGTGTGCTCTGCCCCCGTGCCGATACCGAAGTGGTGGCCGAGGCCGCCGCTGAACTGCTGCGGGGCGTCCCGCACCCGAAGGTGCTGGACCTCTGCGCCGGGACCGGCTGTCTGGGCCTGGGCGTCCAGCGGTTCTGCCCGGCGGCAGAGGTGACGAGCCTGGAAAAAAGCCCGGCGGCGTTTGCGTATCTGACCCGGAATGCCCGCCTGCCCAATGGGCTGCATCTGACCCCGGTGCAGGGAGACCTGTTCACCTATTGGGAGACTCTGCCGGAAGGGGAGCTGGACCTCATCGTGTCCAACCCGCCCTACCTGACCGCGGCCGAGATGGGGCAGCTGCAGCCCGAAGTGGCACAGGAACCGGCCATGGCGCTGGCAGCGGGGGAGGACGGCCTTGTATTTTACCGCGCCCTCGCGGAACACTACCAGAGAGCGCTCCGCCCCGGCGGTGCACTGGCGCTGGAGATCGGCTGGCAGCAGCGGGAAGCCGTCACGGCCCTGCTGGAAGCAAACGGCTGGGTCGGGATCGCCTGCCGGAAGGACTACGGCGGCAACGACCGGGCCGTCACCGCAAGAAAACTCTGCAAGTGACCGCGAAGCCCGGCTGCCTGCCGCAAGATGCGTGGGCCTGCCAGGCCTGCCGAAGGCTCCCCCTTCGGGGGAGCTGTCGAGCCGTAGGCGAGACTGAGAGGGAGTACCAAGCAAAACCCTCTCCGTCATCGCTGCGCGATGCCACCTCTCCCGAAGGGCGAGGTTTTGCGCCGACTTGCGGGTCAGCTTGAGCGGAAAAATAATCGAAAAAGCAAACAACTTCCTGTTGTAATATTCTGGATTTGTGATATACTATTAGAGAAAGAATCGGAATGCCCCGCGCAGGCGGCGGAACGAGCCGCGCCGGGAGAGGACAGCAAAGGAGAACACTATGGCAGCAAAGAATCAGAACACGGTCGTCACCGCGACCCAGAAGACCGAGCCGGGTGCCAAAAAGGACGCGCTGGCGACCGCGCTGGCCCAGATCGAAAAGCAGTTCGGCAAGGGTGCCGTCATGAAGCTGGGCGACAATGCCGCCATGCAGGTGGAAGCCATCTCCACCGGCAGCCTGGGTCTGGATATGGCGCTGGGTGTGGGCGGTGTGCCGCGCGGCCGCATCGTCGAGGTGTACGGCCCGGAATCCAGCGGTAAGACCACGCTGGCCCTGCACATTCTGGCCGAGGCTCAGAAGCAGGGCGGCGAGGTCGCCTTCATCGACGTCGAGCACGCGCTGGACCCCGTGTATGCCGAGGCACTGGGCGTGGACATCAACAACCTGCTGGTCAGTCAGCCGGACACCGGTGAGCAGGCCATGGAGATTTGCGAGGCGCTGGTCCGTTCCGGTGCCATCGACGCCATCGTCGTGGACTCGGTCGCCGCCATGGTTCCCCGCGCCGAGATCGAGGGCGAGATGGGCGACAGCCACGTCGGCCTGCAGGCCCGCCTGATGAGCCAGGCCATGCGTAAACTGACCAGCGTCATTGGCAAGACCAACACGGTCTGCGTCTTCATCAACCAGCTGCGTGAGAAGGTCGGTGTCGTCTACGGCAACCCCGAAGTCACCACCGGCGGCCGTGCGCTGAAGTATTATTCCTCGGTGCGTATCGACATCCGCCGTGTGGAGGGCCTGAAGGACTCCTCCGGCCAGTTCATCGGCAACCACACCCGCGCCAAGATCGTGAAGAACAAGGTGGCACCTCCGTTCCGTGAGGCCGAGTTCGACATCATGTTCGGCGAGGGCATTTCCAAGATGAGCGAACTCATTGATCTGGGCGTCAAGCTGGGCATCGTCCAGAAGAGCGGTGCATGGTTCAACTATGGCGATATCCGCCTGGGCCAGGGCCGCGACAACGCCAAGCAGTTCCTGCGGGACAATCCGGAGCTGGCCAACGACATCGAGGGCCAGATCCGCGCCAATGCCGACAAGCTCTATGCTACCCGCCGCACCGCAAAGGCAGCCGCCGCTGCACCGGACGTCGGCAGCAAGGCCGAGTCCGCCCCGGCCAAGGAGCCGGTGGTCAAGGCTCCCGTCCGCAGCAGCGAGAGCGAACTGGACATCATGGTGGAAGAGTAAATGGCATGGTACCGTGGAGCCCGCCGCCCGCTGGACGAGGCGGAAAAATCCACCGATGCGGCCAAGGCTCGTGCCCGCGCGATGGAGCTGCTGGCTGGGCAGGAGCTGTCCTCCGGTGGCCTCTACGAGCGGCTGAACCGCCGCTTTGCCGGGCAGACGGCTGCCGCCGTGGTGGCTGAGATGGTGGAGCGGGAGTATGTCAACGATGCGCGCTATGCCGAGACCCGCGCCCATGGCCTGCTGGCGGCGAAAAAAAGCCGCCGCGCTGCCGCACAGAACCTGCGGCAGAAGGGCCTGAGCGCCCCGCAGATCGAACAGGCGCTGGACACGGTCTATGCCGCCGACGAGACCGGGGAAGACCCGGAGCTGGAAGCCGCCGCTGCACTGGTGGCCAGCCGCTACCGCAAAAAACTGGAAGCCGGACGCCGCGACCTCGTGGTGGCCGCTCTGATGCGCCGGGGCTTTGCCTACCCGGTCATCCGGGACGCGATCCAGCGCGTGGAACAGGAATAACGGCTTGTTTGCACGGCCGCTTCGTCTCGCACATAGTGCCGGAACGGCCGTTCGGAAGAACACCGGAACCGTAAAAAAGAAAGAGAGTAGCATCCCCTTATGAAAATTGCATGTATTTCCCTTGGTTGCCCGAAGAACCAGGTCGATCTGGACGGCATGGTCCACATCCTGCTGTCTGCCGGGCACGAGACCGTGGCCGAGCTGGGTGAGGCCGACGTCATTCTGGTCAACACCTGCGGCTTCATCGAGAGCGCCAAGACCGAGGCCATCGAAAACATCCTCGAAGCCTGCTCCTACAAGCAGCAGAACCCCGATCTGAAGGTCATCGTCACCGGCTGCCTGGCCGAGCGCTACCGCAGCCAGATCGAGGAGGAGATCCCCGAAGTGGACGCCGTGGTCGGCTGCGCCTCCAACAAGGCCATTGACTCCATCGTGGCCCGCCTGTTCAACGGCGAAGACCACCTCGAAAGCTACGGCCTGAAGAAGGATTTCCCGCTGGGCGGCAAGCGCGTCATCGGCACCCCCGCCCACTATGCGTACTTAAAGATCGCCGAAGGCTGCAACAACCGCTGCCACTACTGCGCCATCCCCGGTATCCGCGGCCCGCTGCGCAGCCGTGATATGGCCGACTGTGTGGCCGAGGCCCGCTGGCTGGCCGGTGAGGGCGTCAAGGAGCTTATCATCGTGGCGCAGGACCCCACCGCCTATGGCGAGGACTGGGGCAAGCCGGGCAGCATCTGCGAGCTGCTGGATCAGCTGAACAAGGTCCAGGGCATCGAGTGGATCCGCATCATGTACGCCTACCCGGAGCGGATCACCGATGCGTTCATTGCCGCCATGAAGCGGAACGAGAAGGTCCTGCCGTACCTCGACCTGCCCATCCAGCACTGCAACGATGTCATCCTCAAGAACATGAACCGCCGCTCCAACCGTGCGGAGCTGCTGGACGTCATCGGCAAGTTGCGCCGCGAGATCCCCGGCATCACCCTGCGCACCACCCTGATCGCAGGCTTCCCCGGCGAGACCGAGGAGCAGTTCGAAGACCTGTGCAACTTCGTCAAGGAGGTGCAGTTCGACCGTCTGGGCTGCTTTGCCTACTC
>ERZ1032794.171-NODE-171-length-17684-cov-5.429690_pt1 | contig 17684 bp, 14 predicted proteins | sample MGYA00516957_ERZ1032794 | MGnify/ENA primary metagenome ERZ1032794 (study PRJEB33719, sample SAMN04262543) | wastewater metagenome | biome: sewage system; feature: street-access sewage; material: sewage | place: Peru: Lima | collected 2013-01-15 ... | reverse complement strand
ATACGAGATCGGTCTCGGCATTCCTGCTGAACAGCTCTTCCGATCTAGGATACTCAATCAACGGTACCGCTGACATTGCCGTAAAAATAATTTACCAGCACCGTCAAAAAGCCGCTTAAGCCAAAGAACCAGATCATGTTAGCCCGCATAACATCCTTCGGCAGCTTTTCGTTAAGAAAATATAAAACCAGCGGCGGTCCGCTGACGCTTGTAGATGCGCCGAAAAAACCGCTCAAAATACCTGCACCCAAACGTCCGCAGGTTTTATTTTTTATCGGCAGCGTACATTGCAGGCTCAACAAAATCGTGGCAGCCACAAGCACCGCTCCCAAAAACACTTCCAGCTGTGCCGCAGGCAGCACCTTCAGTACCCAGCTTCCCGGAAGCATGCCAATGATACTTCCCAATGTCGTCAAAATAACGGTTTCTTTATCAAAGCCGTTGCGCACCCTGTACATAGTAATCGTCCGCAGGACCAAATTCAACAGCAGCACAAAAATAACCGCCGCTTTTACCGGCATCACCAGTGTAAGCACCGGCATAGCCACCAAAGCGAAGCCAAAGCCGGAAACAGTAGAAAAAAACGACGCGGCAAAAATAATTCCGGCAGTCAAAATAATAGCAGTACAATCCATTTACTTCTCCCTCAACAGAGCATATATTCTAAATTTAATTGTAGCAAGTGCAAGAAATGCAGTCAAATAAAATATAGAACAAAGCAAAAATCCGAATAAACAAAAGTAAATCTTTAGCTTATCCGGATTTTCTGTTTCAGCTTTCTTCTAAAACACAGGGATTAGTCAAAGCGCCTACGGCATCTGCACGGCAGCGGTTGCAATGCTGCATCTGCGGCATCCACTGCTTACAAACATTACGCAGCTGCATAATTTCTTCGGCCGCAGGCTCCGCAAAATGCGCAAAGCCGGTTCCCTCCACCGGCAGCATCGGTAAAATATTCTGCAGCTTCGCTCCCAGTAAGGCCATACGTCTGGCAATCGCCGGGATTTCCTGGATATTCACGCCGGGTATCGCCACCGTATTTATCTTCACCTTCACGCCATATTCGCCAAGCAGCTGCAGGCCCTCTATCTGTCTTGCCAAAAGCAGCGCAGCAGCCTCTTCACCGACATATTTTTTGCCTTCATCATTAATAAAGCTGTAAATATGCGCCCCTGTATTGCTGGTAATTGCATTCACCGTCACCGTAACATAATCAACACCTAAAGCTGCAATCTCCTTGGCATACTTCGGCAGATACAAGCCGTTAGTTGATAAGCAGAAGAAAACATCCTTATCAACCTCACGAATCTTGCTCAGCGTTCTGCTGACCGCCGGCCAGTTGGCCAGTGCATCGCCGGGGCCGGCAATGCCTGCTACCGTCAGCTTCGGCACCTTGGCCTTCATATGCAGATACCATTCGACCGCATCCTCCGGCACCATGACACGAGCCACAACACCGGGACGGCTTTCATTTACACAACTGTATTTGCGCAGACAATAATTACACTGCATATTGCATTTTGGTGCTACAGGCAGATGAATGCGGGCATAATCGCTGCATTTGGCTGTAAAACAGGGATGTGTTTCAAGCTCACTCATGATTTACCTCACAAATACTTTCACGCAAGCCGGCATATCGGCCATCTGTTTTATATTGCTGCTGCAAGGCACCGTTAACAATCTGCTCAATGAGCAAGGCAGCACCACGCGCTCCTACAAGCGTATTATCGGTAAAGCACAACCGGTCAAAGGCAGGATAAGCACAGCGCACTAACGGCACCTGATATTTATCAGCCAAATTCTTTAAGAATGAAGAACCGCAAAACAATACAGGCTTGTGCTTTGCTGCAGCCTCTGCCATTTTATCCAAGCTAAATTCCGCAGTGTCCTCTGCAATAACAACGCGCATGCCCAGTTCTTCGGCAAAAAAGCTCTGTAAGCCCGCTAAATGTGCCTTGTCCGTAGCCAAAGCCACCGGCAGCTGATACAAATTCACCAGATAATCGGCACAGCGATAAACGAGCTTTCCAGCCGCAGCCTCCAGTTCGGCAAGCTCATCGGAAAAATCAATTCCCAAAGCTTCGCCTAACTGACGCAAAAACTTCTGCATGCCTGCCACACCGTAAGGATAAGCGCATTTGATATACGGCACGCCAAATTTTTCCTGCATCTTTTGTGCCAACGGCTCGCCATAGCCAAAGCAGATATTCAGCTCTGCCTGCGGCATTGCTGCAATATCGCGCAAGCTGCAATCCTGCAGTGCGCAGTTAATTTTAACCTTGGAACCTAAAAATTTTTTCAGCTCTTCCAAATCATTATCAGCATAAGGATCATCGTTCATTATGCCAAAAATATTTATCGTGGCAGCATGTTTTTTCTCCGCGGTTCGGAGCAAGGGCAGCAACGCTAAATAAGCTGTTTCCACACCGCTGTCAATATTTCCTGCATATCCCGGCGCTTTTACATGCAATAATTTTTGCGAGCCTTCGGTAGTAGCCAAAATACCGTCCACATCATCGCCGATCATATTCGGCACGCAGCCGCTGACTACAAATACCGCACCGCAATGCGCAAAAATACGCTCCGCTTCCTGCAAAGCCTTGCGCAAGACCTTCTCGCCGCCATTAACAACATCTTCATCATAGATAACATCAGAGGCCTGACGTACATCATAAGGCTTGCCTGCATATCTGAATGCCAGGCTGCCCCACTGACAGCCGACAACCGAATGCTGCAGGATTAAGGCATCCTTAATACCGCCAAGAGCACGCACAGCACCAAACAACGCACAGCTACTTAATGGTTTCATTATTTTCTCTGCCTCCATACTCTGCTATACAGCTCGCGTGATGCTTTACTGTCTTTATCAGCCTCACGCATCGGATAAAATACCGGGTCATAGGCCAGCTTGCTCAGCAAAAGACTGCTGCCTGTACGCTGCGGTTGCTGCAGCATCTGCCAAACCTCTTCCATAATATCCACAAAGCCCTGATAAGACCACACCGAGCGGTCAAACAAATTATAGAGCACCGGAACATTTAAAGAAGCATAGCGCGGATGACCGTTGCAGATAACAAAATCACAGCTCTGCGCAGCTTCACGCAAAGCCTCTTCCGAAGGCTCCAGTAAAATTTCCGCATCACAGCCATACTCAGCCTTAGCAAGCTCAATTCTGTCCTTAAATCTCTGCATCATTGCATCATCCAAACCGGTTTCCGCCTGGTAGGAAGGATTCATGATAATGCATATTTTCGTAATCGGCAGACCATAATCCTGCTGATAAACACGCAGCGCATCTGGCAAATATGCAATACCATGCGCAATCAGGCAGAATTTATACTTGGCAAATTCCGCGCGCAGCTCCTGATAACGGTCGGCAACCCGTTCATATTCTTCCTGCAGCACGCGTTCAACAGCATTCTCGCAACCAAGCATTTTACCAATCTGCCTGTACAAATCACTGATTCCTTCAATACCATGCCACTCCTGCATATCGGCAACATGCAGAAACGGCGTGCCAAAGCGTTGCTCCATCGCCAACGCCCACTTCTTGCGACGTACTATATTCAGCGCTGCTTGCGGAGCCTTTTTGATTGTCTGCAAATCAGCGGCAGGCAGATAAGCATTTACGGTAATCCCCATTTTCTGCAGCATCTCGCTCATGCCCTGCAGCTTATCCTCACCATTATAGCCCCAGACAAAGGCTTCAATATTTACGCTCAACGGCTCTACGCTTTGAGGCTCCATCACCTGCTCAACTAGCGCATCCATCACCTCTACATAACCGCAACCGGGATAGACAGCACTGGAAGAAAACTTTTGCTTCTGCTTTTGGCAAGCCTTTTCACGCAAAACCTTGCGGCCGTTGCTCTTGTCCATATGCGAAAAAACCTGCGACGTAATCGGCACCAACTTCGCTTTAAACTGCGGCTGCAGGCTGCAGGCCAGGCCTGCCAAATCATCATTGATAATATCCGATACCACGGAAGGCAGCAGAAAAATAATCTCCGGCTTTTGCTCACGTTCCACCTTTTGCAGTAAAGCCGTCAGCTTTTTTTCACCGCCGAAAATTACATCATTGTTACGTAAATCCGCACATTCCAGCTCATAAACCGGGCTTTGGCCGCTGCGCACATGACAGCGGTAATGAAAGCCGCAGCCACGCGGACTGTACAAGACTACGGCAGCATTTTTGATTTCGCTGATGCAGGCAAGATTTCCCGACACCTTGCCGTTAACGGCGTAGCGATGCAGATAACTTGAAGGGTTCATGCCAAAAAGCATGTTATCCTGATAATATTGGTTCAATGTTGTTCAGCTCCTTTTGTACTATTTTGCATCCTTATATAGCAAATGCAACTGACCATCTTCATCATTATAAGGTTTTATTTTAATTTTGAAGGTTTCTTCTATAACAGGAGAACAAAGCACATCTTTTGTCTTACCATAAGCAATAATCTTGCCCGCTTTTAACAAATAAAGCTTTTGGCAAAATTTAGCGGCAAGATTCAAGTCGTGCATCACTGCTAAAACCTCAACCTGCATATTTTCAATCAATTCTAATAAATGGAATTGATAATACAAATCCAGGTGATTGGTCATTTCATCTAAAAGCAAAGTTTGTGGCTGACCAGTAAGGACTCTTGCAATCATAACTCTTTGCTGTTCACCACCGGAAAGCTGGTTATAAAGGCGTTCTTCATAGCCATTCAAGCCTACAGCAGCAAGTGCAGCCTTTGCCAGCTCATAATCAGCCTGCGAATCAAGTTCAAAAGGCTTTTTATAAGGAGTGCGTCCCATAAGGATTAAATCAAGCACCTTAAAATCAAAGTTCAGAGTACTATTCTGCTTCATCACTCCTAGCCTTTGGGCTGTTTGCTGTAAAGATAGCGTCTCCAAATCCTCCCCATCGAAAAAAATTCTACCACTTTGAGGCTTTAGAGAACGATATAACGCGCGTAAAATAGTCGATTTTCCACTACCATTAGGACCTATAAGACCAACGAACTCTTTATTCTTTACTTCTAAGGTTATTTTTTCTACTATCGTTTTATTATCAATAGCAATATCCAGAGATTCTGTCTGTATTTCCATTACTTATCACCAAATCCATATTTTTTACTGCACATTAAATATAAGAAAAACGGCCCGCCAACGAAAGCTGTCAATATACCTATCGGTAATTCTGTTTTTATCAACAGACTACGTGCCAATACATCACACCACAACATATAAATTGCTCCACCAAGTATAGAATATGGTAATAATTTCAAATGATTATTTCCACAGATAATACGCACTATATGCGGTATAACAAGACCAACAAAACCAATTATTCCCGTTGCAGCTACAACCATGCTAACTAATATAGCAACGGCTGTCAAAAAAAACATTCTGCTTTTTTCTAAAGATACACCTAGTATCAATGCCATATCTTCACCTAAAAGAGAAGCATTGAGAATGCGGAAATTATATATAAAGAAAAATGCTAAAACACTAAAGGCTACAGCCACAAACGGTAAATAGTCCCAGGTAACCTTCCCCATACTACCCATAATCCAAAATGTCGCATCACGAATACCATCAACATCCTTGGCTAGGTAAACCAAAAGGCTTGTACTTGCACTGCAAATAGCATTTAATGCGGTACCAGCCAAAATAAGCCTGGTGTTATTTTGCGCTGCACCTGTTGTATAAGTAATAGCAAAAACGGTAAAGGTAACTAAAAGAGCGCCACAAAAAGCACCTATCGACACACCATAGAGACCGAAGCTGCTAAACATGCCTAAAATTATACTTGCCGTTGCTCCCATTGCTGCGCCGGACGATACTCCAAGAATATAAGGATCTGCTAAAGGATTGCGGATTAAGGCCTGCATAACTACGCCGCCAATCGCCAAAGCGCCACCTGATAAAACTGCCATTATTATTCTTGGCAAACGTAAATCAAAAATAACGGAAGCATTTACAGACTGCAAAAGATTTTGCCCAGCCTGCGATTGTATATCAATCATATTATAATAAAGTATATTGATAATATCAATATAACTAATATTCACTACACCAATACTCAACGAGTAGATAAACGAACAACACAATACTAGTGTTAAAACAAATAATGTTAGAAAAAATTGCATTTTTTTCATAAAAGTTCCCTTTAATTAGCACGTTAATATGATAGTTTTAATTATGGAGATAGCTGCCGCACAGAATGTGCGACAGCTAAAAAGATATATATGAGAAATGTTGAGAGACGCGTAGATAATGTTATCTATTTGCCAGTTTAAAAGTTATCTTCAATATATTTATGCATGTTTTCTACAGCTTCTACCGTACGCTCACTGCCACAATAAAAAGCACGATGCTGCACAACAAAGATTTTATTATTGCGTACTGCTTTAATTCTCTTTAAAACCTTATGCTCATGCAAAGCCTTGATTTTACCTGCAACAGGAGTTATCGCCGTATCTATGACGATAATCATATCAGGATCAAGCTCTACCAGATATTCTACGCTTTTGTGCCCGCCTAAATTATCATCAAGTGAAATGCCACCCGCAAGCTCTATCATATCAGCCGTAAGATCGTTAGCCGTCCTGCCAAAATATTCATTGCCATAAAGATATTGCAAGGTAATTACTTTCGGTTTTTTAGCTTCAGCTATACTTTCACTATGCATCCGTAGCTTTGCTATTCTACTCTGTAGATAAGCAATTTTTTTCTGAGCTTTCTCCTCTACTCGGAAAATTTTCGCAAGCTGCTGCAAATCATTCACAATGTTTTCAACCTTGCGTCTGCCGGTTGCACGAGTAGGTACAGTATTTGTCATAACGTAAGTGTGAATACCTTTATTATGCCAATACTCAACACTGCCAAGCGCACTTTCACCAAAAAGCGAACCCCAGCTGACTATTAAATCCGGCTGCAGACCAAGCACCGCTTCCTTAGATGGATAACCACTTCCATACGTAAGTCTTGCAAATTTTGCATACTCAGTTTCATAAGGTGCAAAATTTTTACTGTAGCAAGCACTAATGCCCACAATTTTATCTTGTACACCTAAAAATATCAAATCATCGACAACAGGCTCAGATACAGCCAAAACTCTTTGCGGCACATCAGTAAATACCTGCTTTAAAGTACGTCCATCACCAGCATAACCATCAAAATTCTCAACAGTAATAGGAGCAACCTTGCCTGCTTTCGCACTCTGTTTTTCCTGATAGGCACAGCCTACGCTTAATATGCTTAAAATAAAAATGAAGATAACTAAAAACTGCTTAATCATTATTCCTCAAATAAATATTAGAAAGAGTATTCAACACCGACAACAAAATTGCGTCCTTCATCGCTATAATTGATAGCATCAATACTACCATCATTTAAGTCAAACCAATTGCCAACATTAGAATAGTCTTTATTAAACAAATTATTTATTCTAGCAAAAATTTTAATATCTTTTGTCGGGTTATAATTAGCGTATGCATTTACCACCCAGAAAGAATCTGTAGGCAAGCTATCATAATACAACTGAGATTTACCATATAAGTTATATTTACCTAATCCAAATAAGCCGACATCAGTTTTACCTTTTGAATAATCAATGTTAATACTTACTATATCTTTTGGAAGGAAACTTTGCTTACCAGATTTATTAGACCATGTGCGGAAATAGCTAAGCTTTGTTTTCCAATTTTCATCAAATTGTTTTTCATAAGCTAATTCTAAGCCATTATTTTGGGCTGTACCATCTACATTGACATATTTACGTTTTGTACCTTCTTTTACCCAAGAAATACTATTATCTTCCTCACGTCTATAAATATTAGCATTTAAGAATGAAGTATCATCTATTTGATAGTTAACGCCTAATTCAAGGGTGTTGCCAGATGTCGGCTTAATATCAGGGTTAGGATTATATAAATAGGTACCAAATACTTGTCCCATAGATGGTTGTACATAATATTCATTACGTGCAATATATAAGCCTAAGTTATCAGCAGGATTATATCCTAAATTAAAGCTTGTAATATATTTTCCTGCAAAATCACCCGGAACAACATATCTTACACCTGAAGTTAATTTGAAATTTTTAGCGAAATTCCACTCGTCTTGGATAAATACAGAATTTTCTTTGATTTTATTTTTTCCTTCAAGATATACATCTTTATAATCATAATGTTCAGCGCCAATTAAAATACGATGTTCATCGTTAATTTGCTTATAATATCTGTCAGCGATTCTAAAAGCCTTTACTTTATATGTCTCACCTGAATCCTTAAAAGTATAGCTACCATCATCTAATTCCTTATCAGGATTATGATGATAATTGCGTACTGCTTTCATGTTACCTTTGAACACATAGAAATTATTACCTTCACCATTCTTTTTATCAATAAAATCAGAAATCAAGGTAATATTATCTATATTAAATTCACCATCATGATTAGCTACTACTCCGCTTTTTTTATAAAGCTCGCTCCATTTCATATCTTGATGAGAAGAATCATATTTTACAATAAAATCCATCTTATCATTTGCTTTATAACCAAATTTTACATTAGCAATGTTATTTTTCTTATCTGTAGGATGATTTACACCACTACCATCTTCATAATCACCAGTATTTCTACGTTCTAAATTAACTGACCAATAAACATTTTCTTCGCTGCCTCTATTGTTGATGTTATAAGACTGGTATCCAAAGTTACCAACACTATATTTAATAGCAGATTGAACTCCAGAATCTGCTCTCTTGGTGATTACATTAATAACGCCGCCAATTGCATTAGAACCATACAATACAGATGCAGAACCTTTCAATACCTCTATTCTATCAATATCTCTAGGATTGATATCGATTAAGGAGTTTCTTGCCTTACTATCCATAGCCTGATTTACACCGTCAATAAGTACAACGGCATATTTATCTCTCAAAGAAGGTACACTGTAACCGGATAATTCATAGCCAACACCATTTCCATATAAGCGAGAATTCATGCCCGGAACGCTTTGTAAAGCTTCATACAAATTTTGATACTGTTTATCTTCTATTTCTTTAGATGTAATAACATATACAGAAGCCGCAGTTTTAACCTTATCTACCGGCGTTGCTGTTGCCGTAACAATCATCTCATCAAGGTTAAAAGTTTTCATCTCTTCGGCAAAAGCAGTCGTGCCACCGGAAATTACATAAGAGCCAACCAGGACAGACATCAGTACTGCATTACGCAGTTCAAACAATTGTTTCAATTTTAAACACCTCATCATACTTTTACTCATGAATGCAGGAAATTTTACCTCTGGCCAGAAAAATAAAACAGCCTGCTTGTTATCTGAATACAAACAGGCTGCACTACTAGCAACGCTAATAATCACATTACCTATCTGTCTATCGCAGATAACGGTAATATGCCTAGGAAGCTCTCTGGCTTAACTACGCTGACATACCAACCTGAAAAATCAGTGGTTTCAAAGTCTGCATCGTTTTACAGTGGCGGAACCGCATCGGATTTACACCGAATTGCTTGTCTAAGCACAACGATATTTTTGACCTCAGGTCTAAAATTATAATAATCTACCTCGCATCATTTGTCAAGAGTATTTTTATCCTTTTCGTATATCATCCCATCTAAAAAAAATCTTAGCATTCTCGTTACCCTAAATTCATAAAGACTCAGTCTTTCCCATGCTATATCGCCATCATCGGCTATTGCATACTCGGCATTCTGAATCATATCCTGATAATAACCACGTAAAAAATGTTCCTGTACTTCAAAAATATAAAAAACCTCATTACGTGTAAAGCCGTTAAATTTCTCTAAAATAATGGATTGTAACCTGTCATCAAGATTATTTACTGCTTTATTATATTGCAAAATATGCTCTCGTTTGCATTCACTAAAAATTCGCGTACTTTCAATAGAAAGCTTAATCAAAGTAATATAGTCTCTGATGTATATGTCAGTCAATTTCATAATGAGTTTTTTGAAGTCAACAATATTTTTTATAGAAGTTTGGTTAACCTCTAAAATAAAGCGTTCTATAATATCACTATGCAATTTTTCCAATACATTTAAATACAGGATTCCTTTTGACGGAAAATAATAGAAAATATTTGATTTTACTACTTCAATTCTCTGTGCAATGTCTTCTATACGTACATCGTTATATGAGCTTTGCTCCAGCATTTTAATTGCCGTATAGATAATCTGCTCTTTTTTTTGTGCCCGTTTTTCGTTTGCCATTTTTACTTCTCCAATTTTTCTAGTGATACATTTCCTTAAATAGTATTATAGAAGTTTGTAATAAAAATAGCAAGTATTTTGACCTTCGGTCAGATTTAGATATATTTCAACTTATTTTACAAAATCAAAAACACCGGAAAGTTCAAAGTAAAACCTTGTAGCCTCCGGTGGTATGTGTTTCAAGAAGACATTCATCTAATCATGATTTGTATAATCTGGATTAGATGAATTACTTTAACTCCCCCTGCTCTATATGCAAAACTCTGTCGCAAAGCCATTCCGCAAGCTGTTTATCATGCGTAATAAACAAATAAGCCAGCTGCTTTTCCCTGCGTATATCACGCAACAAATGTAAAATCTGAGCCTGTACGGAAATATCCAGCATAGATGTCGGTTCATCCAAAATGAGCAGCTTCGGCTCTAACAACAGTGCTCTTACCAGGCAGATACGTTGAATCTCGCCGCCACTTACCTGATGCGGATAACGCTGCAGAAGCTCTGCATTGAGCTTTACCAAATCAAGCATCGCCTTGATTTTATCTTCATCATAAGACAGATTAAAAACCGTAAATGCTTCCTTTAGACTACAGCCTAAGGTTTGACGCGGATCAAGAAAGCTTTCCGGACGCTGTGAAATAAACTGCACATTGCGTCTGAAAGAACTTAAATCTTTGCCAGTAGCATTCGTAATATCTCGTCCCTGAAAATAAATTTTGCCGCAATCATATGGCAGCAGGCGCAGCAAAATCCGTGCCAGCGTGCTTTTACCGCTGCCGCTGCCACCCATCAGCGCCACAGCTTCACCGGGCTTGAGCTCCAGTGAAACATTATGCAGAAGCTCAAAGGTTTTTCCGTTGCTACGGTCAACAAAGCTTTTAGAAATATTTTCAGCCTTCAGCATACAAAAAGCACCTCACTTCCGCATCGCCTACCTGCTGCATAGCAGGTACTTCTTCCTTGCAGCGCGTTTTACAGTACGGACAGCGTGTAGCAAACTTACAGCCGGTAAAGCTTTCTCTCGGCACAGGTGCCTTTCCCGGAATAACCTGTAAGCCGTTCTGCGGCAAAGCCTGTAAAAAGCCCTGAGTGTATGGATGCAACGGCTTTTGCCAAATATCCATATTATGCTCTAAAACCTGTCCTGCATACATCACCAGCACATCATCACACACCTCTTGGGCCAAGGCTATATCATGCGTAATAATCAGCATACTTAAATGCAAATCCTGCTTGATTGTCAGCAAATTTTTGCGGACAACGGCGCCAACCTGTTCATCAAGGCCTTTTGTCGGTTCATCAGCCAAAATCCATTCCGGCTTACTGCTGACAGCCATAGCACACAATACACGCTGCAGCATACCGCCGGAAAGCTCATGCGGATATGCAGCCAAAACACGCTCGGCCTCCTCTAGACCGAATAAACGCAGACATTGCTTTTTATAGCTGTTATCGCTGTCCGCCATTTGATGAACATCCAAAACATCCTGCATCTGCTTGCCTATTTTGCGCACAGGATTTAATGACTCACTGGGATTTTGCGGAATAATACCAAAAGCAGATAATATTTTCTTCACCTGCTCGCCATTATAAAGCACTCTACCCTTTTTGACGACTCCCGACGGCAAAATATTTAAAATAGCCTGCCCCAATACAGATTTACCGCAACCGCTTTCTCCGATAATCGCAGTAAAATTACCTCCGGGCAAGTTCAGGCTTACATCGTCTACAGCATAGAATACGCCTTGCGGCAGCTTAAAGCCTACAGATATATTTTCTAACACAAGATTTTTTACCATTTGCGTACCTCATCAAGCTGATTGTCTAAGCTGTCACGCAGATGCTCTCCGATGATATTCAGAGAATAAATCAGCAAAAATACAAACAGACCGGGAATTATAATCAAATGCGGTGAGCTGCGATAATACATAATAGCATCGTTAATCATTACACTCCAGTCAGGAGTCGGCGGCTGTACACCTAAGCCCAAAAAGCTCAGGCCGGCAATCGCCAATATACCTCGGCCAAGGCGAATGGTTACCAGCACAAGCAGCTTGTTTGCAATGTTGGGCAGTAAATGACGGACAATAATTCGCAAATCACTGCAGCCAAGACAACGCAGCCCTTCAATGAAAGGCTCTCCCATCAGCTGCAGCACCTCTGCACGTACAATACGCGAAAACCCGGCCCAGGATGTCACAACCAAAGCCAAAACCAAGCTATAAATGCTGGGACCGAGAATACCGGCCAAGGCTATCATAAAACAGCTTCCCGGTATACCTTGGAAAATATTGCTCAAAACGGTAAAGAACATGTCTAATTTACCGCCGTAAAAACCGCACAACAAACCAACGCCCACACCTAAAATCAACGCCAAAACCGATGAAATCAAGGTCAAAAGCATGGATGCCCTGCCACCGTAAAGAATACGGCTGAACATGTCGCGTCCCAAAGCATCCGTACCGAAGAAATGCTGCCAGCAGGGACTTTGCAGACGATTGGCCATATCCGGTTCAAAGGGATTATGCGTTGCCAGAAGCGGAGCTAAAATACTGCCGAGAATGATAAACGCAAGTACAAATATAGCAAAGTTAAGCTGTATTTTTTTAGTCATGTGCTTCAGCGCCTCCTCTCAGCTTCGGATTCAGATAAAACATCAGTAAATCAACCGCTAAGGTTATCAATACCAAAAGCCAGCCGGTAAAAAGCACGTAGGCCTGCAATACAGGGTAATCACGGAAGCGGATTGCTTCCAAAGCCATACTGCTGATGCCAGGCAGAGCAAAAATACTTTCTGCAATAACCGAACCGCCCAAAATGCCTGCCAGATAATTACCCAGCAAAGCAATTACTGGCAGCATGGCATTAGGAAACGCATAGCAAAAAAGCAGCTTTATTTTGCTGATTCCGCGCACACGCGCTACAAGAAAATACTGCGAAGCAAATTCCGTCAGCAGTGAGCTGCGCATATAGCGGCACACTGTTGCCGATGTAGAAAACGAAACTGCCAACGCCGGCATAATAAAATACCGCAGGCTCTCACTGCCGCTTGTCGGCAGCAGACGCAGGGTTTCGCTGAACAGTAAAATCATCAGCAGTGCCAGCCAAAAGCCGGGTACAGCTAAAAGTATATTAGTCAAAAACTGTACTGCATCATCCAGCCAGCTGTTTTTGTAAACAGCGCATAAGGTTCCCAAGGCAATGCCAACAACTGCGGCAATGGCTAAAGCCAGCAGCGCCAGCTCCACCGTCACCGGCAGACGCAGCAAAAGCTCATGCAGAATATCCTTACCGGTAATGTAGCTGCTGCCGAAATTACCATGCAGTACCTGCATAAACCAGCTGAAATACTGCACATAAACTGGTCTGTTTAGGCCAAGCTCTTCCCGCATCGCCGCAATCTGTGCATCCGTAGGTGCATCCAGCCCATCCTGATTTAAAGCAAACTCCGCCGGGTCGCCTGGTGATAACAGCCCCAGAATGAACGCTAAAAGGCTAATACCGACCATTACAGGTATGGCCAATAAAATTCTTCGATAACAATATCTAATCATAATTCTCCGCCAATTCTACCTTTCTCAAATCCACACCGTAGATTAAAGGTTTATAATTTTTTAAACGCTTATTATAGGCAACAATAGTCCTATCGTTGAAAAGAGCCACTAACGGTTCTTCTTCTACCGCTATTTCCTGCACCCGGTCAAAAATCCGCTGGCGCTCTTTTGCATCAACTGTATGTTTTACCTCATGCATCAATCCCTGCAGTTCTTTATTCTGGTAGCCTGTGTGACTGCTTATATAGATAGAACCCGTCGGCATCAGAAAGCTGTTAAGTACCTCATAGGGATCTCCGTTTGCCAGTCCCTTTTGCAGACGTGCAATATCATAATCGCCCTTGCGCAGCATTTTCGCTCTTGTAGCATACTCCAAAGACTGAATATGGACATCCAGTCCTATTTTACCCAGCCAATAAGCAATCAGCTCAGCTTCGCCCTTCTGCAGCGGTTCCGCACCGTTTATGCAATAGGTAACATCACAGCGCTTATCCCCTAATACTTCATGTGCCAGCTGTTTAGCTTTTGCTAAATTATACTCCAAGGGAAATTCCTTATAACCGGGGCTAGTGTAATTCAATACATTCATGGTTGGCTCTGCATAACCCATATATAATGCGTCGACAAGATTTTTGCGGTCAATAGCCAGACTTACGGCCTGACGCATGCGCACATCGTTAAAGGGAAAACGACTGTTGTTTAAAGCAAGATAACGTATCATTGTCGATTTATTGCTTGCCACAGCAAAGCGCTTATCTTGCTTGATTTCGTCAGCCAAAAAAGGCGGTATTGCATTTAAATCCAATACTCCGTCAATTTCACCGGATTTAAGTGCTGCATAGCGTGTATCCGTATTGGGAATATTGCGAACAACAAAATCTTTTATCTTGCCTTTTTCACCCCAATAATTATCATTACGCCTTAAAACAACATACTTATTCATGACGTTCTCGGTTATTTTATATGGTCCGGTACCTATAGCTATGTCCTTAAAATCACCATTGGCATCAAAGCATTTAGGAGCAAACATCGGACTGCCGAAATCCGTCATTTTATATAATTGATTAATATTCGGTTCTTTAAATACCAATCTGACAGTATATTCGTCCAGTTTTTCGTATCTGATTAAGGAAGGATAATATAAGGCTAAAGATAAGCTGTAAAAATTAGAACGCTTCAAGCCCTTTTTCATTCTGTCAAAATTAGCAATTACAGAATCAGCATTAAACTTCGTTCCATTTTGAAAATATACATTTCTTCTTAAACGAAATATCCATACCTTGCCATCATCCCGCATCTCCCAGCTCTCAGCCAGACACGGGGCAGGCAAGCCTGCTTCATCTCTCGTTATCAGCGGCTCCCATACGCCAAGTATCTTACTGCAATAATAGGCATCCTTATTACCGGGAGCAAGATGCCTGTAGGCAGCCAAGGTAACAATATTTTTGTTTTTATTATCTATGTGATTTTGCGATTCTTCCTGCTTGGCACAGCCGACACACAGTAAAAGCAACAGCAGCAGAAAAAAGCTCAATATTTTTCTCATATTCGCATACCATTATACATCTTATTTATATAGAATAAAAGAGGGCAGAAAAACCGCCCTCTTTAAATTTTATTTTATTACAGACTAAATTCAGCAGACAAGAAGAAGGTTCTCGGAGTAGACAGGTAAACCTGATCACCGCGAGCAACAGTCCAATAATCCTTATCAAACAAATTGTAGCACATTGCACTGAATTTTACAGGAACGCTGTTCAGTTTAGTATTATAGGTTACACCTAAATCATAAACCATGTAAGCCGGTGCTTCCAGATGCTTGCTGTCTTTGGTAACAGTGCTGGAATTATAGTTTACAGTGTAGAACGGAGTGGTGCCGGTATAGGTTGCACGGCCGATTACGCTAAAGCTATCGTCTGCTTTATATTCCAAAGCTGCAGATGCACTCCATGCGCCCTGACCGGATTCGCGTACACCGTTTTTGTACTCGTTGCCTTTACCCATGTTCTTATATTTTGCATCCAGATAAGCAAGGCCAACCATACCATACCATTTGTCTGCTAATTTACCGTTAACAGATAATTCCAGACCTTTGTGGTTAACTTTACCATCTTGTACAAGGAAAGGTTTAGCGTAGCCTGCTACATCCTTGCTCACATTATTGGCCTGGTCAATATCAAAGTATGCCAAGGTATACATAGCACCTTTATTCTGATATTTTACGCCAACCTCATTTTGTTTAACCTTAGTCGGCGGTAATACTTCACCGGAATTCTGGTAGCTGGTTCCGGCACTTGCGCCAATATCAAAGTTTTCTGCATGGTTGCCATAGAACATTACATGCTCATCAGGTGCATAGCTCAAGGAATAAGTCGGGCAGGTTGCATCGGACTTAATTTCTTTACCCCAGGATTTGCTGCTTGCATTCCATGATTTTGCCGTAGCAGCATGTTTGTGAATGCCAATCATAGCATCCCATTTTCCGAAGCTAATGCTATCCAGCAAGGAAACACCCCAAATAGAAGTTTTGTTGTTAGGTCTTGTAGTATAACCAATATATCTTGCATCAACATCCTGGAAGGAAGTTCCTGTGAAAATGTTGGAGCCGCCAACCAAAGTTGTACCGGGTACAGTTGTAGAACCATTACGGTTTCTCCACGCCTTATCAGCAGACAGCATTACCTCATGCTTCAGCGCACCGGTTTCGAATTTATTCTTGGTGCCTAACTGAGCATAGTAAGAGCGTTGCGGAGTTGCACTGTTAGTCTGCAGGAAATCATAATTACCTGCATCATCTTTAATCCAATAGGAGCTCATATTAGGAGATACATTTTGATTCAGCTTTTGTCTGCTGTAGCCAAAGTTAGCAAACAAAGTCCAATTATCATTCATGTATTGCTCATGATTCAAGGTTGCAAACCAGCCATAGCCTGCCTTCCAGGTACCTGCAGCAGCATAGTTTTTACCTCCGTCCGGAGCACTCGGAAGATGAGTTACACCGGGAATGGTTTGTTTAATGCTGTTACCGTTAGCATCCTTTACAGTTGCTGTTCCGGGATTTGCCAATTTAAACCAGCGAATACCATTGTAAATGTCCAAATCTCTATAGTTTGCAAAGAAATTAGTGCTGCTGTTTTTATCTTTATGATCAATATTAACAGCAATACCCTTCGCTTTCATATTAGCTTCATCAACTGCAGTTTCACCATTAAGCAGTTCGGTATTCAAGCGCACGCCCCATTCACGTTTTTGGCCGAGACGTTGGCTGATATCCAGGTATTCACCAAAGGAGCCTTTGCCGGAGAAGGTTTGTTTATACTTAACAAAGTCAGTATCACCGGCACGTTTTGTTCTGGCATTGATAATACCGCCTGCAGTATTGGATTCATATTGAACACCACTGGCACCTAACATAGAGTTAGGACCGGAAACAACATCAATGCCCTCCATAGCAAACATCGGAAGATTGAACTGAGTCATAACACCGTGCACACCATTTACATACATTGCAGTACCATTCGTGCGGAAACCGCGCACAGAAAAGTCACCATGCAGAACACTGCCTGACGCTCTCACAGAAGGAACGCCGACTAAAGCCTTATCCAACGGCTCATTAGGTCCGAGGAATAAATCCATAGTTTTTTGCGCTACATTGGTTACGCTAAAAGGAGTTTTCATAACATCCTTGTCGCCCAATAAGCCTACAGAACCTTTAGCGTTGACCATTTCACCCGGCATTTTGTCGCGAGAACCTTCAACAACAATTTCATCCAGATTGCCATGCACTACATTTTCTGCACTTGCGCTCATAACAAAGCCTACGCTTGCAATAGCGCACAGCACTGACATAACCAGCGCTTTTTTGTTTTTCATCATACTCATACAC
>ERZ1032794.152-NODE-152-length-18413-cov-12.358536_pt1 | contig 18413 bp, 20 predicted proteins | sample MGYA00516957_ERZ1032794 | MGnify/ENA primary metagenome ERZ1032794 (study PRJEB33719, sample SAMN04262543) | wastewater metagenome | biome: sewage system; feature: street-access sewage; material: sewage | place: Peru: Lima | collected 2013-01-15 ... | reverse complement strand
AAATCATTCCTCCAATCCCGGCGTTCGGGTCGGGGCAAAAAATCTGAAGCGTCCACTCGGAAAGGCTTTCCGGAGCGCCTTGCGGCTCTCCGTTTGCCCTTCCTCCTGAGCACGGCCCTGTTATAGCACATGATTTTAGCACTGTCAATAGAAGAGTGCTAAAATTCACAGAAGGATAACAATTTGATAAAATCCCATGCGATTTTTCCTCAAATCATGCTTTTCTGCGTCTGTTTTCGGTTTGTGCGCTGCCGCTCAGCGCTTTTCCTGTTTCGGGAAGACGAAGGGGTCGTGCCGATAGACGGCCACGAGGTAGGCCGCCATGACGCACCAGATGATGGGCTCACAGAGGATGACCGCATCGTACCCGAACTTCGGGATGAACAGCACGACGAAGACGACCTTGCCCACCAGCTCGATGACGCTGGAGAAGAGCGGCAGCACCTTGTTGCCAAGGCTCTGCAGGGCGTAGCGGGTGGAGAGCAGGATGCCCAGCACCGCGTAGAACGGTGCGTTCCAGAGCAGGTAGCGGGCACCATTTTCGAGCACGATGGGCTCACTGGAACCGGAGACGAAGGCCACCATCCACGGCGCTGCCACCCGCATCAGCAGAACCGCAGCCACGGTCATGACGACCGAGTAGAGGTAGATCTCCTTCATCCCCTTGCGGACGCGGTCCGGCTGGCCCGCGCCGCAGTTCTGAGAAACAAAGGTCGAACCCGCCGACGCCATGCTCAGCAGCGGCATATCGGTGAACATGAACATCTTGCGGGCGGCGGTGTGCCCGGCGATGACCAGTGTGCCCAGCCCATTGATGCCATACTGCAAAACGACCGAGCCCGCCGAGACGATGCTGCTCATCAGGCCCATGCAGATGCTCTGGCTGAACAGCTCCCAGTACAAATGCCGGCCGACCCGGAAGTGCTTTTTCTCCGGGAGAAGCAGCTTGACTTTGGCGAACACATACGCGATGCAGAGCAGGACCGACACGCCCTGGGAGATGACCGTAGCCACCGCTGCGCCCTGCACCCCCATCCCCATCCGGGCGATGAAGAGCAGGTCCAGCAGGATGTTCAGGCCCGACGAGAGGAGCAGGAAGACCAGCGGCATGAAGCTGTTGCCGATGGCGCGGAGCAGACCGGCACAGAGGTTGTAAGCGAACATGACGAGGACGCCGTAGTTGATGACGATGATGTACCGGTAGGCGTCTTCGAGGATCTCCGCCGGGGTGTCCAGCAGCACCAGCAGCGGGCGCAGGCCCACCGCACCGGCCAGCGTGATGCAGAGCGAGGCAATGAGGCCGATGACAAGGGAGCCTGCCACCGTCTTCTTGAGCAGATCGTGATCCTGCGCCCCGTAGGAGCGCGCTGCGACGATGGCAAGGCCGTTGCCGATGCCGAGGCCAAAGCCCACCAGAAGCTCGTAGATCGAGCCGCAGGAGCCAATGGCGGCCAGCGCCGTGTCGCCCAGCACATTGCCCACGATCATGGTATCCACCGTGTTGTAGAGCTGCTGGAACAGGTTCGAGACGAAGATGGGCAGCATGAAGACGACCAGGCTCTTGAAAATGGGGCCGTGCATCAGGTCGACGTTCATCGTAAATGGGGATCTTTTTGCGGTTTGGGTCATGCAGTTCCTCCTATCAGACCGGAAAATGACCCTCTCCGTCTGGGACAGAGAGGGCCATTCTGATGATACCGTTACAGTTCCTGTGCTTCGAAGCCGTTGACGGTGAGCACATCCACCTGGGTGAAGCCTGCGGCCCGGAGGGCAGCGGCTGCTTCGTCAAAGTCGAAGGTCAGGCTGGCCGTGTCGTGGGCATCGGCCGTGATGATGACCCTGCCGCCCATCTTCTGCCACTCGCCCAGCAGCCAGGCACCGGGGTAGAAATCCTTGCGGTAGCCGCGGTAGACGCCGCCGGTGTTCACTTCCAGGCGGCAGTCATGCTCTTTGGCCACGGCCAGCGCCTTGAGGGCAGCGGCCTTGTAGCGGGGAGACTCCTCGTCGAAGAACTCGCCCTCGCCGTTCAGCTTCTTGATGAGGTCGATGTGGGCCAGGATGTCCGGGCCTTTGGCCGCCACCTTTGCCACCTCGGCATAGTAGGCCTCGACTGCGGCCAGCGGGTCGCCGTCGAAGTCATCGAAGATGCAGTCGTGCAGGTCCTGCGGGCGGAAGTCGATCTCGTAATACCGGCCGGTGTTCTTGCCGTACAGATGATGCGCGGCACCGATCCAGTAATCGTAGTTTTCGGGCTTATCCTCACTCAGCACGTCCCACTCGATGCCGCAGAGGATGTCCACCTTGCCCCGGTACTCCGCCTTGAGCTTGGCGATGGTGGCCTTATACTGCGCGGTGCGGCTGGGGCTCATGCAGTATTCGCGGTCGCGCTGGGTATAGCTATGGCCGGAGAAGCCCAGTGTAGTCAGACCCTGCGCACAAGCGGCGCTGGCCATCTCCTGCAACGTATTTCTGCCGTCGCACATTGTCGAGTGGCAATGCACGCTGGACTTCCTGTAATCTGCCATAGAAACTCACTGCATCCTTTCCTGTTTGACCTTGTGGTCGATGACATGTCGTTTTTCAAGCTCACGGGTGATGTCCTCCACCGTGATGCCTGCCTGGACCATCAGCACCAGCACATGGTATGCCAGGTCGCTGATCTCGTAGATGGTCTCGGCGCGGTCTTCCTTTTCGCCCGCAATGATGACCTCGGTGCACTCTTCGCCCACTTTTTTCAGGATCTTCTCCTTGCCCTTTTCGAACAGGTAGGTGGTGTAGCTGCCCTCCTGGGGGTCGGTCTTGCGGCCTTTGATGAGCGCATAAAGCCCCTGCCAACTGAACTGTTTGAGTTCCGGCGAGAGATACACTTCATGGAAGAAGCAGCTCTCGGCACCGGTGTGGCAGGCGGGGCCGTCCTTGACCACCTCCACCACCAGCGCGTCGTTGTCACAGTCGGCGGTGATGGACACCACATGCTGGACATTGCCGCTGGTGTCGCCCTTGCGCCAGATCTCCTGGCGGCTGCGGCTCCAGAACACGGTCCGCCCCTCGGCGATGGTCAGTGCCAGCGTCTCGGCGTTCATGTAGGCAAGGGTGAGCACCTCTTTGGTGTAGTGGTCCTGCACGATGGCAGGAATGAGGCCCTTTTCATCAAATTTCAATTCCATCGTAGTTCTCCTCCCCCTCAAAAGGGGATACTTACAGTTTATCCTAAATGGGGCCGAAACGCAAGAGCCTAGACCCGCATTTCGATGCCATTTTCGTTCAGGTAGGCTTTCAGGTCGGCAATGGAGAGCAGTTTCTGGTGGAAGATGCCCGCCGCAAGGCCCGCGTCGATGCCCTTGTGGTGGAACAGTTCCAGAAAATCTTCTTTTCTGCCTGCGCCGCCGCTGGCAATGATGGGCACATGCACCCGCGCGGCCACGGCGTCCAACATTTCGAGGTCGAAGCCGTTTCGCACACCATCGGTGTCGATGCTGTTCAGGCAGACCTCCCCGGCCCCGTGCTCGGTGCACCAGGCGATCCAGTCCAGCGCATCGCGGCCGGTATCCTCGCGCCCGCCCTTGGCAAAGACGCGGAACTGGCCGTTCACCCGCTTGACGTCGGCGGAGAGGACGACGCACTGGTCGCCGTAGCGCTGGGCTGCCGCCGGGATCAGGCCGGGGTCCTGCAGCGCACCGGAGTTGACGCTGACCTTGTCGGCCCCGCACTTGAGCACCCGGTCAAAATCTTCCAGCGTGTGGATGCCGCCGCCCACGGTCAGCGGGATGAAGATCTCGCTCGCCACCTGGGTGAGGATATCGGTGAAGAGGGCGCGGCCCTCAAAGCTGGCCGTGATGTCGTAGAACACCAGTTCATCGGCCCCGGCGGCGTTGTAGAGCTGTGCCATTTCCACAGGGTCGGCCACATCCCGGATGCCCTCAAAGTTCGTGCCCTTGACCACCCGGCCATTCCGCACGTCCAGGCAGGGAATGATGCGTTTCGTTATCATGTTCTGCTCCCTTCCGGTTCAGCGCTGCACCCGCGCAGCGCAGCGTTTCAGGTCCAGCGCACCGGTGTACAGGCTCTTGCCCAGGATGGCCGCCGCCACGCCCATCCGGTCCAGCTCTTCCAGCTCGGCCTCCGACGAGATGCCGCCGCTGGCCGTGAAGGCCACGCCGGGCACTTCGGCCTGCAATTGCCGGTAGAGAGCCAGATTCGTGCCCTGCATCGCGCCGTCACAGGCAATGTCGGTGTAGATGATGGCCCGGCAGCCCGCCTCGGCCAGCCGCTTGCAGAAATCCACGCCCTGTTCGGTACTGACCTCCTTCCAGCCATGGATGGCAACGTATCCATCCTTCGCGTCCACGCCCACGGCGATCCGGTCGCCATACCGTTTCAGCATCCGGGCCGTGAAGTCGAAATCGGTCACGGCCACGCTGCCCAGGATGCAGCGGCCCACGCCGAGCGACAGATACGTCTCGATCCGCTCTTCGGTGCGGATGCCGCCGCCGACTTCAATGTACAGGCCGCCCTGTTTTGCCAGCGCGGCGATGGCCTCGTAGTTGGAAAGGGTGCCGTCCTTGGCACCGTCCAGATCCACGACATGGAGATTTTTTGCCCCGGCCTCCAGGAACTTCCGTGCCTGGGCACAGGGGTCTTCACCGTAGACGATCATCCGGTCGTAGTCGCCCTGCGTCAGGCGGACGACCTTTCCGTCCCGTAGATCAATGGCTGGAAATAATTGCATTATAGATCTCCTTTAACTGGCTTCCCCCTCTCAGGCGCTTCGCGCCAGCTCCCCCAAAGGGGGAGCTTTTTAACCTCCCACTTCGGGGGAGGTGGCATCGCGTAAGCGATGACGGAGAGGGTTGGGCCGTTCACAATTCACTGAAGGCTTTCAGGATGCGCAGGCCGGTGTCCCCGCTCTTTTCGGGGTGGAACTGCGTTCCATACACCCGGCCTGCACGGACCACGCCGGTGACGGGGATGGAATAATCGCTCACCGCCAACGTGCTCTCCGCGCAGTTCGTGCCGTAGTAGCTGTGCACATAGTAGACGTATTCGCCCTCGTGGATGTAGCGGAACAGCGGGTCGTCCCGGACGATGTGCAGCGCGTTCCAGCCGATCTGCGGCACCTTGAGCGTCCGGTCTGCAAGGTCGGGTTCCAGCGGGCAGACCTCGCCTTTTACGAAGCCCAGGCCCGCGTGTTCGCCGTACTCATAGCTTTTTTCAAACAGCAGCTGCATCCCCAGGCAGATGCCCAGCAGCGGCTTTTGGGCGGCTTCTTCCCGGAGGACGGGCACCAGGCCGGTGGCTTCCAGCTTGGCCATGGCGTCGCCGAACGCCCCCACACCGGGCAGGATGAGCCGGTCGGCCGCGCGGATGACCGCTGGGTCGGCGGTGACGACGGCCTCCTGCCCCAGATGGGCCAGGCTCGACTTCAGGCTGAACAGGTTGCCCACCCCATAATCCATGATCGCGATCATACCAGCAGTCCTTTCGTGGAGGGGATCTCGTCCCGGTGGGCGGCGTCGATCTTGACCGCCGCAGCCAGCGCGTGGCCTGCGCCCTTGAAGCAGGCTTCGAGGATGTGGTGGGTGTTCTCGCCCGCGAACTGGACGAAGTGGACCGTGGCGGGCACGTTCCGGGCAAAGCCCAGCCAGAACTCCGAGGCGCACTCCACATCAAAATCGCCGACCTTTTCGGTCTTGCAGCGGACATCCCAGTTCAGGGTGCACCGGCCGGACAGGTCCACGGCGCAGAGCACCAGTGCCTCATCCATGGGCAGATAGAAGCTGCCGTAGCGGCAGATGCCCCGCATATCGCCCAGCGCCCTGGCAAACGCCTGCCCCAGCGCGATGCCGATGTCCTCGGCGGTGTGGTGGTAGTCCACCTCCACGTCGCCGTGGCAGGTAAGCACCAGGTCGAACCGGCCATGCCGCGCAAACAGCTCCAGCATGTGGTTCAGAAACCCGCAGCCGGTGTCTACCTGATACCGGCCTGCGCCGTCCAGATTGAGGGTCAATTCGATCTGCGTCTCGTTGGTATTGCGTTCCAAACTCACTTCCCGCATGGGTCAGTCCTCCAGTATCTTGTCCAGCGCGGCCAGCAGCGCCTGCATCTGGGCCGGTGTGCCGATGGTGATGCGCAGCCAGCTGCGGATGCGCGGTGCATCGAAATGCCGCACCAGCACACCGTTTTCCTTCAGTTTTCGGTACAGGGTGCCGCCGTCCTGCCGTGCCGTGCGGGCGAACAGGAAGTTCGACCGGCTGTCCAGCACCGTGAAGCCGCGTGCTTCCAGCTGCTGCCGGGTCCAGCTGCGCGTCTCGACGATGGCGGCGCGGGTGGTGTCAAAGTAGGCGGTATCTTCCAGCGCGGCCTGCCCGGCTTTCAGGGTCAGGCGGTTGATGTTGTAGGGGTTCAGGCTGAACTTGACCCGGTTCAGGTCGGCGATGAGCTTCGCGCTGCCCATGGCCAGACCCAGCCGGGCACCGGCCAGCTGGCGGGATTTCGAGAAAGTCTGCACCACCAGCAGGTTCTCGTACCGGTCGATGAGGGGCACACAGCTCTCCCCGCCGAAGTCCACATACGCTTCGTCCACGATGACCACATGGTCGGGGTTGGCCTGCAGGATGCCCTCGATGGCGCTGCGGGGCAGGGCCAGACCGGTGGGGGCGTTGGGGTTGGCCAGCACGATGGTGGTGTTCAGGCCGTAATAGTCGGCGGGGTCCAGCGTGAAATCCTCCCGCAGCGGGATGATCCGGCTGGGGATGTGCATCAGCCCGCACCAGACGCCGTAGCAGCCGTAGGTGATATCCGCATAGGCCAGCGGGTGTTCCTCGTCGCAGAAGGCCCGCAGCGCGAAGAACAGGTTCTCGTCGCTGCCGTTGCCGGGCATGATCTGGTCCGGCTGCAGCCCGAAGTGCTTTGCCGCCGCATTCAGCAGCTCGGCACAGGCCGGGTCGGAGTAGAGCCGCAGCTTTTCCACCTCGGCACGGCTCACGGCCTCCAGCACCGCCGGGGAGGGCGGATAGGGGCTTTCGTTGGTGTTCAGCTTGATGTACTGCTGATCCTGCGGCTGCTCGCCGGGGGTGTAGGGGGTCACCGTATCCAGCCTCGGTGAAAGGAATCTACTCATACGCTTTATCTCCTTGTCAGCGTCCTCACCCTCTCAGGCCGCTTCGCGTCCAGCTCTCCCAAAGGGAGAGCTTTTCAACCTCCCACTTTGGGGGAGGTGGCATTGCGAAGCAATGACGGAGAGGGGAAAACGCCTTCCCATTTATTCATACCGGATCGTCACGCTTCTGGCGTGGGCGTGCAGGCCCTCGCGCTCGGCAAAATCAGCGATGCGGGGGGCCACAGCCTCCAGCGCATCGCGGGTGTAATAGAGGAAGCTGGACTTCTTGACGAAGTCGTCCACGCCCAGCGGGCTGGAAAAGCGGGCCGTGCCGCTGGTGGGCAGGGTGTGGTTCGGGCCGGCAAAGTAATCGCCCAGTGCCTCCGGGACGTTCCGGCCCAGGAAAATGCTTCCCGCATTCTTGATCTCGTTCAGCACGCCGAAGGGGTCTTCCACGCAGACTTCCAGATGTTCCGGCGCAATGATGTTGCAGGCCTCAATGGCCTTGTGCAGGTCGGTGCAGACGATGATCTTGCCGTTGTCGTCCACGCTGGCGCGGGCGATGGCGGCACGGGGCAGCTGGGGGATCTGGACTTCCAGCTCTGCCTGCACGGCTTTGGCCAGCGCTTCGCTGTCGGTCACAAGGACGGGGCTGGCCAGCTTGTCGTGCTCAGCCTGGCTCAGCAGGTCTGCCGCCACCCAGGCCGGGTCACACCCGCCGTCTGCCAGCACCAGGATCTCGCTGGGGCCGGCGATCATGTCGATGCCCACCTTGCCGAAGACCTTCCGCTTGGCCGTGGCCACGTAGATATTGCCGGGGCCGACGATCTTATCCACGGCCGGGATGCTCTCGGTGCCGTAGGCCAGCGCCGCCACCGCCTGTGCACCGCCGGTCTTGAAGATCTTCGTCACGCCCGCCGTAGCGGCAGCGGCCAGGATGACCGGGTCCACCCTGCCGTCCTTTCCGGCGGGGGTGGTCATGACGATCTCCGACACCCCGGCCACCTTGGCCGGGATGACGTCCATCAGCACCGTAGAAGGATAAGCCGCCGTACCGCCGGGCACATAGACGCCCGCCTTTTCGATGGGGGTGTATTTCTGGCCCAGCACCACGCCGGGCTTGTCGTTCATCACAAAATTCTTGTGCACCTGCTGGCGGTGGAAGGCCTCAATGTTGGCAGCGGCCTCTTTCAGCGTTTCCAGGAAATAGGGGTCCATGTGCGCGAAGGCCTCGTCGATCTCCGCCTGGGTCACCTGCAATTCTTCGATGGACGCGCCATCGAATTTCAGGGCGTATTCCTTCAGGGCCGCATCGCCGCGGGCGCGGACGTCGGCAAGGATGCCGTCCACGACATCCTCCACATTCTTTTCGGCGCGGATGTCCCGGTTCAGAATTTCTTCCGGTCTCAGTTCGTCAAATCGGTACAGCTTGATCATTTTGCAGCCTCCTGTAAGGTCTCCCGCAGTTGTTCGAGCATTCGGTCCACTTCCCGGTGTTTGAACTGGTAGCTGGCCTTGTTGGCGATGAACCGGGCCGAGATGGGCAGAAACTCGGTCACGACCTTCAGGCCGTTCTCCCGCAGGGTCGTGCCGGTCTCCACGATGTCCACGATGACATCCGAAAGGCCCAGGATGGGGGCCAGCTCAATGGAACCGTTCAGCTTGATGATATCAATGTCCCGCCCGATGGACGCATAGTAGTTCTTGGCGATGTTCACAAATTTGGTGGCGACCCGCACCGGGCGGCTGGGGTCGTCCTGATAGTCGTTCGGCGCTGCCACGCACATCCGGCATCTGCCGAGGCCGGTGTCCAGCAGCTCATACACGTCGGCGGAGGCTTCGGTGAGGATGTCCTTTCCCACGATGCCCACATCCGCCGCGCCGTGCTCGACATAGATGGCCACATCGCTGGGCTTGACGAGGAAATACCGGATGCCCGCTTCGGGGTTCTCGACCACCAGCTTCCGGGTAGCGTTGTAGTCCTCGGCGCAGCCGTAGCCGATGCGGGCCAGCAGGCCATAGACCTTATCGCCCAGACGGCCTTTCGGCAGAGCTACATTCAGCATCACCCGGTCGGTCTTCTGCTGCTGGACCGGCGGCAGCGGGGCGCTCAGGCGGTCCAGTTCATCCAGATAGACCGCAAACCCGATGGCGTCCGCGCCGGGGGTGAATTTCTGCATCAGCAGGTCGTAGCGTCCGCCCTTGAGCAGCGGGCGGGGCAGGCCCTGCAAATAGCCCTGAAAGACCAGCCCGTTGTAATACTCCATCTCGCCCGCCAGCGAGAGGTCCAGCCGGACGCTCCCACCCACGGCGCTCAGGGAACCCGTCAGCGCCCGCAGCTCGGCGGCTGCGGCCCGCATCCGGTCGTTTTTGCAGAAGGCCTCGGCGCGGGCCAGCGTCTCTTCGCAGCCGCCGCAGAGGGTCAGCAGCGCACACAGCGTATCGGCCCCGGCATCGTCCAGCCCGGCGGCCTTTGCGGCGGCCCGCAGCTCGTGGGCGTTCTTCTCGCGCAGCAGGTCCAGCAGGGCGGGACGGGCCGTTTCGGGCACTGCCAGCGCATCCAGCAGACCGAACAGATACCCCATGTGGCTCAGCTCCAGCACCCAGGCCGCGCCCAGCTGTTCCAGCGATTTTGCCGCCAGCCCGACTGCCTGCTGCACCTGCGCTTCGCCCACAGCGCCCAGCATCTCCAGGCCCATCTGCGCGATCTCCTTGAAGGTGTGGCTCTCCGCCGAGGGGCGGTAGACGTTCTCGTGGTAGTAATATTTCAGCGTCTCGCCGGGGGCGGGCTGGGCCGTCTTGGCAATGGAGAGGGTCACGTCCGGCTTGAGCGCCAGCAGACGTCCGTCCAGATCGGTGAAGGTGATGACCTGTTCCGACGACAGAAAGCTCCGGTTCTCCTGATACAGACCGTATTCCTCAAAGCGGCCCATGTGGTATTTGCGGCAGCCCGCCGCCTCATACAGTGCCCGCAGCGCAAAGGAGGCCCGCTCCTTCGGCTGCAGATCCGACAGATCAAATCCCATTCTGGTTTCCCTTTCCTCTTTCCCGCCCTGTGTGCGGCACCGTCCGCGCCATTTGCTCTGCGAAATCGTTCCTGAATTTATTTTACTTTATCTTGATAAAGCTGTAAAGCACGAAAGCGTCAAACTTTTCTCCTTTATCTTACCGTTTTTCTGTGCGTTTGTACAGAAACGCGAAATTGTTTCATCGTACCGGCAAATCAGATGATGCGTTCCGCAAACGCACCGCTCCCCAAAGCGCAAAAATGCCCCGCCGGGCGCAGGATGCGCACAGTGGGGCAAAACGCGATTCTTCGGGGGGCGGCTCAGCGATCCAGCAGGGCCAGCACACCGCTCTTCGGGCGGGCACCGACCGCCTGATTGACGAGCCGACCGTTCTGGAAGACCAGCAGCGTAGGGATGCTCATGACGCCGAACTGGGCGGCGAGGTCCGGCTGCTCGTCCACATTGACCTTGCCCACCTTGACGTCGCTGCGCTCCTCGGCCACCTCGTCCACGATGGGCGAGAGCATCCGGCAGGGGCCGCACCAGCTGGCCCAGAAGTCCAGCAGCACCGGCTTTTCGCTGTGCAGCACCTCGGCATCAAAGTTTTCGGTCGTGATCGTGATGGGTTCCATATCTTCTACCTCCTGCGGGTGTGTTTGTTGTTCGATGGTCTTAGTATACCCCAAATGCCGCCCCGCTTCCGTAACCGGGTCACAAAACACCACAAAAAGCGGCGGCCCGCCCCGATTGGGGAGAGCCGCCGCCTTTCATTGTTCTTTGGAGTACTCCGGGCTGTCTGGCCTCAATATTTTAGGCAGTCACGATGACCAGAGCGGTGATGGGCCACAGGCCGACAGCAGCCGTACCAGCGCAGATGCCCTTGAATGCGCTGATCAGATCCTTCTGCAGGTAGTTCACATAGGTGTTCATGCCGCCCTCCAGCAGAGCTGCGGTATCCTGGCCCTTGTGCGCTGCGACATAGTTGCGGGTAGCGACCATGCCCTTGTAGTAGTTGTACAGGTTCCAGATGCCGAATGCGGTGCTAGCCAGAGCAGAAATAGCACCAATAGCGCTGCCGCCCTGCGTATAGGTCATTTCCTCTTCGTTCATGACGTTGTAGTTCGCGGGCATCTTCATCTTGTTTTCCATAATAACACTCCTTTGAAAAAGCAATAATATCCCAAGCAGTGCATTCGCTGCACTGCAGGTTTCCAAACAAATGCTAAGGGGTTCCAAGAGGCATCCGGGGCAGCCTGCTCAGATGAGCATCAGCACCACGCTGACCGGGGCCAGACCCACCACCACAGCGGTGGAGACCGCATCCCGCAGGAAGTTGGACGGGCTCTGGCTCATGTCCTCGCCGATATCATCCAGCGCACGGCCAATCACCGTGAAGACATTGCCCTTGCGGTTCTCCTTCTGGTTCAGCCAGCTGCGGGCCGTTCCGATACCCCAGACATAGCTGGCACCCAGCACCACAGCTCCTACGACAGTGGCCGCCGTCGAGAGCGCATCCAAATAGCTGCCGCCCTCGACATAAGTCATTTCATCTTCCGACACCACAGCGCAGTGTGCGGGCATCTTCAGTTCGTTCTTCATCTTTCGTTTTCCCTCATTTCGACGGTTTCTGTTCCTCCGCCGCATCCAGCAACCCTGCTGCATTCCTCACTCACTCTTTATACGCTCATTTTACTACGTCTGTCGATTTTCTGCAATAGATTCTGTGCAAAACTATGAAAAATCGGAAAGTCGCATGAAAACTTCGCAAAAAGTTTGTGAAAAAGGACTGCGTTTTTTCACGGCTCAGCCTGCCACGCCCGCACGGTAGAGATACGGGTCGCTGGTAAAGCTGGAATAGCTGTACAACACCAGGATGGCGTCGTAGTCGTTGTCTGCGATGAGCTGGTCCAGACCATAGTTGTAATTGCGGAAGTCCACCACATCGATGGCCGCATAGTTCGCCGTCAGATACGGCACGAAGCTGTTGGCGTAGCTGTCCTTGATGACGAGGATCTTGCCGGTGCCGTCGCCCTCCACCCGGCTCAGGCCGTTGTTGCCGTGGAGGAACATGGCATACTTGTCGTAAACGTCCAGCTTGCCCGTATCGTACAGGCCGGTCTGTGTGCCCTCGGTGGGCTGGCCCGGTGCAGTGACGTTCCAGATGGTGAGCCGGTTCTGCAGATCGTACCAGGTGATGGTGTCCGGCTCGGCATTCCAGGTGCGCGCCTTGGAGTAGTGGGTGCCGTAGAAGTTTTCCGCCGTCTCCACAGGATGCGCACTGCGGTCAAAGGGCGTCAGGCCCTGCGCTTCGCAGAACTGCTCGTAGGCGTAGTAAGCCCCCAGCGTCGTCCAGTGGTGGTCGGTGCGATAGTACAGATACTCGTCCTTGTGCGCCCGCAGCGCATCGGTGACGCGGAGAAACTGCACCGCCGGGAGCGCTGCCTGCGCTTCGTCGATCCGCCCTTCCTCGTCCATCTGGGGCGCAGCGAGGGGCAGGTCTTCCGGGTAGAGCACGGAGGCCGACGGCACGAGCATGAAGCTCACCTTGCCGGGGTAACGCTCGCCCAGCGACTGCACCGCCGCCAGATTCTTGTTCCAGACCCGCTCTTCGGTGGGCAGAACGCGGTAGCGCCGGGCAAACATCCGGTGCTCCCGCCCCAACAGGATGCCGCCGCTCTGGGTCTTCTGGAACAGGGTCGTCTCAGCCAGGCTCTGCAGGCTGATCCACTGGTCCCGCCCGAAGACCTGATCCTTCACATATTTGGTATAGTTCGTAAAATAGTTGTTCAGCCCATCCACCGACACGGCCGTCAGTTTGGGCCGCTGGGTGAGGGTGGTGTTTTCCAGCTCGCTATAGGCGCGGTCCGGCGTCACCAGGTCCAGCACGAACAGCGCCGCGAAGAACAGGGTGAAGGCCGCCAGCACCGGGTACTGCTTCAGGGAGGAAACACGCTTTTTCGGATCCATGCTTTACGTCCTCCTCAGAAATTGAAATACAGGAACGGGCTGTTCGTGCTGCCCACGACATAGGCCGTGGAGAGCACCAGCAGCACCAGCACCGTGGCCACCCGCGTTGCGGTGCGCTTTTTCAGCAGGTCCCAGATCTTTTCGATGAGCGGGGTGCAGCAGACCACCGACACCGCCAGCAGCACACCGTAATTCCGCAGGAAATACACCGGCGACACGCCGCCCGCAGGCACGAAGAGCTTATAGAACAGGTAGCTGAACCCGACGCCCCAGTCGTTGCCCACGAACATGGCCCAGCCCACCACCACAAGGAAGAGGGTGTAGACATGCGGCCAGATTTTGCCTTTTTCAAGGTATTTCAGCAGGAGCAGCTTCTCGACGGCCAGCAGGATGAAGTAGTACAGGCCCCAGCAGATGAAGTTCCAGTCCGCGCCATGCCAGATGCCGGTGAGCAGCTCCACGACGAAGAGGTTGAAGATCTGCCGCTTGAGGCCCTTGCGGTTGCCGCCCAGCGGGATATAGACGTACTCCCGGAACCAGCCGGACAGGGTCATGTGCCAGCGCCGCCAGAATTCCGTGATGGAGCGCGAGATATAGGGGTAGTTGAAGTTCTGCGGGAAATCAAAGCCCAGCATCTTGCCCATGCCGATGGCCATCATGGAATAGCCGGAAAAGTCGAAATACAGCTGCAAGGAATAGGCGATGACGCCCAGCCAGACCAGCGCCGTGGAGGCATTGCCCAGACCCACATAGGTGGTGGAGGGGCTGTTCTGGATGCCGATGATGTCGGTCCAGAGCGCGCCCACGGCATCCGCCAGCAGGACTTTCTTCGCCAGACCGAAGGTGAACAGGGTCATGCCCTCCTCGATCTGCCGGAGGCTGTAGCGATGTTCGTAGACATGCAGCTGAGCCGAGACATCGCGGTATTTGACGATGGGGCCTGCGATGAGCTGCGGGAACATGACCACATAGGCACCAAAATCAATGATGTTATGCTCGGTCTTCACATCCCGGCGGTAGACATCAATGGTGTAGGAAAGGGTCTGGAAGGTGTAGAAGCTGATGCCCAGCGGCAGGGTGCTGATGCCCTGAATGGCCGCGAACTGGGTGCCGAACAGGCTGTTCAGGCTGGAGAGGACGAAGTTCGCATACTTGAAATAGAACAGCATCCCCAGGCTCCCCGCCAGAGCCACCAGCAGCAGCGCCGTGCGTGCGGCGGGCTTGTCCTCCATGCGTTCCAGCCCCAGGCCGCAGAGGTAGTTGATGAGGATGAGGGCCAGCATGACCGGGAAAAACCGGACTTCGCCCCAGCAGTAGAACACCAGACTGCACACAAAGAGCACGGTGTTCTTGAGTTTGGCGGGCGCAAGGTAATAGAGCGCCAGCGTGATGGGGAGAAACCGGAACAGAAAAAGGATGGTGCTGAAAACCAAGGTGTTCCTCCTTTGAAAAAGGGCCGATGCCGCCAAGGCACCGGCCCACGATGATCGTTGTTACTTGAGCAGAACGTCGTTGACGGCGTCGGTCAGGTCTTCCGTGCACGCGTTGGAGGCAATGACCATCACCACGCGGTCGGCGCTGTTGGCGATGACGGCATTTTCCACATTGGCCTGTGCCGCGGCAAACTCGGCATAGTTGCCGTAGAAGGCCACCTGGTCCTGCTGGTAGGCCTTCAGGGCCTCCACGATCTCTTCGGCCTTGCCCTCTGCCGGCTCGATGACCAGCACCAGACCGGCGTCGCCGTTGTCGTTGCTCTTCACGCCCTTATAGCTGGCCACATCCTCCGCCTTCAGACCGAAATCGTACTCGATGTTCATGGCAGCGATCTCGAATTGGTTGGAGATGGGGTTGGCTTCCAGCAGCGCATCCACCTCGTCGGCCAGCGCATCGGGGCTGTTGGTGCCGTCGTCGGGCAGGGCGCTCTCCGCCTGGGACAGCACCACCGAGGACGCCGCCGGGCTTGCCGAGGACGCCGTGGACGAGGAAGCCGCGCCGCCGCAGCCTGCGAGCAGAGCGCAGCCCAGCGTGGCAGCCACAACGGACAGTATCAGTTTTGAACGGATCTTCATAGATTATTCCTTCTTTTGCATTCATTACACTCAAGCCCGGCGCTGTGCCTTCCGGCGCGGCTGGCCGGGCCATTGCTATCTTACCATACCCTTGCCGGAAATGCAAAGGTTCGCGCAAATTTTTACGGTTTCTTCACCGGTCTTTGCCAGCGCTTTTCCGCTCAGCCCGCAAGGGTGTGCAGCTGGGCGATGTAGTCCTCGAAGCACAGGCCGCTGGCACTGATCTTCCGGGCATTTTCCACGCCCACATAGCGCCAGTGCCAGGGCTCGTAGGTGATCTCGGTCTGGGCCTCGGCCCCCTTGGGGTAGCGCAGGATGAATCCGTAATCTGCCGCGTGCTCGCACAGCCAGCGGAAGGCCGTAGTATTCTCGAAGCCCTCGTCCAGGCCGGTGTGCTCCGGGCTGTTCAGGTCTGCGGCCAGACCGCAGTTGTGCTCCGAATAGCCCGGCGGGTTGACGACCGCAGCCGCCTTTTCCTTGGCCGTGGCCAGGTCATAGCCCTGGTCGGTGTAGTATTTCGTCTTCCGCTCGTACAGACCGGTCTGGTACTTGACGCTGCGGTAGCCGCTCTGCATCCAGATGGTCACATTTTCGGCGGCAGCGGCTTTCTGCATCTCCAGAAAGGCATCGCAGGCCACGGTCTGCAGCGTCTTGTTCACAGCGGTCTTCGAGCCGCACTCTTTGGTCTCAAAGGTATAGTCGTCCGGCATCTTGTTGGTGTGGTTCACCAGCACCATCAGCGGGTCGGCCAGCATAGCAGCGGCCTCGTCGGCGGTCAGGCCCAGAGCATTGCCATTGGTCTCCTCCACGGTGCCGGACGCTGCCGGAAGCAGGCTGTTCTCCGCATCCTCCGCCGGGGCGCTGGCCGCGCTGGCGGAAGGCACCGGGGCGTGGCGGTTGAGCAGGAACGCAGCCCCGCCCACGAACAGGCAGACGGCGGCGGTCAGTCCGGCCACCCGGCGAATGGCACGGCTGCGACGGCGGCGGCGCACTTCGGCGCGGGTCATGCGGCGGTGCGGTTGGTTCACAGGTCGTTGATTCATAAGGCTTCTCCTTGTATATTCTCTCCGGGCCGGGGACATCCTATCCCCGGAGGTGTTCTGCATGAAACTGACAGCGCAGGAATATGCGCGGCGGGTGCAGCGGGCAGGCCCGCATTCGCCGCTGGGCACCGACTGCCTGTGGGCTTTCGGCGTGGGCGGCGGCATCTGCCTGCTGGGCGAGGTGCTCCGCCAGTGGTATCTGGGTCTGGGGCTCGAAGCCGACCTTGCCGGTACCCTGACCAGCTGCACCCTCATCGCCCTCTCAGCGGTGCTGACGACGCTGGGCCTTTACCAGAAGCTCGCCGCCCGCGCGGGGGCCGGGTCACTGGTGCCCATCACGGGCTTTGCCAACGCCGTGGTCAGCGCGGCCATCGAGTTCAAGACCGAGGGCCGCGTGCTGGGCACCGGGGCCAAGATGTTCACCATCGCCGGGCCGGTCATCGTGTACGGCACACTGGCTGCGGTGCTGTACGGCGGGGTGCTCTGGCTGCTGGGCGGCTGATCCCTCTCACTTACCATACGCTTTGCCGGGCGCAAAGATTGCACTCTTCCGGCGATTTTCCAGTATACCACAAAATCCGCAAAAAAACATCCCTGAAAGGAGGAATTTTTCATGGCGACCCGGCGCGGCGACACCCTGATCTTCCAGACTCCGCCCGTCATCGCGGCCCATGCGGCGGTGGGCGGCAAAAAAGAGGGGGAAGGCCCCCTTGCGGCGGGCTTCGATGCGCTGAGCGCCGACAACCGGTTCGGCCAGTCCGGCTGGGAAGCCGCCGAGACCCAGCTGCAGCTGCGGGCGGCGCGGCTCTGCCTGAAAAAAGCACAGATCACTGAGAAAGAGGTCAGTCTGGCTCTGGCCGGAGACCTGCAGGCCCAGTGCACGGCCTCCAATTACGCCATGCGGACGCTGGGCATCCCCTATGCGGGGCTGTTCGGGGCCTGCAGCACCATGGCCGAAGCGCTGGGGCTGGGGGCTGCACTCTGCTCGGCCGGGCTGGCCGACGGCCTGCTGGCCATGGCGTCCAGTCATTTCTGCACCGCCGAACGCCAGTTCCGCACCCCGCTGAGCTATGGAGCCGTCCGAACCCCGACCGCCCAGTGGACGGCCACCGCCGCCGGGGCCTGTCTGCTGCGCCCCGCCGGGCAGGGGGTCGGCATCCGGGCCGTGACCTTCGGGCGGGTGCAGGACTATCAGATCCGGGACATCAACAACATGGGCGCGGCCATGGCCCCCGCCGCCAGCGCGACCCTGCTGCACTACCTGCGGGACACCCACGCAGAGCCGCCGGATTTCGACGCCATTTACACCGGCGACCTGGGCCATGTGGGCAGCCAGCTCTTCCGGGAGCTGCTGGCCGCCGAGGGCCTGCTCATCAAGAACCATGTGGATTGCGGCTGCATCCTCTACGATGCCAACGAGCAGGCCGTGAAGAGCGGCGGCTCCGGTGCGGGCTGCTGCGCGGCGGTGCTCTGCGCCCACATCCTGCCCCGGCTGGAACGCGGCACCCAGAAGCGGGTGCTCTTCCTCGCCACCGGAGCCTTGATGAGCCAGACCACCTTTCTGCAAAAGGAGAGCATCCCGGCCGTCGCCCATCTGGTGGAGCTGGCTGCGCCGGAGAAAGGAGCCGCATCATGAACTATTTCTGGGCCTTCGTCATCGGGGGCGGCATCTGCGCCGCAGGGCAGATCCTCATCGACCTGACTGGCCTGACCCCCGCCCGCATCCTGACGGGCTATGTCGTCGCGGGAGTCGTGCTGTCAGCCCTCGGCTGGTACGCCCCGCTGGCCGAGCTGGCCGGGTGCGGGGCCACCGTGCCGCTGCTGGGCTTCGGCCATCTGCTGGCCAAAGGCGTCCGCACCGCATTGCAGGAGGAGGGGGCCATCGGCATCCTCACCGGCGGGCTCACCGCCGCTGCCGCCGGCATCACCACCAGCCTCGTCTGCGGCGTGGTCTGCTCCTGGGTCGGCCGGAGCCACGACCAGAACTAGCCCGCAATAAAAAGCGGCGCTGCTTCGCGCCGGTTCGCGCACGGCGGGTGGTAGGATGCAAAAAACAAAAACCCCCGCACCGGAAACCGGCACAGAGGTTTTGTTCGTCAGTCGATCACTCGATCAGGCATGAACTCAAGCGTTCTTGTTTGCACGCTTTGCCATACGGCTGATCTTGCGAGAAGCGGTGTTCTTCTTGATGACACCCTTAGCGCGAGCCTTGTCGATCGCGGAAACA
>ERZ1032794.147-NODE-147-length-18635-cov-11.549031_pt1 | contig 18635 bp, 10 predicted proteins | sample MGYA00516957_ERZ1032794 | MGnify/ENA primary metagenome ERZ1032794 (study PRJEB33719, sample SAMN04262543) | wastewater metagenome | biome: sewage system; feature: street-access sewage; material: sewage | place: Peru: Lima | collected 2013-01-15 ... | reverse complement strand
AGATCGCCCAGAAAGACGACCTTGGCACCCTGATGCAGCAGCACACGGCCGGTGACACCCTTTCCATCACCGTTGCCCGCGACGGCCAGATGCAGACCGTCTCGCTGACGCTGGGCGAAAAGAATGCGTCGAACACCGCCGCACAGCGTTCGGCCAACAACTGAGCCACCCCCGCCGCAAGGCGTTATCAAGATTTGATTCCTTTCTTCTTCAACAATCCCCCGACTGGCGGTGACCCGCTGGCCGGGGGATTGCTGTTTATACCAAGCCGAAGATGGTCGCACTGACCGGGGCCAGGACCGCTTCGCCGCTCAGGATGCGGCTGTCGCCCCGCCACAGGCTGGACGAGGTGCCGTCGCTCAGCAGCTTCCAGCGCCCGTCGGGCAGCCGGATGGGCTGTTCCTGTTTGGTGGGGTTGTAGTAGACGCAGAGTGCGCCCCACCACGCCCCATCGCCGGGCAGGGCAGGCAGACGCCAGCCCACCAGCGGCTGTTCCAAATCAAAAAATGCAATGGCGTTGGGGCTGGCCCTGTCCACCGCGCCCAGCCGCGGGAAGGCATTCCGCAGCCCGATGAGGCCCCGGTAATAGTCCACCAGCCCATGGAACTGCTCGGCCCGCTTCCAGTCCAGCCGGTTCAGCGCCGGGGAGGAACGGTAGCTGTTGCCCTGCCCCTTTTTGGTGCGGGCGAACTCTTCGCCTGCCTGCCAGAAGGGCAGGCCCATGCAGGTGAGGTAGATGCCCGCCGCCAGCCGGTTCTGGGCCAGGGCGGCACGGTCCACCGCGCCGAACTCCGGGCGCTCGTAGCGCACCAGGAGCAGCTTGTCCCACAGGGTAAAATTGTCGTGGGCGGACACATAGCTGACGATCTGCCCCGGCGTGTGGGGCGGGAACTTATCGCTGCGGCACCAGGCCGCCACGGCCCCGCCGATGTCCCAGAAGCTGCCGGGCCTGCCCTCCACATAGCCCGGCTCCCGCGCATTGAAGCAACCGCCCTTGATGGCGTCGCGGGTGTCGTCGCAGAAGATGCCGATGCGGTCGTTCAGCATGGCCAGATTGTTCTTGTTCGCCTCATACCGGTGCAGCGCACTGCTGCCGCCCTGCCACGGCTCGCCGTACATCAGGATGTCCCGCCCGCCGGGCAGTTTGTCCAGCTCGGCCCGCAGCAGGTTCATCGTCTCCACATCGTACAGGCCCATCAGGTCGAACCGGAAGCCGTCGATGTGGTACTCCTGCGCCCAGTAGAGCACCGAATCCAGAAAGTATTGCCGGGCCATGGGCCGCTCACTGGCAAACTCGTTGCCGCAGCCGCTGCCGTTGGAAAGGCTGCCATCCTCGTTCTGGCGGAAATAATAGAGGGGGACCGCCCGGTTCAGCACGTTGTCGGAGCGGTACATGTGGTTGTACACCACATCCATCACCACACCGATGCCCGCCGCATGGAGGGCCTGGATCATCTGCTTGCACTCCCGTACCCGGACTTCGCCGCGGGCGGGGTCGGTGGAGTAGCTGCCTTCCGGGACGTTGTAGTTGGCGGGGTCGTAGCCCCAGTTGTACTGCCGGGTCAGCGGGCGGCTCTCGTCCACGCTGCCGAAATCAAAGATGGGCATGAGCTGGACATAGCGCACCCCCAGCCGCTTGAGGTAGTTCAGGCAGGTGGGGTGGATGCCGTCGCCGTTCAGGGTCGTGCCCTGCTGGGTAAAGGCCAGAAATTTGCCCCGCCACGCATTGCGCACCCCGCTGGCCGGGTCCTGCGAGAAATCCCGGACGCTGACCTCCCAGACGCTCCGCTTCGACGCCGGGATGACCGGCCGTTTGTCCTGTTCCCAGCCCGGCGGGTCGGTGCGGGCCAGATCCACGATCATGCTCCGCGCCCCATTCACGCCCGCCGCGCGGGCATAGGGGTCAGCGGTGGTCACTCTGCCCCACTCGGTGGTCACGTTGAAATGATAATACTTCCCGTGCTGGTCGCCGGGCAGATAAACGCCCCAGACGCCCTGCCCCCACGGGCTCAGCGGCAGACTGCCGATGCAGGCCCCGCCGTCGCCTTTCCGGTAAAGATCGACCCGGACCGACTGCGCCGTGGGTGCCCACAGCCGCAGGTGGGTGCCCGATGGGGAATATGCCGCGCCCAGCGGCCCCTGATAGTCGGTCTGACGGGCAAACTCCTCGCTTTCGAACCATGCTTTCCATTGTGCAGGCGTTTTCATTGACTCTCATCCTTTATCCTGACATTCCCGCCCTCGCCAGAGGCAGGCCTTTTGAAATTAGTGTACCCGGCTTGCGCGGATTTTGCAAGAGTTTCCTTGCAAATGGGGCTGCGGTACACTATACTGAAAGAAATGAACCGATCACGGAGGCGATGACATGGCATACACAGACGATTGGGAGACCCTGATGAATGGAGTCTTCGGGCCGGGCGGCAGATTCAAGGCCGCCCCCGGCACCCCCGCCGAACCCCGGCAGCAGCCAAACAGCACTCTGAACGACCTGAACGCGGCGCTTTTGGAACAGCAGAAGAAGCTGGACGCGATGCTCAAGGCCCAGTCGGCCCAGCTGAAGACGCAGGACACCGCCGCCGAGGCTGCGCTGGCCGACAGCCGCCGGATGCTGCGGGACATGGAGAACGACGGTCTGCTGGCCAAAGGCACCACCGACGTGAAACCCGAACATCTGGGCAGCTTCGAGGGGCTGGCCGACGAAGTCCGGCAGACCGTGCTGGGGCAGGACGCCTTTGTGGACGCGGTCGTCCGCGCCATGCGCCGCCCCTTTGTGCTGGGCACCGAGCCGCCCGCCGCCCGGAACGTCATCCTGCTGTGCGGCGGCACCGGCACCGGGCGGCACTTCGCGCTGGAGGAGACCGCCCGCTGCATGGCTGCGCGGGGCCTGCTGCAAAACGACCAGATCGCCGCGCTCGACCTGGCGCTTTACGCGAACCCCGCCGCTGAAAAGCTCTTTTTGCAGGACCTCTACGCCGCGCTCCACGCTCCCGGCGAGATCGTGGTCTTTGAACACTACGAGAGCTGCTGTCCCAGCTTTCTGAAGACACTGTCCGACCTGGCCGTCCGGGGCAGCGCCCCGCTCTCCAGCCGGTACATCGTCAACCGGGACGGCATTCTGGTGGACGCCGGAACGGCTCTGGCCCCCGGCGCGGTCAGCCGTCTCGACCCCTGCGGGAAGTACCTCATCTTCTTCTCGAACAAGGGCCGCGCCGCCATGGCGGACAAGTTTGGCGCAAGCATGGTCTCGGCGCTGGGCGACGTCTGCGAGACGACCGCTTACCAGCAGGCAGACCTTGCAGCCCTCGCCGCCCAGCAGCTGAACGCGCTGGCCCAGAAGGTCACGGCCCGGCTGGGCCTGACCCTCGCCGCCGGGGCCGATGTGCGGGACTACGTCGCCGCCCAGTGTACCCCCCAGAAGGGCGCAGCCGGGCTGTCCGGCTGCTGCGACCGCATCTTCCGCGCCCTGAGCGAATACTGCCTGCAAACGGACAAGCCGCTCACCGGCACCGTGACCCTGACCGCCGCACCGGAGGGCCTGCTCTTCCACCTGAACGATGCCGCCCCGGCCCCGCTGCTCGACCTGCTGCCCGCCGCCTACACCGGCGCGCTGGACGAGATCCGGGCGGAGATCTCGGAACTGGTCGGTCTGGCCCCAGTCAAGGAATACGTGTTCGGTCTGGCCGACAATCTGCAGGTCCAGCAGCGCCGCGCCGCTGCGGGCATGAAGACGGCCAGCCTTTCGATGCACATGATCTTCACCGGCAACCCCGGCACCGGCAAGACCACCATCGCCCGGCTGGTGGCAAAGTACCTCAAGGCCATCGGGGCGCTCAAGGGCGGGCAGCTGGTGGAGGTGGGCCGCGGCGACCTCGTGGGCCGCTACACCGGCCACACCGCACCGCTGACCAACAGCGTCATCGAGAGTGCCCTCGGCGGCGTCCTCTTCATCGACGAGGCCTACAGCCTCTACCGCGGCGAGCAGGACAGCTTCGGCCTCGAAGCCATTGATACCCTCGTCAAGGGGATGGAAGACCACCGCGACGAGCTTGTGGTCATTCTGGCCGGATACACCAGAGAGATGGAGACCTTCCTCACCGCCAACAGCGGTCTGGCCAGCCGCTTCCCCAACAAGATCGAGTTCCCGGACTACACCGCCGACGAGCTGCTGCAGATCACCCACGTCCTTGCAAAAAACAAGGGCTACACCCTCTCGGAGGCCTGCGAAGAGCCGCTGCGGAACTACTACGCCCGCCGTCAGGCCGCCGACGCCCGCACCGCCGGCAACGGCCGTCTGGCCCGCAACACCCTCGAAAAGGCCATCTTCCACCAGAGCCGCCGCCTCGTCGCCGAACCCGCCGCCGCGCTGGATGTGCTCCTGCCGAGCGATCTGGAACTGGACGAATAATTGCAGAACTACGCAAACCGCGGCTGTCCCTCCTGTTTTGTTTATTCTGTCTTTGCTTCTGCTTCCAGCAGCGCGCGCTTCACGCTGATGAGGCTCTGCGGGCTCACGGAGAAGCTGCGCAGGCCGAGTTTCAGGTACTGCACGGTGTTGGCCGGGTTGCCGACGGCCAGGCCGCAGATGGTCACGGGGATCTGGCCCGCGTCCGCCGCCTCCACGACCATGGCGATGAGCTTTTTCATCGCGTGGCTGGCCGGGCGATAGTAGCGCTCGGCGATGGAGAGGTCGCGGTCCACGGCATGGGTGTACTGGATGAGGTCGTTCGTCTCAATGACGAAGAACTCACACCCGTGGGCCACAAATTCTTCCGCCGTCAGGCAGGCCGACGGCACACTGAGCATGACGCCGAAGGGCATCTTCTCGTTGAAGCGCTCCCCCCGCTCCCGCAGGTGCTGGCGGCAGTGCTCCACCAGCTTCATGGCTTCGTCCCAGTCTTCCAGATTGGTCACCATCGGGAACATCACCCGCAGCGGGCCGTCTGCCGCCGCACGGAACAGCGCACAGATCTGGGTCTCGAACTGATGGGGGCGGCGCAGGCTGCTGCGGATACCCCGCAGGCCCAGCTTGGAGGACTCCGGCCCCTGATGGGCGTCGGCCATGGTGCGGTCTGCGCCAAAATCAAAGGTGCGCACCGTGACCACCCCGCCCTTTGCCGCCGCCAGGCAGGAATGATAGAACACATACTGCTCCTGCTCATCCACCGGGCGGCCCGGCAGCATCATGTAACCGCTGCGCAGCAGACCCACGCCGGACGCGCCGGACTGCCGCGCCGTTTCGATGTCCTCCTGCCCGAAGCAGTTGGCCAGCAGCTCAAAGGGCTGGCCGTCCTTCGTCCGGCACGGCAAGGCGCAGACGCGGTTCATCTCCTCGTTCTCCCACTGCTTCTCGCAGATGCGGGACATCGCCTGCTGGCGGGTGACGGCATCCGGGTCGAGGATGCACTCGCCGTTGTCGGCGTCCAGGATGGCCGTGCGGCCATCGCAGTCGTTCAGAAAATCGCTGCCCACCTGCACGATGCCGGGGATGTGCATGGCCCGCGCAATGATGGCCGCATGGCTCTGCTTGTTGCCTTCTGCCGTGATGATGCCCAGGATCATTCCGGCGGGCACACTGAACAGGTCGCTCGGCATGAGCACCTCTGCCGCCAGGATGACGGGGTGGTCCAGCGCCAGCCAGACGCGGGGGCGGTTGGTCAGGATGTTCACCACGCGGCGGGCGGCATCAAGGATGTCCACGCTGCGCAGCTGCATATAGGCGTTGTCTTCCATCTGGGCCAGCTGGTCGGCATAGCGGCGGCCGGCCCGGTCTACGGCTTCGGCTGCGCCGACGCCCGCCTTGATCTGGAACCGGACTTCGTTCATGAAGCCCTCGTCCTCCAGCATCATACTCTGGAACAGGAAGATGGCCTGTTCGGTGGGGCCGCTGCGCTCAGCCATCGAGTCCAGCTCGGCCTGTGCCGTCTTGACAGCCCGGTCCAGCAGCCGCTGCTCCCGGTCCGGGTTGAACGGCCCTGTGCCGAAGCTCTCGGTCCTGCGCTCCACACGGCTCACCTGCCCCAGCACCAGGCCGGACGAGGCGGCATATCCCTGATAGACTTTCATTCCTCCGTCACCTCCGTCGGGGCAGGCGTGGTCAGTGTGCGGCAGACCAGCGCCTGCAGGAATGTATTGGGCAGCAGCGCTGCCCATGCGGCCTGCGCCGCGTTTCCGCTGCCCTCGAACAGCGGTTCAAATCCCTCGATGCGGGTGCGGTCACAGGTCTCCAGAAACGCCTTTTCCAGCGTCTCCACGGTGTAATACCGGGTGGGGTCCACGCCCACATCCTCGGCGGCCGCTTCCAGCGGGGCCAGCTCTGCGTCCTGCATGTTGGCCAGCTTGAGCGCCAGGTCTGCCGTCAGTGTCACCGGGTACTTTGCCTTCACCGCCTTCTGCACGGCGTCGAACCGCTGCCGGAATGCGGCCGCATCCTGTGCGGTCTGCTCGTTCTTCGCCACCGCATAGGCACAGCCGCGCAGCCGCCCGAAGGCCCGCAGGGTGTCGTAATAGCCCAGCTCGATATTCCGTCTGGCGGTGTCCGGGTCAAAGTGGAGGATATCGCCCAGCTCCCAATAGCTGCGCACCATGGTGGTGGGCAGGCCGGTGCGGTTGGGCAGGGTGATGCCCACCCCTTCCAGATCGACACAGACCAGCTCCTCGGCCCCCATTTTCTGGGCCAGCCCTGTGGGCATGTTGTCGCGGTAGCCGCCGTCCAGAAACTGCACCCCGTCGATTTGTTTGGCCCGCAGCGCCGGGAAGCAGGCAGCCGAAGCCAGCAGGTAATCCTTCACCTTGCCTTTCGGGATCTCTTCCAGCGGCAGCTCACGGGGCTTCAGGCCCCGCTTTTCCACCGTGACGAGCCCGAACCGGATGGGCGAGGCACGCAGCGCGTCCTCGTCCAGCACCCGCTCCACGATCTCTTCCAGCGGGGTGACATCCATGCCGCCCGCGCGCACCACGTCCCGCAGGAACTGGTGCAGCTCTGTCAGGTTCCGGGTCTCCTCCGGCAGCTCCATCACGTCCTGGCTGCGGATGCTGGTCCACATATCCCGTGCGGTCTCGTACAGGTCCAGCGCGAACATCGCGCCGTTCAGGCTACCCACACTGGTGCCGGTGATGATCTGCGGGTTCCAGCCGAGTTCGGTCAGGGCACGCCAGACGCCCACCTGATAGCTGCCGCGGGCCCCGCCGCCGGCAAGCACCAGCGCCTTTCTGGGGGTATCGTTCTGCGCCATCCAATACGCCTCCTTGTCGTCCGATTCAAACCTGCAAAAAGTATACCATATTTTCGGAAAAATTTCTCCCTGTTTTTGGAACAAAAAGCGTGGTATAATTTAGTAAATTATGACTGTGAGGAGGACTGCATGAACTGCAACCAATGGATCTTTGATATGGACGGCACCCTGACCGACAGCATGACTGCGGTGTGGGAGAACGCCCCGCTGGCGCTGCTGCGCCGCTACGGCCGCACCCCAAGGGCCGACCTGCGCTCCACGCTCCTGAGCATGGGCATGGCGGACGGGGCGCAGTACCTCATCCGCGAATACGCGCTGCCCCTGCGGCCGGAAGACTATTTCGGCGTGATGCGCTCGGTCATCGCCGAGCTGTACGAGACCGTGGAGCTAAAACCCGGTGTGCGGGAGCTGCTGGCCCGCCTCAAGGCCGAGGGTGCCCGGATGTGCATCTGCTCCAACACCTGGAGCGATCAGTGCAAAACGGTGCTCACCCGCCTGGGCGTGGACGACTGCTTCGAGTTCTACATCGAAGCCCAGGGTCCCCTGCACAAGAGCCGCCCGGACGTCTTTTTCGCAGCCTTACAGCGCCTCGGCGGCACCGACCCGCACCGCTGCGCCGTCTGCGAGGATTCCCTCTACGCGGCCCGCACCGCCCACGACGCCGGCTTTTACGTCATCGGCATCGCCGACGCCGCCAGCGCCGCCGATGAACCCGCCCTCCGCCGCGTCAGCGACCAGTTCCTGACCCGGTGGGCGGAGTTAAAGTTCTGACAAAAAGAGGCCTTGCCCGTTGGACAAGACCTCTTTTCTATCGTTTATCGTTCCAAAAACTTCCGGAAGGCTGCCCTCACGGCAGCTTCGCGGCCGCGGGGGATGGGGACGCGGGCACCGCTGCGCATCCACAGCTCCCCCACGGACAGCTGCGACGCCGCCGCCAGGTTGACCACATAGGAGCGGTGGGGCTGCAAAAAGCGCCGGTCGGCCAGCAGCGGCTTTGCCACTTCGGAGAAGGGCACCCGCAGCGAGAGCGAGGCCACATCCTCGCCGCTGGCAAGGTGGAAATGCACCACATGGTGGGTGCATTCCAGATACTCGATGTCCGCAAAGGGGAGGGCCCGCAGGCCGGTCGACGTCGTCACCGGGATGACGGGGCCGTACTCCGGCTCGGTGGCGCGGTCCAGCAGGGCGGTGAGCTGTTCGGGCCGGAAGGGGATCTGCAAATACTGCATCGCATCCACCCGGAACGCCTCGTAGGCGTAGGCAGGCGTGTGGGCCAGAAAGGCCAGCGGTGCCCGCACCCCGCGCTGCCGCAGCTGTGCCGCCGCCTGCAGACCTGCCGCCGGGTTTGCCGCTGTCAGCTCGATGAGATACAGCTCAAACCGGCTGCCCGCGTCCTCTTTCCGGAGCAGGGCCCCCGCATCCTCCAGCTGTTCCACGATGCAGGCGTCGGCCCGGCGGGCATAATATTCAAGGCAGTGCCGCTGCACCCGCCCCCGCAGCACCGCATCCGGGCTGCAGACCGCAATGTGAAAGATCATTTTTTCAATTCCTTCCTCCTGCCCGGCCTTCCGGGCGCTTGCATTTTGCGCCGCACGGGAGTATAGTTACTATAAAATCAGAAAAGGAGACGCCGCCATGAATCAGCCCCTTGTCAGCATCATCCTGCCCGTGTACAACGCCCAGAACCATCTGGCCCGCTGCGTGGGCAGCATCTGTGCACAGACCTATTCCAACATCGAGATCATCATCCTGAACGACGGTTCCAAGGACCAGAGCCTGCCCGTCTGCGAAGAGTTCCGCGCCAAAGACCCCCGCATCGTGCTGGTGGACAAGGAAAACTCCGGCGTAGCGGACACCCGCAACCTGGGCCTGAAGCTGGCCGGCGGCAAGTATGTGCAGTTCGTGGACAGCGACGACTATCTCGACCCGGACTTCACGGCTGCTCTCGTGGCCGCAGCCGAGGAGCACACCGCCGACCTCGTCATTGCACCCTACAAGATGGTCATCCCGGCGGGCGCTTCCAAGCCCGAACAGGTGCTCGATAAGATCCAGGACGAGCTGGGCGTCATGAGCGTCGCCCGGCCCCCGGAGATGCGGGAGTACGGCTTTCTGCCCGCAGGCGTTTATGACAAGGACACCTTCGCCCTCCGCCTGATGGACAAGCCCGCCTCCTATTTTTACAGCGTGCTCTGGAACAAGCTCTACCGCCGCGACCTCCTGACCCGGAACGGCATCCAGTTCGTCAGCGAGATGCACTGGGCCGAAGACCTCGTCTTCAACCTGCGGTATATCCAGTACGCCGAGACCTTCGTTTCCATCGGCAAGGCCGGTTATTACTACGTCCAGAACCCGCAGAGCATCTGCCACACCCAGGTCCATGTATCCACCGTGGTGCAGAACAAGCTGCAGGTGTTCCGCTATTACAAAGACCTCTACACCCGCCTGGGCATGTATGAAGAGGTGCGCCCCCAGCTGTACAAGTTCTTGGTGGACATCGCCGAGAGCACCTACCCCTCCGGCCCGTTCAAAAAGGCCATTGATGAGGCAAAAGCCTACTGGAAAGAGCACAAATCGGAACAGGAATCATAACAAAAATCGAGAGGCCGATGGCCTCTCGATTTTTGTTATTGAGAGGTTACGCTCCGATGGCGGCGCACTTCTTGGCCAGCCAGTCGCGCTCCTCCTCGGTCAGGCGGGGAGCGAGCTTGGTGAAGACCTCGCGGTGGTAGGCGTTCAGCCACTCGATCTCGTCCTTGGTCAGGATGCCGGGCACCACAGGCGAGGTGGCGATGGGCACAAAGGTCAGCGGGCGGAAGGCCAGGAAGGTGCCGTACTGGTTGTCGGCCTTGTGGTAGCACTCCAGCTCGTTCTCGATGCGGATGCCGACGACGCCGCTCTCGTAGACGCCCGGCTCGTCGGTGACGATCATGCCCGGCTGGAACACGGTGGTGTTGCGGCCGTTCAGAGCGTGGGGGCCTTCGTGGACATTGCCCACGAAGCTGACGCTGTGGCCGGTGCCGCAGCGGTAATTGATGAGGTGCTGCCACAGCGGCTCACGGGCGATGGTATCCAGCATGTGGCCGTCGCAGTAGTTCAGCCAGACGGCCTTGGCAATGTCGATATGGCACTGCAGCGTCCAGGTGTAGAACCGCTTTTCGTCCTCGGTCAGCTCGCCCAGCGGGTAGGTGCGGGTGATGTCGGTGGTGCCGTCCATGTAGGTCGCGCCGCTGTCCACCAGCAAAAAGCCCTTCTTTTCGAGCTTGGCGTGGTCTTCCTCGGTGGCATGGTAGTGCATCATGGCCGCGTTGCCGCCGTAGGCTGCAATGGTGCCGAAGCTCTCCACGATGAACTTGTCCTGTGCCGAGCGGTACTTGTGGAGGATCTCGTCCACGGTCAGCTCCGTCAGCTCCTCGCCTGCGGCCAGACGCTCTTCCAGCTCCTTCTGGAACCGCACCATGGCCACGGCATCGCGCAGATGGGCCTCACGGTTGTGGTTCAGCTCGGTCTCGTTCTTCACGCCCTTCATCGGCAGCAGCGGGTCGGCCTCGTCCTTGACGGTCAGGGCCGGGTTGTTGCGCAGGGTCTCATAGACCGCATAGTTGACGGAAGCCGGGTCGGCCAGAACGGTCTGGGCCTCGGTCTCTGCGGCCAGGAAGGTGAGGATGTCGTCATATTCGGCGATCTCGACGCCGTTCTCCTTCAGCTCGGCAGCGGCCTCCGCGCCCAGACGACGGGTGTTGATGAAGAGGACGGCACGGTCCCCGGTCACATAGCAGTAGGCCATGGCGTAGGGGGTGCACTGGATGTCCATCGCGCGGAGGTTCAGCAGCCAGGCCAGGTTGTCCAGCTTGCCCACCAGCTGGGCCGTGCAGCCCAGCTCCTTGAGCTTGGCCCGCAGCTGCTCCAGCTTCTCGGCGGGGGCAAAGCCCGCATACTCCTTGCTCAGGAGCCAGGCCGGGGTCTCCGGCAGGGCAGGGCGGCCCTCGGTCCACAGCTCATCTTCCAGATTCAGGGTCTTGATGGTGCCGTGCTTGGCGTCCAGCGCTTTCTGTACGCTGCGCACCAGCTGGCAGGAAGCGGTCAGGCCGCACAAGCCCAGCACACCGCCTTCCGGCAGGGCATCGGCGCAATACTGCTCCACGGTGGGCACACCCGGCTCGCCCATCCGTTCCAGCTCGATCTCGGTGCCCGCGATCTCCTTTTCGGCCTGCACAAAATAGCGGCCGTCGGCCCACAGGGCGCTCTTGTCTCTGGTCACGACGAAGTTCGAGTTCTCGCCGTGGAAGCCGGAGAAATAGGTCAGGGAGGTGTAGTGGTCGGGCAGATACTCGCTGGAGTGCGGGTCGCCCACCGGGATGAGGTAGAGGTCCACGCCATTGGCGTCCATGGCGGCGCGCAGCGCAGCCAGACGCTCAGGGACTGTATTCATGCTCATGATAAAAGCCTTCTTTCTTGCACTTGCACTTGCCGGAAAAACGTCCGGCGGCGGTTCTCGCTGGCTCCTATTGTATCATTCCGGCGCACGGATTGCAATTGCCCCGGCCGTTTTACTCCAACGGGGTGAAACGGCGCTTATTCGTCCGCCGTCTTTGATTTCAGATCCAGCTCCGGCATCAGCTCCTCGCTGATGATGGTGAGCATCTGTTCCATTTTGTCCACGTCCTCAGCGGGGAAGCGCTCCCGCACACGCTCGACCACGGTGTGCAGGTAGGAATAGCTGATGTTGTAATACTCGAAATACTTCTGGGTGGGGCGCAGGTGGTACTCGCGCCGGTCCTTGGCGGACTGGATCTTTTCCACGTAGCCCTTGCGCATCAGGCTGCCGATCTTATACGCCGCGTTGGGGGTAGAGATCTTCATCATCCGCGAGAACTCCGCAATGGTGGGCTCGCCCATGGCCATGATGCCCTCCATGCAGAAGGACTCCACCGTGGTCAGGGTCGCCTCGCGGGTGGCAAAGCGCTGAAACACGTTCTGATAGAAGTGCAGCTTGAATTTTGTGTAAACGTCGTTGAATGCTTTTTCCAGCATGGTACGGCTCCTTCCGATTGCTCAATTTCCTTTAGTATACCATGTTTTTTCCCAGAAGCAACGGAATTTTTCCGTTTTGAAACAAAGGGCCCCCCAGCCCATGCAGGCCGGGAGGTCCTTTGCATTAAGGGGGACGCTCACTGCGTCGGGGATGTTCAGGTGGTGCCGAGGAGCTTTTTGAGCCGGAGCCATGCGCCGAAGACGTCCATCTTGGTGACATAATGGTCCGGGTCAAAGAAGGACGCATCCTTCTTGTCGGCCGCGTCCATCAGGCCGTTCTGGACCGCCCAGCGGGTGGCCTTTTGCAGCTCGATCTCTTCGGTGGGGATATCGCCGTAAAGGGTGGGCAGAGCCACCTCCGGTTTGCCTGCGGTCTCCCACAGGAGCAGCGCCAGCGCACGGCGGTCGGTCGGCACCGGCACACCCTGGGGCAGCGCATTGGCGAGGTAGAGGTCTACGCCCAGGCTCACGCCCTGCCACACCACGATGCCTGCGGCTGCGCCGCCCACCGCGATGGTCGCCGCCGTTGCCAGCGGAGAGGGCGCTGCGTCCTCGATGATCTCCGCCGAGCGGTACTGCGCCCGGATGGTCACATCTTCGGGGGGCATCTGGAAGGTCATGGCCTCGGCCCGGTAATCGACGTTGATATCGCCGCTGAGCTTGTTCGACGAAATGCTCCACAGGTCAAACGTCATGCCGTCCGGAATGTCGTTCTGGTCCAGCACCACGGTCAGGGTGTCGTTCTCCTTGGCGGAAACGGACGTCTTGCCGTCGATCGTGCCGCCGATGACGGTCACGGTGTAGGTGGTAGGTTCCGGTTCTGGCGTCGGTTCCGTCTTGGTGATGGGTTCGCCGTTCAGCGTACCGCTGCCGGTGATGCTCTCGCTGACTGTGCCGCTGCCGGTCACAGCACCGTTGAATACGCCGCCGTTGATGGTGCCGTTGTTCTTGACTTCGTCGTTGAACGTGCCGTTTTCGATAATGCCGTTGTTCTCGACAGCGCCGTGGAAGGTGCCATTCTCAATGCGGCCCGGTCCCATATTGTCGACCTCGCCGTGGAAGGTGCCGCCCAGAATGCCGCTGTTGTTGAACACTTTGCCGTTGAACTCGCCGCCCGTGATGGCCGTCGGCTTGCCCACAAAGACGTTGCACTCCACCGCCGAACCATCTCCGATGGTGCTGAAATCGAACAGCCCGCCGGTCTGGTTGCTGCCCGTCAGAAGCAGCATGTCGCCATTGGTCGGGTCATTGGGGATGTACTCCCAGCCGTCGCCCTTGCAGGGGGTTTTGCCGCCGTCGGAATCCTTCGGCCAGCCGTTCTCCATGACGAGGTCGGTGCTGGTGATTGCTTTGTTCAGCACCACGTCATCGTCCGGCATGGTAAAGGTCACGGTCGTCTTGTCGACGCCGTAGCTGCTGTTGCAGTTGCCCGTGCCGATGGGCTGGCCGTTCAGGCTGAAGATTTCGGTGCTGGCAATGATGGTCACTTCCTTCGTCGTGGCATTGCTGGTCACGACGTAGGGGGCCCAATCCGCAGACACACCGTTGACTTCCGTGATCTTGGCACCGGAGGCCACGGTGATGTTGTAGCCACCTGTTACCCCGGTCAGGTTCGCATTGCCGTTGAACACGCCGCCAGTGATGATGCCGTTGTTTTCCACCTTGTACGTGAAGGTGCCGTTATTGATAGTGCCGTTGTTTTCCACACTGCACATGTTCTTGAAGGTGCCGTTCTCTATGGTTTTGTTGTTTGTCACACTGCACGCGTTCTTGAAGGTGCCGTTCTTTATGGTGCCTTCGTTTGTCACACTGCACGTGTCCTGGAAGGTGCCGCCAGAGATCGTTCCTCCGGCGTTGTTTGTCACTGTTCCATCAAAGATGCCGCCGGTAATTGTCGCAGACGATTTAATCGCACACTGCACAGGCTCTGTGGAGCTGAAATCATACTCTCCACTCGTCAGAGTCAGTGTCTTGGTGATGTGATCGTAACTCCAGTCGGTGCCCTCGCAAGAGATTGTGCCCTCGTTGGAAGCCTTCGGCCAGCCCTTCTCCATGACGAGTTCGGTGCAGGTGATCGCTCCGTTCAGCACCACGTCCTTGTCGTCCGGCATGGTAAAGATCACGGTCTTCTTGTCGACGCCGTAGCTGCTGTTGCAGTTGCCATCGCCGATGGACTTGCCGTTCAGGCTGAAGATCTCGGTGTCGGCGGTGATGATTACTTCATTCGTCGTGGCATTTTCGGTCACGACGACGTAGGGGTCCCAATCCGCAGACATACCGTTGACTTCCTTGATCTTGGCACCGGAGGCCACGGTGATGGAGTGGAGACCTGTTACGTTGGTTAGAGTTGCATTGCCGTTGAACACGCCGCCAAAGATTCTTCCGTGGCCCTTGCTTGTCACACTGCTCTTGAAGGTTCCTCCGGTGATCATTCCGTTGTAGTTTGACACTTTTTCATGGAAGGTTCCACCAGAGATTACTCCTAGGTCGTTGTTTATCACTTCTCCCTCAAAGGTGCCGCCGGTAATTTTCACACGCAATTGAGTCTCAACCGCGCACGCCACAGGCTCTGCCCCCGCTCCATTACTGTTTTGGGGATAGGTGTAACTGAAATCATACGTTCCATCCGTCAGAGTCAGTTTGCCTTTCGGGTTCGACGCGTCTTTTTTACTGTAAGTCCAGCCGTTGCCCTTGCAGGGGGTGGTGCCGCCGTTGGAAGCCTCCGGATAACCGCCCTTCATCACGAGGTTGGTGCAGGTGATCGCTCCGCTCAGCACCACATTCTCGTTCGGCATGGTAAAGGTCACGGTCGTCTTGTCGCTGCCGTAGCTGCTGTTGCAGTTGCCATCGCCGATGGGCTTGCCGTTCAGGCTGAAGATTTCAGTGTCGGCGGTGATGGTCACGGTGGTGTCTTTGTAGGAGTAGAGGTCCCATGCCGTGCCGGTCGTTCCATCCGCGTTCCGCGGGTCTTCGCCGTTCACTTGGCTCACACTGCCATCCGTTACGGTGACGTGGCGGGCATCGGTCAGGTTTGCGTTCTCGTTGAATATGCCGCCGAGTATTTTGCCGTTGTTCTTAGACAGGCCCGCCGCAAAGGTTCCACCAGAGATCGTTCCGTAGTCGTTGTTCACTGTTCCCTTAAAGGTTCCGCCAGAGATCGTTCTGCCGAGGTAGTTTGTCACTTTTCCATTGAAGGTTCCACTGGTGATGGTGCCTTTGTTTGTCACACTGCCCGCAAAGGTGCCGCCAGAGATCGTTCCGACGAAGTTTTCCACTGTTCCATTGAAGGTTCCGTCAGAGATCGTTCCGTACGAGTTTTCCACTGTTGTACTGAAGGTGCCGCCGGTAATTTCCGCACCCGATTGAGTCACAACCGCGCAATTCACATCCGGAGCGGGCTGCGTTCCTGCACTGGTGTTTTGGGGATGGGTGGAGCTGAAATCAAACGTTCCACTCGTCAGAATCAGTTTGCCAGGGGTTGTCGGTTCCAACGAGGATACAACGTATTTCCAGCCGTTGCCGACATACACATCACTACCTAATTCATCAGGATCGGTTGTTTTGGTCATATCGGCGGTGTCCGGCAGACCGCCCTCCATGACGAGTTCGCCGGTGCCGAGCACCACGTTCGCGTTCGGCATGGTGAATTTCACGGTCTTCTTGTCGACGCCGTAACTGCTTTCGTCGATGGGCTGGCCGTTCAGGCTGAAGATGTCAGTGTCGGCAGTGATGGTCACAACCTTCGTCTTGGCCGGGGTCGATTCAGTCACGACGACGTAGGGGTCCCACTCCGCAGGCACACCGTTGACTTTCTCGATCTTGGCATCGGGGGAGGCCGCATCCCAGGTGATGGAGTGGACACCTGTTACCCTGTCCAAACCTGTTTTGCCGTTGAACACACCACCGGATATCTCCCACTCATTTTCCACACTGCCCGCGAAGGTGCCACCAGTGATGTATCCTCCGGGCTTGTTTGTCACTTTTTTATTGAAGGTTCCACCAGTGATATCTCCTCGGTTGTCGTTTATCACGTCGCCCTTGAAGGTTCCGCCAGAGATAGATCCGCAGTTTGTCACTGTTCTCGTGAATGTGCCGTTCTTCACGATTGCTGCGTTGACGGTGTTGTCCACATTGCCATTGAAGGTTCCGCCTTGGATCGTTCCTGTGAGGATATAGCCATCAAACCAATCACGTATGTTTGTCACTGTTTTCTCAAAGGTGCCGTCGGTAATGTACCAGTAATTTTTCACACTTTCCTCAAAGGTGCCGCCGGTAATTTTCGCACCCGATTCAATCGCACATTTCACAGCCGGAGCGGGCTGCGTTCCGGTCTTGTTTTGGGGATGGGTGAAACTGAAATCAAATTCCCTACTCATACCCTTCAGAGTCAGTGTCTTGGTGTTTTTATCGTAACTCCAGCCGTTGCCATCGCAGTCGGCAGTGCCGCCGTTGGAATCCTTCGGGAAGCCGCCCTCCATGACGAGGTCTTGGTTGGAGCCTTCTGCAAAAGCCCCCAGGGGGAGCACGGAGAGCACCATGCTCAGTGCCAGGATCAGGCTGAGAATGCGTTTTTTCATTGGGGTCGTCCTCCTCTTCTGCCAAAGGCCGCACGGTCGTTCGTTTCTGAATCCATCATACCACAGAAACAACCGGAAGGAAAGCAAAGCCGCGTGAAACACCCTGAAAACTGCGTGAATGACGATTTTTGCCCCCTTGACAGGGCCAAAAACGCCGGTTGCGTCAGTCTGCTTTGGCCGTTCGCAGCCGGATGACGTTCAGCACCACCAGCTCCAGCACGATGGCCACGGCCAGCAGCACCAGCGAGGTGAGCAGGCTGGCGCTGGCACCCAGGAACATCTGGCTCAGGCCGGTGACGACATAGCACACCGCCGAGATGGCCGCCGCCGTGATGGCATAGGGCAGCTGGGTGGACACATGGTTCACATGGCTGCAATGAGCACCGGCGGACGCCATGATGGAGGTGTCCGAGATGGGGGAGCAGTGGTCGCCGCACACCGCGCCGGACAGGCAGGCCGCAATGGAGATGACCAGCATCTCCCCCTGCGGGAACGCATGGCAGACGATGGGGATGAGGATGGAGAAGGTGCCCCAGGACGTGCCGGTGGCAAAGGCCAGGAACACCGCCACCAGAAAGATGATGGTCGGCAGCAGATATTGCAGCGCAGCCGCCGAGCCGTTGAGCAGGTTGGCCACGTAATACTTGGCACCCAGCAGGTTGGTCATGCCGGAAAGGGTCCACGCCAGCGTCAGGATGAGCATGGGGCTGACCATGGCCTTGAAGCCCTCCGGGATGCAGGCCGCGAAGTCCTGAAAGGTCATCACGCCGCGCACCCGGTAGAACACGAAGGTGAACAGCAGCGCGATGCTGCTGCCCATCACCAGGCCCGCCGAGGCGTTGCAGTCGGAGAAGGCGGTGATGAAGTCCACGCCTTCAAAGAAGCCGCCGGTGTAGATGAGGCCGAAGATGCAGGCCGCAATGAGCACCAGCACCGGCAGAATCAGGTCGATGACATGGCCGCAGGCTGCGGTGCCGTCATCCACATCGTCGCCGTAGGGGCGGTCTTCGGTGGTGAAGAGGTCGCCCTTCAGCGCGTTGTCCTCGTTGAGCTTCATGGGGCCGTAGTCGGTGCCCGTGAAGATGAGGAAGAGGATCATGATGAGGGTCAGCAGGGCGTAGTAGTTATACGGAATGGTGCGCAGGAACATGGTAAAGCCGTTGATGCCCGAACCTTCCGGCACCGAGGAGGTGACGGCCGCCGCCCAGCTGGACACCGGCGCGATGATGCAGACCGGGGCCGCCGTGGCGTCGATGAGGTAGGCCAGCTTTGCGCGGGAGACCTTCTGCCGGTCGGTCACAGGCCGCATGACGGAGCCTACGGTCAGGCAGTTGAAGTAGTCGTCCACAAAGATGAGCACACCCAGAACAAGGGTCATGAACTGCGCCCCCGCGCGGGTGTGGATGTGGGTGGACGCCCAGCGGCCAAAGGCCGCGCTGCCGCCCGCCTTGTTCATCAGGGCCACCAGGATGCCCAGCATGACCAGAAAGACCAGAATGCCCACGTTGCTGGAGTCGGACAGCTTGGCGACCATGCCGCCGTCTTCGTTGAAGAACAGGGTGTTCAGGGCCAGTTCCAGGTTGCCGTTGGCAAAGAGCAGCGCACCCGTCGCGATGCCCACCAGCAGCGAGGTGTAGACCTCCTTGGTGTTCAGTGCCAGCACGATGGCCACCACCGGCGGCAGCAGGGAGAGCGCCGTGCTGTACACGGCGCAGGTGTAGGTAGACGGGTCGGCAATGGTGCCGGGTGTTGCCGCCGTGCACCACAGCAGCAGAGCGAACACCAGCACGGCGCC
>ERZ1032794.120-NODE-120-length-20244-cov-6.452722_pt1 | contig 20244 bp, 10 predicted proteins | sample MGYA00516957_ERZ1032794 | MGnify/ENA primary metagenome ERZ1032794 (study PRJEB33719, sample SAMN04262543) | wastewater metagenome | biome: sewage system; feature: street-access sewage; material: sewage | place: Peru: Lima | collected 2013-01-15 ... | reverse complement strand
AAATCCATTGTGAATATACTCTTCAATTCCATCGATCAATTTCTCATATTCTGTATAACGTTCTCCAAATAATTCATGCTCCATATCCAGATAACTTCCATGTGCCTGCATATACATATCATAATCAAACTGGTAGAATAATACTGGTTTATCAAGATAACATACATCCCAACATACACTAGAATAATCTGTGATCAGCATAGAACATTTCTTCATGATCTCATTTAATGGCTCTGTTCCAAATGGGATCAACTCAATGTTATCTCCACTGACATTAAACTCACTTAAATAATCTTTAAACTTTGGATGAATGTAAAAGATCAGCTTTACATCATTTTCTTTTAAGATTCTTGCAAGTTTCTGACTCTGTAACAGTTTCATGTAGTTTTTATAATAATCACTTGCCTTAAACTCTTCTGCACTCTTTTCTTCCAGCCATGATCTCCATGTCGGCATTGCAAGAATGATCTTTTCCTCTGGTTTTGAAGTATCTTCCAGAACATCCCATCTCGTAAATCCAAGAATCGGTGCATCTCCATCTTCATATCCAAAATTCTCTACAATGATCTTATGCTCAAATCTTGATGTCGTTGTAAAATGAGTCATAGGACTTGAACCTTTCATTCCAAAAATCGGATGTACACGTTTTAATGCTGTCACCCCATGCTGTAAAAACAAGATATTATGTTTTGAAATACGATTTGAGATCACATTTGGTTTTGCTCGCCATGTATATAAATGTTTCTTTGAATCAGAAGCTATATATAAATTGGCAACAAGTGAATATAAAATATGTCGAAAACTCATAAATGGAATCACATGTTTTCCATATTGCTTCATCTTATCATAATCAGCAGAATCTGTATCGAGAATATAATAAATATGCTGCTTCTTTTCTTTTGGAAGCTGCTCCATACAATATTTGAAGAAATAATACCCATTATCCTGCGCCATAGAGCAGAATTTTTCAAATACTAACCATACTCGTTTCTTTTTCCAATATGGTAATAACAACGTATAAACACCAAAAGCTGCTAATTCCTTGATCTTTACATCAAATCCATCATATTTTGATCTTGTACGATAAGTAAATGCCATTTTGCATGTGATCGTCGAATAAGGGAAAATAATATGCTCTTTATCAACATTACATTGATAATTCATCAGTAATAATTTTAATCTCTGCCATCTGCTCCAATATGCACTTACTCTTACTTCTTCTCCATTCTTCTCTGTTACAGCAAATACATCCCAAAACAGTTCTTCCAGTGATAATACCGACATATCAATCTGAGCATCAATAATATAATGATCACCCGACCTCGTTACTTTATATTCAAATGGATAATCGATCGTCTCCACTTTACTTCGATATGATAATATGACATTTTTAATTCCAGCTTCTTTGTTTTTATATTTCATTTTCACATGAACTTTTGAACCCTTGATCTTGAATTTCAGTACTTGTCCACGCATATTACGAACGGATAACTGTGCCTGATCTCCCATAAATACAGAAAATCTTCCATCTACTTCATTCATATAAGGAATCACACTTGTATCCGCAGGTTCGAATGTATTCTGATAAGTAATATCATGTTTCTTGATTCCTGTCATATATACAGAAGATTTATCTAATTCATCCATCACTTCTTTGCGTTTTGCATATTCTTTACGATCTACAAAGAAATATGGCAGTTTGTTACCATTTTCATCTTCTAATTCGATCATCAACTGATATCTTCCGTTCATATCTGCAATTTCAAGCGAAAGAAATTCATCAAAATATTCCTTGATACAATGATCTTTCCATTCTTTTTCTGTCAGATTCCTTGTATAAATGATCTGATTTTTCTTATTTACAAATAACAGTTTCTTTGGCTGGCCTTTCTTGCCTTCCTCAAACTTAATCTCCAAATGGTCTTCCATTACTCGCATGCATGCATTGATCATCTTTTTCTTATTGAAAGAAAATGTCTCTCCTGCTTCTCCATGATAATATTCTGTTTCAAACTTTGAATACACTGGAAGATCTGCAAAGCATCTCTTGATTTCTCTCTTATGAAGTTCTTTTCTGATCTTAGCACTCTTTCTTTTTAACACTTCTTCTGCATAGGTTCTTGGAAGTGTTCGTGTAATAAAAATATAATCAAAATCATCAAGATAATTATCATGTAAATGACTGCTTAATTCTGGATTGAAAAAACGTTTTTCAAAGATCACTACATCTTCATCTTTCTTAGCGATCTGTGCGATCGTATCGATCGTCTGTGCTGTTTTTACGTTTGGATAGTGCAAAACTCTTCGTTTCTTTTCTTTGTTAAAACTGTAATCGATCGTTGGCATATCGCACATATTTCCATGAAAAACAAGTTCTGCCATATTCTTTGCAGCATCAATAGAATCATACTGAATATATTTTTCTGTATATTCCATATCATTTTCATAAGAATCCTCGCGGAATGTCTCGTTGACCAGACAATCTCTTAATGCTTCCTTGTCATAGATCTTTCTAAATGGCAATTCCTTGATATCAAAATACATTCCTCTATCATGCATATATTCTTCATAGTCATACATATACAAAATAATTGGTTTTCTTGTAATCGAGTAATCAAAAAATACGCTTGAATAATCTGTGATCAGTGCATCAACACTATTTAAAAATTCATATTTGTCAACACCACTTGGAAATGGATAAATATGTTCATAATTATCCAGCTTTACAAACTTCTGCACAATTGGATGAAAGTTTACATATAACTTCTGATCATCCTTTAAATTCTCATCTAGATAATGTAACAGCTGATTGATCTCTCTGCTATATTCAGACGTGTTCACATCATGATTGCTCTGTCCACGCCATGTCGGCATATATGCCATCGTTGTATAATCTTCATTTCCAAGCTTCTTTGTCACCTGATCAGCTTTCTCATGATCCATAAAAATACTGTTTCTTGGATATCCATTCATCACAACAGTTCCTGTATACAAAGCTTCCAGATTATAATCTTCCATGATCACTTTTCTTGTAAATTCATTTGGGAACATGATGTAGTTGGCATGTAAGAAGTTATGTTGCACATTATACATGGATTCAATTCCAAAACGCATTCGTTTTCCTAATGTCTTTAACGGTGTTCCATGCCATGTCTGTAGGTACACCTGTTCATCTCTTCGAATGAAATACGCCGGAAAAGAACTGTTATTGATCAGATACTTAGATGTTGCAAGTACTTTTACATATTTAAAATCTGCAATATCTACAAGTTCTACCTTCAATCCGATAGAATCAATAAATTTCTGATCACGTTTCTTATCATTCGTCGCAAAATAGATCTTGAAATCTTTTGATTCCGGCATTTTCAAAAACTCCTGCAAGATCGCCAAGGATGAATCTGACACATCCTTGCCGTGAAATGACTCAAAGAGTGCTTGTTTTTCATTGATCTTGCCATGTTTATAATACCAGGCATAGATAAATTTCATCTTTGGAGTTTTTGGAAATAATCTTTTTACAAATCGAATAATTTTTCTTATTTTATCCATGTTTCCTTCTTAAACCTTTCAATGACCTTCTTAAAGATTGTTCTGCCTTATGGCATTGTTTATTTTTTATTTTCCCTGCATCATATTAAATACTTTTTCAGATGAATTTTCACATTCATATGGAATATATGTTTCATGGAATGCATCGACTCTCTGTTTTGAATTCTCAATCGTTTCATCCAGATGCTCAATCGCATCTAACACCTCATCAGACGTATATAGTAATGGTCCTGGTGCTTCTTTTTCGATATCAATATTAAATCCACGAAGCTTATCTCTATATTCATCCAGATCATATGTAAAGAATAACATTGGTCTGTCGAGAACTGCATAATCAAACATTACAGAAGAATAATCTGTGATCAGAATGTCTGTAATGATATATAAATCTTCAATAGATTCATAATCCGTAAGATCATACACAAATCCATCTGCTGGAACTCCTTTCCAACCTTTTGCTGAAAAGTGATGCAGTCTTAAGATCAATACATATTCATCTGAAAATTTTTCCTTCATCTTCTCAAGATCTAGCATTAATTCAAACTTATCACGCACTCTCCATGTTGGTGCATACATGATGACTTTCTTATCTTTTGGAAGTCCTAATTTTTCTTTTAATCTGCCCATTTCTTCTTCGTTATTAGAAGAATACAAAATATCTGTTCTTGGATATCCAGTATCCATGATCGTATTTTCAAATTTAAATGCAGATGGTGCAAGATCCGCAACAAACTTACTTTGCACGATCAGATAATCCCAACGTTTACACTTTCTAATATACTTCTTTTCTGATTTCTTTGTAGGGAAATCGCCTGGTACATCCAATCCAATTGTCTTTAATGGTGTTCCATGCATCGTCTGTACTTCAATCTGCCCTTTTCTCTTCTCATAAGAATCAGCAAAATTTACATTATTCACAAAGTATTTTGCTCTTGCCATATAATATAAATACTTCCAAGATAGTCTTCTGACTCTAACACCATTTCCCGTGATCGGAATGCATTCATCTTTTAATGACCAGATACACGTATAATCTGGATGATTCTTATCAATATATTCATATAAATATCTAGGGTTACAGCTAAATTTACTTCCCCACATAGATTCAAATACGATCCATTTTTTCTTTAATGGAAGAAGTCTTAATAACGGATATAAGAATCTGTTGACAAAAGCTCTTTTCTTCGCACTTCTTGTCAGGAATTCCTTGACTCTCAGCGTAGTAAAATACAGAAAATCATCTTCTGGATCAATAATAAATCGATATCTTCTTTCTTTCGTGTAGTATTTTTTATCAAAAACTTTATGTTCCCCACCAAGTGCACATACCTTCTGCTGTTCATTATTTTCATATAAAATAAACACCTGACGACGTCTTGCATAAAGATTCTTGATGATTTTTTCGTCCTTTAAACTTAAAGAAATGACTACTTTCTCCTCTTCTCCATGTTGATTCACGGACCCTGTTCCAAGAATAATCTTTTCTTCTTCTAATGGATCTTCTACATACAATGTTGCTCTCTGCCAGTTACCGATATTTTTGTTGATGATCTCAAATGAAAACTGTTCCTCATTCTGTTTTACATCTCGTATCACAGGTACTGCCTTTCGATTTAACAAGTAACATCTATGATTTCCTGATGTTTCTTCTACTAACTGATTCTTCTGGTTTTCTACAAAGATTCTCTTTTTCTTTTCTTTGTATACAGGAATAAATAAATTACCTTTTTTAACTGCAATATATCGTTTATTTTCTGGAATATCTGAAATATCCACAGAAACATCTTCCTGTGTTATAGCTGCTTTTAAGATTTCCGCATTATGTGCATCTTTCGCTTCATATAATGCATCAACTTTCTCAGAAAGTTTTAATCTTAACTGATCACCGTCCAATTTCATATCATTTAATTCGATGTTCTTTTGTGAAATTTTTACTTTAAAATCATATCTGTAAGACTTGCTAAGTTCAATCAGCATATGATCTTTAAAATATGTTTTCTTGTCCAATTTATTGCCAAGAGATTTTAAGATTCCTCTTAAAATAGTCTCTTTCTTCCATCTGTCTCTCTCATAAGTTAATAATATATGGTATTCTCCATCAAGCTTTAATTCTCTGATCTTAGCTGCATCCAGTATGATCCGGTATCCACAACCTTTATAATTTGCTAAATGGATTTGTTTTGTCTCGTTATCAATTTTTAAGCCAAATTTCTTCTGTGCATATTGTGACTTAATACTTTGTATTTCCAGTGGAATCTTCTCTCCTGTACTTAAGCATACCAAATGTGCTGATAATTTTTGTACATTTACATTTGGCACAGATAATCCTCGTAAGAATACATATCCTTCGATCACACATTGCTCTTTCTGCCATGCCACATCATAAATCAATTGAGTAAGTCTCCACTGATCTAATGCCTCTGTCATATCTGCCTTATCACCAGTTACGATCGCTTTCGGGAATTTTCCAATATATTTGTTGCCCTTTTTCACGATCTTTAAATTCTTATAATTATCAACTTCATACTGACGCAGTTTTACTAATCGTTTTTCATCCAGATTCATCAAAGCCACATATTTTTCACGATATAAAACTGGTAACTTATCGATCGTTTCTAAAGGAATTGTTTCTTCTATATAATCTTTAATGATCTTCATCATCTCGAGTGTTCTGTTATCTGAAAGATAAATACAGTTGTTCACATAGATCATCAGATCAATATATAACCATTTATAATATTTTGCATCCCATAATTCTTGTTCTTTGACATTCTCCTCAAAGAATTTATCTACCATACGTAAAACGGTAATACGATCTCTCATATTCGTAAAGTCATCTGCTCTCTGCGTAATAGACTTATTAGCTCCATCACGAATTCTCCAACGATAACAGACATCCTGCACCATTGTCACATTATTAGCAAGATAATGCATAGGAATCGTTACTGGAATATCTTCATAGAGAATTCTCTCTGGAAATTCAAAATGATTACGATCCCAAAACTCTTTCAAAATTAATTTATTCCATGAGGTTGTATCATAAATCAGATCGGTATTGTCTGTAATATGTGTTTTATCGATATATTTTCTAAATGCAATTTCATGCAGATTCGATATATGGTCTTTCTTTGAGTCAAATCTCGCAACACTTCCAACTACCATCTCGCTATGATTTTTCTCTGCTGCAAGATACATTTTCTCGTATGCATCATCTGGAACAATATCATCTGAATCAAGAAAAATAATGTATTTTCCTTTTGCATACTTTACTCCTGTATTTCTCGCATTTCCAAGTCCACCATTTACCTGTCTTACATACTCAAAATGATCATATCGACTAGCAAATTTCTTGGCAATGTCTGTACTTCCATCTAAAGAACCATCATCAACCATGATGACCTGCAGATCCTCTAATGTCTGATCTACAACTGATTGCAGACATTCTTCCAAATATTCTTCTACGTTATAAATTGGTATGATAACACTTACTTTTATCTCTCTCATCACTTACTCCTATCTCTCTGGGAATTTCAATTCAATATCTCCTGGGATATTATAATACATCTTATAACGCCATACCCATGCTGGATTATATACATCTAAACCATAACAGTATGTATCTCCAAGCGGTATTTCCTTTAATTCAATCTTCTTCTCTCCTTGTTTTATCTGTGTTTGTATATATTGAAGTCTGTCATTCACTTGTCCATGAACAAAATAATATACACCAATATTTCCGATCATCACAAAGAAAATACACATCATGATCCCTGTGTTTAAATATCCTTTGCTTATCTTTAAAAATCCACTTCGTATACTATACGATAACAATACTCCAAGATATAAAACGAAAAAGATATATGTTACATAAAAACAACGAATTGCAATCGGACTTGCAACGATCAATGGTCCCATTAAAATCAGTTGTGACCATAAAATGATCTGAACGATCACCTTATCCTTAAAATCTGTAATAAACCATGCACTAAAAGCTGCCAATGCTAAACAATACGTCGTTACTATTACAGCCTGCGCTGCATTGCCCCATGCCAAATAATCTTTCCATGTACCAAAATTCATAAAATTAAATATATAAAATGCTAAAAAACCACTGAACAGAACCAAGAATAATCCTTGTCCTTTCTTCTTTCTCTTTTGGAGTAATATCAAAATCAATCCACATGTCACTATATTTAATAAATGATTCGGCATGATCCAATAATTAATGATCGTGTCTGCGTATACCTTTAATGCAGAGGCAAACCATTCAAAGCTTAATTCAAACGCTGCAATCTCTTTTCCTGTTCCCTGTGATGTATGTGCCGCAGCCATACGATATGCGCTATTCGAGAACATCCAGAATGCACCAATACCAACCATAATCAAATGAAGTAACATTCCTTTATGCAGCTTCTTATATTGTACACCATAAATAATTAAAAAAGCGATACTTAGTACAATTAGATATACCGTTGAATTTTCAAGAACCAAGCTTCCAAGAAATGCATTGATCATTGAAATCCCTGTTTTCAACTTCGACACTTTCTTTTCTTTGAAAATAGATATATGATATAGCAAAAATCCAAGAATCATCGTTGCACTAACACAGAAATTTGAAAATCCTGATACCCATCCATATGTCTGACTCATTAAGCTTGTTGGAATATTAACTACAAAAAAAACACAAATTAAAAATGATAATATCTTATATTCTGTCAATTGATATATCAAGTATAACATTGCGGTCATTATCCCAGAAATAGCCATACTTCTCAATACGATCGGCAATCTTGTTAAAACAATGACCAAAATATCTCCAAAGTAACGTCCATTATATCCTTCAAACCACGTTTTTAATCTCATGATTCCTACTTCACTTCCCCATCGCCAATCATCCAGTGCTTCCGGCACCCATAACTGCCAAATGGAAAATAATACAAAAAATATGATCAATATCCAAAATATTGATGATTTCTTTTCTTTTTTCAATGTACTGTTACTCCTTCTTTTGTTACTAATCTTTTGACCCAATCTATAAACTTCTCATATCGAATTAACTTCTTAAACCATTCTAATACAATCGATGTCACCAATGAAATTGCCATAAGTACTATATAATCTAACCATGCATAATAAAATGAATATGTAAATTCATGGAAAAATACGTCTCTGTAAAATGAATGAATCAAGAAAATATTCATAGAATGTTTTCCAAGTAAGCCTAATCATTTTACGATCCATTTTCCATTTAATATATAAATATATGAAAGCACGATCACATACATTGCTGCAAAACCATCCCAAAAATCTAGATATTTCCATCCAATCCATGCATTTTGTCGGCATTTTATGATAACTGCCAAACCTATCAATGATACTATCAGAGACAACAGTTTTCCTGCCACATTCTGTTCCATAAATTTTTCTTTTATTCTCGCAAGCAAGTCATGTTGTGCAAAATACATTCCCAGTGTGTATGCTAATAGATATCGGAACAAATCTGTTGATTGTCCAAATCCACAAGCTCTTGGAACGATAATAGATGCAACAACCACGACCCATTGATATTTTTCCATAATTGAATGTACAAATGGAAAGATCATGATCAAAACGATCGCAAGACTCATATACCACCATGTCAGACAAAATAACGGTGTTCCCAGTAATTTGGCTAATCCTAATGCATCAATGATCATATAGACCACACTACGAAAATCATGTCCATAAACCTCTATAAAGCGTCCAGTTGGAATCGCAAGAATCTCTGTCACAACAAAAATGATCAAAAATCCTGTCATTAATGTGACCATTCGTTTCTTTATATAATTACTCATCGTTGTTTTCTTTTTCTGACTCTCATAAGAAACCCACATTCCGTATCCAGTCATAAAAACAAACATGGCTACGCATATCTTTGAAAAACTTGCAAGATATTGTATCGTATGAGAAGAAAATGGTGCAAACGAAATTGGGTAATATCCCCATCCCTTCGTCGTCGCAAGTTTCTCATATGGAACCGTAGCCCAACGCTGTGCATTCAAAAAGCAATGATGAAACAACAGGATGATGATCGCAATCCCTTTCATCTGCATTGTATGTTCCTTTGTAAACTTCATTCAATCTTACTCCTCTTAATTTTACTGACCTGTATTATATCACAACGTAATACTTTTGTAAAAACTTTTACTTTATATACACCGCAAAACCTTGTATTTTTTTGCCAACCGGTCTATAATTATCCTGTTTGAGCTAATTTACAAATAAACAAAAAGGGGATGTGATCAATGAAAGTTCAACGCAAATATTTACAACTGGCATGCCTGAATCTGTTTCTTGTCATGTCTGTTATCTTATGTCCTCACCAGACATATGCCAAAGGTAAAAAATTTAAAATCTATTTTACCAATGCAGAAAAATCTATCAAGTTACCTTTAAAATCCAGCCAGACACTATCTGTTCGATACTCTAAGAAGAAAAAAGCTTCCTACAAAATCAAATGGGAATCTTCTAATCCTAAAGTTGTAAAAGTATCAAAAAAAGGTATCCTGACACCAAAGAAAACCGGTAAGTCAGTGATTCGTCATGTGGTCAGAACAAAATCTGGTAAGGTCATTGCAAAAAAATCTATTAAAGTAAAAGTAACACCTGAAATTGCCATCAAAGCAATTTCCTGTGAAGAAGATGCTGCTTCTGCAACACTGATCAAATATCCAAACAAATATCGTTGGAATATTTCTCTCAAGCCTGCGAATGCATCTCTTGCTTCCGTTACTTTTCGAAGCAGCAATAAATCCATTGCCACGATCAGTAAATCTGGTGTTATCACACCTTTAAAAGAAGGCAACATAACAATGACTGCAAAATATAAAAAAGTTATCTTGAAACGACGTTTTCATGTAACGATTCCATTAAAGAAATTAACAACAAGGCATCAAAAGATTAGTATGCCTTACGGAACTTTCAGGACTTTATCTGTGAATTTCAAACCATGGAATGCATCTGACAAAAAACTTACCTGGAGCACAAACAATGATACCGTTGCCGTTGTCGATGAGAATGGTCATGTAACTACCCGTGGAGTTGGTGTTGCTGTGATCACCGCAACTTCTATAAAAAATCCAAGCAGAAAGTGCAATATCACGATCACTGTCACTGCTGAAAATGGTTTATTATCTACTGAAGATTTGGATTATTTTGACTTAAAAGATGGGGACCGTCTGATGATCATTGCCCATCCAGATGATGACCTCTTATGGGGTGGTGGAAATATGATTCAGGAAATTAAAGAATTAAAAGAAACTGGAAATAACTATTTTGTTGTTTGCCTAACCAATGGCTCTTATGATAGTCGAGCTAGGGATTTTGACTCTGCGATGAATGATATCGGGGCAAAACATGTGATTCTCCGCTATCCTGACCTCTATCGCAGACATCAGGTTGCATGGGATCCTTATACTAACTATATCACACAGGATATCCGGCGTGTCATGAATTATCGTAACTGGAGCAAGATCGTAACACACAATCCTGATGGCGAATACGGACATCAGCATCATAAAAAAACAGATGAATTAGTCACTGCTGTAAGTCATGAAAATGCTGAGCATTACGATAAATTATATTACTTTGAAAAATTCTACACACAGGATGCTATTCCAGAAGGTCTTGCAAAACTCCCTTCTGATGTTGCTCAGAAGAAGCATGCTCTGATCTTTAAAAACTATTTTGATCGTGGTGCGATTCGAATGTATGAATATTTTAATGATTATGAAAATTGGGTAAAAGCTACGGATTGGCAATAATACAATATGGTATAAAAAATGCAGCTGTATTTCAAATTATACACCTGCATTTTTCTTTCTAAATTTTTATTGATATACACGAAATACCAGATCTGCTTTTCTTGATCTTTCCTGCATATTTAATTATCTTTCTCATTATCTATTTTGTTTGTGATCAACTGTAATTTAAATTCGAAATCTTGCCTATTTTTTTGTACAATCGTACTTAAAATCAATCCAGAAAAGAATGCCTGCAACGCTGCAAGTGCTATAAATCCACTTACGATCAAAGTTGGGAAATTCGGTACCAGACCTGTATGAAGATATGTCATAAATACGGGTATAAATAATCCTGCCGCAATGATCATAAGCAAGAATGCCATACTTCCAAAAAACTGAAATGGTCTATAACCTTTAAACAGTTTTATGATCGTAAATAATACCTTCATACCATCTGTATAAGTATTTAATTTAGATTCGCTTCCATCTGGTCTATCTCGATATTCAATGATCACATTATCAACCAGCATATTTTTATCTACTGCATGAATGCTCATTTCAGTTTCGATTTCAAATCCCCTAGATAACACTGGAAATGTTTTAACAAACTGATAGCTAAAAGCTCTATATCCAGTCATAATATCCCGGATATTACTTTTAAAAAGATGATTAATTGCAGCTCTCACCATGCTATTTCCAAGATTATGAAAAGGTCTTTTATTTTCCTCAAAATAAGTAGATGATAATCTGTCCCCTACAACCATATCCACCTTGTATTCTAAAACTTTTTCTGCCATTTCTCGTCCAAATTGGGCAGGATATGTATCATCTCCATCAATCATGATATAACATTGCGCATCAATTTCTCGAAACATCCTTCGGATCACATTTCCTTTTCCCTGTTGATATTCATTTCTTACAATAGCTCCTGCTTCTTTTGCAATCTCTACTGTACGATCTGTGGAATTATTGTTATATACATAGATTGTTGCCTCTGGAAGTTCTTTCTTCCAATCCTCCACTACTTTTTTAATTGTCTTTTCTTCATTGTAACACGGAATCAATACTGCAATTTTTTCCATTACGCATTCTCCTTTGTTAAAATTCATTATATTCTTTATATATTATTTCATTTACAAATGCAACATATAAAATCGTACTCGCTGTAATCGGAAGCATATATCGCATATCGCCATTTACAGGTGATGCCAGACATATAAGGAATGATGTCACTACTGGCAAAAATGCAATCCAATATCTGATCGTCTTTTTAAAAGAACATACCATGCCAAGCAATCCAATCAAAATCCATAAATATATCATCGGTTTTGTAAATAATGTCAATGGAGTTTTCTGATATATTGTATCTAAAACCCCATGATATATATCTCTGATATATTTTGTTTTTTCTAAATAATATATTTTATATTCTTTTTGGTATATATCCATACTTTCTGGCTGTACATAATATCCATATGGATATCTTATTTCTGTCATATAACCCCAATATCCATAGGTCCCATTTAACGTTGCCTGAATATAAGCCGTCGGATGCTTCTTAAGCATTTCAAACCATATGTTAAAATAATCTTTTAAATATTCGTCTTTCTGTTTGTAAGTATTCTTTACTGGGTCAGAAAGATCTGGATCATAATTCTTTCCGATCGTATCGTAATCTAATACTTTTCGAATCACTTTTTCCTCTTCCGTCGAAACATCATTTCCATAATATTTTACATATCTCGCTGTCTGTTGAAAAGGGATGGAGAGCATCTCCTGCTTTCCGCCAGGCTTCACACCTGCCATGGGAAGAATTGCTTTTTGGTAAACCTCCCAAAACGCCACCATTATTATAAATAAAACTATCAATTGTCTTCGATATTTTTTTACACCTACAATACAAAACGGCAACGTAAAAATTAATATATAAAACCCGTTGTGTCTGACCAAACATAATAATAAAGAAACTAGTAAAAACAAAATACTCTTAACTTTTGACTCAAATATCTTCTCTGGTTCTAATAATATGTCAAATATAAATAACACAAATAAAACAAATATTGGATAAAATAATGTGTCTTTTACTGCTGTCCTTGCATATGCCGACCAGATAGGAAACAATCCATAAAATGCCAATCCTGTAAAGCGAATCCAATACTTTGTATTCTTCTTATGCATCCAATAAAAACATATTGCGAAAACACCACTTGTAAATAACAATGTAAATAACAGATACACTGCGATTCCAACATTTTGACATCCAATGATTCTTCCAAATTTGACAAACATCCCTTCAAACAATGTCGTCAATACAGGATGATGATTCGTCAGATTTCCACTGAAAAACTGCTCATACTGTCGTATGATATCATAAGTTAAACAACCTGGAAAATACAAAATATAATTTGGAAGCCATAAAACGATCAGAATGCTCCAAGGAACTGCGATAGGATGATGATCAAATATTTTTTCTCCTATTCCACTGTTTGCTTGAGTCTTTGACCTTATAAAAGACTTCCCCGCTTTTGAATATAATACATTTATGATCATATGTACGATCATTGTAAGAATCATCGTCATGATCAATGCACTGATCATATGTTTTTTATCGCATATGATCAGTGACCAGTTGTCTCTCTGATCATAACTTATAGATATAACCATGCATATTGAAAATAAAAATGATATAATCCATGAAATGATTCGATTATTCTGACGCATTGACTGCCTTTCCTCGTTTCTCTTCTTTTTCTTTTCCCTTAAATAATCCCATCAACTGATAAAATGCCAGGCCGAATACAAAGGCCTTTAAATTATAAGCGGCTGGAAAATATGCTTCTACTCCGCATGCGATAAATCCAATTTCTAAAAGCACCATAGCCCCAAAATATCCCTTTTTATAAAGTACCCATACAGCTATAAGCATAAAAGCACAAAAAAGTCCAAACACAATTGGCCCATATTCCAACAATGTTCTTACAATTCCTAATTCTGTTACGTATCCATCATTGGCCTGTGTATAAATTCCATATCCACAAACCTTTCCACCAATGTTACTTCCAAACAGAGGAATTCCAGCTCCAAGAAAACAGTTCCGTGCAACTGTCAATCGTCCTGTGATCAATTGATCTAATCTCATAAATGTTGGATCTGTCAATTGAGAATAAAGTCCATAATATATAGATAAGAAAATCCCTACAAGATTTCCTACCTCTAATAAGATCAGTGAAATCTTAAACTCATAAATTTTTCTTGCATATCTTAAAATAAAATAGGCAATGATCGCTGCTGATCCACAATAAAATGCTGTTCTTGATTTTGATAGTTGATAAAACTCATAGTTGAAATAGAACATGATCGCAAATGCCCACCATTTCATTTTCTTATAATAAGCATATAAAAAACTAACAATCAAAACCATGATCATAAGATGAATCGTGTTCGCATGCCATGTGCAAAACTTATATCGTACTTCTATCATTCCTCGCCCATAATCTTTTACTGTTGTTAATTTATCTGGTGCATTCACAAAGAACCATGTAAACCCATAGCTTAACCCAACAAATCCACATGCAAATACTGCTTTCATCACTTTCTTAAGATCTACGTCTTTCATTGCCAAAATGATCAGATAATTTGCGGGGTAATCAATTCCTCCAGAACTTTTCCAACACAAATACATCAAAACAGCTCCTACTGCTCCAATGATCACTTCTTTCCATTGATATTTTGTTAATATTATTTTGACCACAAAACAGATTAATCCAATATAAAATAATCTTTGCACTGGCATTTGTCTTGTCGGATCTTTCTCTACATACCAACAGTATGCTATATAAAAAAAGTAGTATGTAATATAAAGTATTGTTCCTAATAAAAAGAACAACTCTCCAATCCATTGTCTCTTATTTTCAATCTTCATCTTATTGCTCCTGTTTATTTTTCAAAAAAGCCATCGTATATTCTACGACAGCTTTTGTCTAATGCTATGATAATGAAATAATTAATCTTCTGTTCTATATCCATCCGGATTCATAGACTGCCATTTCCAGGAATCTGCACACATTTCTTTGATTCCTTTTTCTGCAGCCCATCCTAATTCTTCTTTTGCTTTTGTCGCATCACAATAGCATGTTGCAATGTCTCCAGCTCTTCGTGGTTTGATCTCGTATGGAAGTGTCTTTCCACAAGCCTCTTCATATGCATGTAAGACATCTAATACGCTATATCCGATTCCTGTTCCAAGGTTGTAGATACGTACTTCTGGTTTTTCTTCAAATTTCTTTAATGCTTTCACATGTCCTTTGGCAAGGTCTACGACATGGATGTAATCGCGGACACCTGTTCCGTCAGGTGTATCATAATCATCACCAAAGACTCCTAATTTCTCAAGTTTACCAACTGCTACCTGTGCAATATATGGTACTAAGTTATTTGGAATTCCCTTTGGATCTTCTCCGATCAGTCCGCTTTCATGTGCTCCGATAGGGTTAAAGTAACGAAGTAATACAACGTTCCATTCTGGATCTGCGACATGGAAGTCTGTTAAAATCTGCTCTAACATTCCCTTTGTCTGTCCATATGGATTTGTGATCTGTCCTTTTGGGCATTCCTCTGTAATTGGAATGAAAGCTGGATCTCCATAGACTGTTGCTGAAGAACTAAAGATAATATTCTTCACTCCATGATTTCTCATCACATCACATAAGATCAGTGTTCCCGTGATATTGTTATGATAATATTCTAATGGTTTCTGTACAGATTCTCCAACTGCTTTTAATCCTGCAAAGTTGATCACAGAATCAATATCTTCTGCATCAAAGATCTTCTCTAATGCTTCGCGGTCTAAAACGTCTGCCTCATAAAATTTTACTGTTTTCCCTGTGATCTGCTCTACTCTCTTTAAAGCTTCTTCACTAGAATTATATAAATTGTCTACTACGACAACTTCGTATCCTGCATTTAAAAGTTCCACACATGTATGGCTGCCGATATATCCAGCACCACCTGCTACTAAAATAGCCATGATCTTTCCTCCATTATTGTATATATTATTTATTTACACTATTTTTTATCATACCACATTTCATGATATCATTAAAGTTTTTCTTGTAAAGCAATTATTGGGCACTCGTCTATCTCTGGATCTTTCGTCCCTCAATATAATACCGTTTCTCACAAGCATGTCCCATGGAAAATGTCTTTCTTGGCAGTGTTCCGTCTGTCATCACACTTGGAAACAGCTGATCTTTCTCCATTGCTGGAAGTTCAATTCCTATCGTCTGCTCTTCTTTTGACAGTTCTTTTAAGACATCTTCTCCGTGGATATAATCAATACATCCTGAATTGTCTTTGAGATATTTATCTAAAAATGTCTGTATTTTATCAACTGCTAATTGATGTTTATGTAAATTCAAATGGAGAACTTCTTCCTTCTTTCCATAATAGCAGCGAATTGTTTGTCCTTCTTCGCTGCAACATTCTGTTTTTAATGCATGTATTAATTCTTCTGGATCTGTTCCAGTAATGACTCTGTGAATTGGTTCAAACTGCTGAGAATCATCATGTAGATTCTCGAGTTCTACCAATGCATATCTCGCTGGATGATCTTTGATATGTTCCCATTGATGATTTTTCTTTAACTTCTCGTAACAGGCTTTTGCTGTTGCCAGAGAATGGTTTCCGTCTCCGACTGCATAGACCATTGGATCATCACTTAAATCTTTATATTTTTCTGTCATTTGTTCTTCATATGATTGTAATTTTTCTAAAAATTGTTCTTTGACCTCCCCGTCTACCAGCCATCCTGCGATATGTCCACCTTCCTGCATCAGATCAAATTCATATAGTTTCTCAAGATCTGCCTTCTGCTCTGTCACAATTTCTAATACTTCATTTTTCCAGTCATCGCATAGCAAGATCACGTGTGGCAATTCAATCGGTGCCTGATAACGAATCTTCATTCTTGGTGGGATTCGCTCCATGACTGTTTTCTCTGTAGAACGGATTTTTGCTTCGTGTTCTGGCGTATAACTATATTGTTCCAGATCGATCGCACCTACGATTCCTCTTCGAATCTTTCCATTCTGCAAGGTTCTTTCCACATAAACCAAAGAATTTTCATAAGTTTTCAACAGATGATCATCTGCATAATTCTTCATTGTGGATTGAATCTTTCGGATCTTTTCATCTTCTTCCTCACTTCCAAGATATGCTTCTGGAAGCATTAGATGTAACGTTGATGGCGTATTTCCTACATACTCTTTTACTTCATCCCAGTATTCTGGCTGGGATGAAAACTGGTCACAAGCGATCACGGCCCATTTCTTCATAGAATCTACCTGTGGCATTAAAATATTTGCTGGTAAAAATGTTTCGCTCATGTTTATTGTTCCTCTTTTCTTATATGACATAAATCTTTATAACTCTTTTTCACACATATCTAACGCTGCTGCAATAACCGCATCCATATCATAATATTTATATTCTCCGAGTCTTCCTCCGAAGATGATATTTTCTTCTTTCTCGGCTAATTTCTTATACTCTTCATATAATTTTCCATTCTTTTCATCATTGACTGGATAATATGGTTCATCTCCTAATTTCCACTCGGAGCTGTATTCACGACTGATAACAGTCTTTGGAAGGTCGTTTCCTTCTTCGTCTTTTCCGAATTCAAACCATTTGTGTTCAATGATCCTTGTCCATGGTGTTTCAGCATCTGTATAGTTTACTGCTGCATTTCCCTGGAAGTTTGGCTGGTCTAATACTTCTGTCTCAAATCTTACGGAACGATATTCTAATTCACCTAATTTGTAATCAAAGTATGCATCAATTGGTCCTGTGTAGATTACTTTCTCTGCTAATGCATCCAGTTCTTCTTTGTGTTCAAAATAATCTGTATTTAAACGAACTTCTACATCTCCTAACATATTTGCGATCATCTTTGTATATCCGCCCACTGGGATTCCCTGATATAAGGCGTTGAAATAGTTGTTGTCAAATGTTAAACGTACTGGTAATCTCTTAATGATAAAAGATGGAAGCTCTGTACATGGTCTTCCCCACTGTTTTTCTGTATATCCTTTGATCAGTTTCTCGTAAATATCTGTTCCAACCAAGCTGATCGCCTGTTCTTCCAGATTCTTGGGTTCTGTGATTCCTGCTTCTTTCTTCTGCTGTTCAATCTTATCTGCAGCTTCCTGCGGTGTGATCACACCCCACATCTTGTTGAATGTGTACATATTAAATGGCAGGGAATATAATTCTCCTTTGTAGTTTGCAACTGGTGAATTTGTGAATCGATTAAACTCTGCAAACTTTGTAATGTAATTCCATACTTTTTTGTTATTTGTATGGAAGATATGTGCTCCATATTTATGTACATGGATTTTCTCAATATCTTCTGTATATACATTTCCTGCAATGTTTGGTCGTTTGTCAATGACTAAGACTTTCTTTCCTTTTGCTGTTGCCTGCTGTGCAAAGACGGCTCCGTATAAACCGGAACCTACAATCAGGTAATCATATTGTTTCATTTTTGTTGTTTCCTTTCTTGTAAATTTCTTATCCATATTATCAAGGTATCTCCCAATATCCATTTTAAAAATAATATTTCTCTGGATAATTATAATCGTTGTAACGTGTGTTCACAATAATATATGGTACATCAACACCACGAAGCACTTTATTCTGCGATGCAATCCTTTGGTATTCTTCTTGTGTAATATGATTATATATCATTGGATATTGCGTTGCCGTATTCTGGTTCTTCCATGGCATACACTGCATAACTCTTGGAAGATTCTGAAACGTACAATCCTTGATATTAATCTCTGAAACACCTCCTCGCACCAAGATTGCTCTGATCTTACGATCCCTGTTATAGGAAGTATATTTTCCTTTACTGTTTTTTCCAATATTCATAAATCTCGTATTGGTCAAAGACACTCTTTGCCAGTTCATCATCTCAATGCCACCGCTGACACAATTTTTTATCATGCAATCAGAGATTGAGATATCTGTGTGATATTTTTCTACAGAATACTGATGTGTTCCTATTGCTTTTTCGAGATTTGAAAATATACAGTTTGTAATCTGCACATTCTGATTTGGCGTACAATCGTACTGACTCCAGCCATGAGTAAACCCTCTTGTTTTCTTATCTGGAGTATCTAGATTGATTGCCTCGGATGTATGACGTTTACTTGCTTTATATCCTGTAAAGGTACAACGATTGACATTTACATTCTGTGATGCATCCATCTCGATAAAATGTCCATATTTCATATTTTTAAATGTGATTCCCTCAATCGTAACATTTCTGTTATGACACATAACAAGTGCAATACAATTCTGACCAGTTTTCCCCTGATAATCCTGATCGATCACTGCCTTTCCTGTTGAATATATCTTAACATCATGAACCCCATTATATCGTCCATGCACACCCTTTTTCTTCGCTTTCGATGGTTCCAACAATTCAAAAATACCACCACCTAGTTTCATTTTCTTTGCTTTGGTTTTCATGATCTTTTTAATCGTTACACCATCTTTGAGTTCGATCGTAACATTGGATGGAATATATAAAACATTTGGTATCTTATAAGTCCCCTTTTTTATGACTAATTTTCCTCCACCCTTTTTTTCGAGCAGTTCTAAATAAGATCGGATCGCAAAATACTGTTTTGTTGTGGAATTGTAGTATCCTTTTGCTTTTTTGTACTTTCCTTTATATGGTGATAACTTTGGCGTGATCGTGTATGTCTTCTTTGCTGCAGCTTGCGCTTTTGTGTTTGATGTTAACATCATCGCTGAAAATACCGTGATGGCTGTAATTGCAAACACTAATTTTCTTTTTTTCAAATTTATTTTCTCCTTAGTTTATTTATACTCTTTTTCAAATCCGATTTTG
>ERZ1032794.118-NODE-118-length-20419-cov-7.375368_pt1 | contig 20419 bp, 18 predicted proteins | sample MGYA00516957_ERZ1032794 | MGnify/ENA primary metagenome ERZ1032794 (study PRJEB33719, sample SAMN04262543) | wastewater metagenome | biome: sewage system; feature: street-access sewage; material: sewage | place: Peru: Lima | collected 2013-01-15 ... | reverse complement strand
AATCTGAGCACTTCGCTCTACTTCGTGGTAAACGATGCTTTTTATAATAAAGCATAACCCTTACCCTCACCGGTTCCGAAACGTGGGCATTCGCAGTCTACAAGGAAAGATTTTTCTGCATATCCCTGTGGGATGATGGTGGATTTCTTGGCGGCTACAAGTTCTTTACGGAATTTAACCAGCTTTTTGTCAACCTCCTCGGCCAGTTCGCGGCATCCGGCAAGTGCGGCGATTCGGATCGGGGCAACAGGCATAGACTTTTCCAGCAATTCTATGTTTGGCATAATATTCCTCCTAAGTGTATGTCATTAAAAATTCTCAGTCTATTTATAACATCAGACCCACGTGTCAGTCAAGGTGTTTTCTCAAAGTGTTGATTTTTAAGAGCAAAGTTGTTATTATATACGGGATAGAAAAGGGAGATAATGATGAAAGTAAGAAAGCATATGATTTCCAGGGTGCTGCCCGACAGTATTGCCGAGGAGCTGGGGCTGGAGCCGGGAGACAGACTTGTGTCTGTAAACGGACAGCCTGTGGAAGATGTCTTCGATTACCGGTATCTCATGAATGAAGAGCTCGTGGTGCTTCTGGTAGAGAAGCCTGATGGCGAAGAGTGGGAGCTGGAGGTAGAGAAGGAATATGAGGAAGACCTTGGAATAGAATTTGAGAACGGAGGACTGATGGATGACTATCGCTCCTGTTCAAATAAGTGTATGTTCTGTTTTATTGACCAGATGCCGCCAGGTATGCGTGAGACGCTGTATTTTAAGGATGATGATTCTAGGCTTTCCTTTCTTCAGGGAAATTATGTTACGCTTACCAATATGAGCGAGAAGGATATTGAGCGTGTGATCCGCTATCATTTGGAACCGATCAACATTTCGTTTCAGGCAATGAATCCGGAACTCCGGTGTAAAATGCTGCATAACCGTTTTGCAGGAAAGGCTCTGGATAAGGTGGATATGCTGTACAATGCAGGAATCACCATGAATGGACAGATTGTACTGTGTAAGGGTGTCAATGACGGAGACGAGCTGGAATACAGCCTTGAAAAGCTTTCCGCTTATGCGCCGGTCCTTCAGAGCGTTTCTGTTGTACCGGTAGGACTTACCAAATACAGAAAAGGTCTCTATCCTCTGGAGCCTTTTAATAAGGAAGATGCTGAAAAAGTCCTGGGGCAGATCGAACGCTGGCAGAAGATCATGATGGAGAAATACGGGATCCATTTTATCCATGCTTCAGATGAATGGTATATTCTGGCAGACAGGGAGCTTCCCTGTGAGGATGAATATGATGGATATCTGCAGCTTGAGAATGGCGTGGGAATGCTCAGACTTCTGGAAACGGAAGTAAAAGAAACGCTGGAGGGGCTTTCCGGTGACGACCGTAAGGTGACAGGCAGGATCGCCACAGGAAAACTGGCAGCGCCTTTTATCGCACGCTATATAAAAGAAATCCAGAAGAAATATCCCAATGTGCAGATTTCGGTCACAACCATCGAGAATCGTTTTTTCGGTGAAAAGATCACAGTGTCCGGTTTGATCACAGGGCAGGATCTGAAAGAGCAGCTTTCCGGTCTTGACCTTGGAGAGAAGCTTCTGATCCCATGCAGCATGCTGAAAGGTGATGAGGAGATTTTTCTGGATGACATGACGCTGGAAGAGCTTTCGGAAGCACTGAACACAGAAATTGTAATCGTAGACACAGGAGGACGTGATCTGGTGGAAGCCGTGATCTACCCTCCGGAACATAAACAAACAAGAAGGAGACAGATTTATGAGCAAACCAGTAGTAGCGATAGTGGGAAGGCCTAATGTAGGCAAATCCACTCTGTTTAACGCTCTGGCAGGTGACAATATTTCCATAGTAAAGGATACACCAGGAGTAACCCGTGACAGGATTTATGCAGATGTCACATGGCTTGACAGGACATTTACTCTGATCGATACAGGCGGAATCGAGCCGGACAGCAGCGATATCATCCTCTCCAGAATGAGAGAGCAGGCACAGATCGCCATTGATACGGCAGACGTGATCATTTTTATCACAGATGTTCGCCAGGGTCTTGTGGATTCCGATGCCAAGGTGGCAGATATGCTCCGCCGCAGCGGCAAGCCGGTACGTCTTGTAGTTAACAAGGTAGACAGCCACCAGAAATATATGATGGACGTATATGAGTTTTACAATCTTGGAATCGGAGAACCGATCCCGATTTCCGCAGCTAACAGACAAGGCCTTGGAGATATGTTGGATGAGGTGATCAAAGAGTTCCCGGATAAGAGTGAAGAGGAAGATCAGGATGATATTCCGAAGATCGCCATTGTAGGAAAGCCGAACGTGGGAAAATCTTCTCTGATCAACAAGCTTCTTGGAGAGGAGCGTGTGATCGTATCCAATATTGCAGGAACCACACGTGATGCTATTGACACAAAGGTTACTTGGAACAAAAAAGATTATATTTTTATCGATACTGCAGGACTTCGACGCAAGGGTAAGGTAAAAGAAGAGATCGAGCGCTATAGTGTTATCCGTACTGTGACAGCTGTAGAGCGTGCAGATGTGGTTGTAGTTGTGATCGATGCCTCCGAGGGCGTTACCGAGCAGGATGCTAAGATCGCGGGAATCGCTCATGACAGAGGAAAGGGTATCATCGTAGCGGTAAATAAATGGGATGCCATTGAGAAAAATGACAAGACCATCTACAAGCATACGGAAAAGATCCGTCAGATCCTTTCCTTTATGCCATATGCACAGATCATCTTTATCTCTGCAAAAACAGGTCAGAGACTTCCAAAGCTTTTCGAAAATATCGATACAGTTATCGAAAATCAGACACTTCGTATCCAGACAGGTGTTCTTAATGAGATCCTTTCTGAGGCAGTCGCTCTTCAGCAGCCGCCGTCTGACAGAGGAAGAAGACTGAAGATCTTCTATATGACACAGGTTGCGGTAAAACCGCCGACATTTGTTATCTTTGTCAATGACAAGGAACTGATGCATTTTTCCTATGTAAGATATCTGGAGAACAAGATCAGGGATGCTTTTGGATTTTCTGGAACTTCCCTGAAATTTATCATCCGCGAGCGCGGGGAAAAGGAATAAAAGTATGGAACGTATTATTTGTCTTGTTATCGGTTATGTATGCGGGCTTTTTCAGACAGGCTATATTATTGGAAAAATCCACAAGACAGATATCAGAGATCATGGCAGCGGGAATGCGGGTACTACGAATGCCTTCCGGACCTTTGGAAAGAAAGCGGGAGCGATCACCCTGCTGGGAGACTGCCTGAAGTGTGTACTGGCTATTGTGATCGTGAGAATGGTTTATGGAAATTCCATGAATGGTCTCCTTCCGCTTCTTACCCTTTATGCAGCATTGGGATGTATCCTCGGCCACAATTTTCCGATTTCTATGGAATTTCGCGGTGGAAAGGGAATTGCTGCTTCTGTAGGCATGATCATTGCTTTTGACTGGCGGATATTTATTGTATGTGCAGTTGTCTTTTTTGCACTGTTCTTTACAACTCATTATGTATCGCTTTGCTCTCTCAGTGCATATGCGGTGGCTTTTATCCTGGTCCTAGTTTTTGGACATATGGGAAAATATGGGATGGATCAGGCGCATACTGTTGAGCTTTATATCGTGATGGCAGTTCTTACAGCAATGGCGTTTTACAGACACAGGGCAAACATTGTAAGACTGTTTCATGGAACAGAGAATAAGGTGTTTTTAAGCAGTAAGAATAAAAAATAAGAGGTAAGATTTATGGCAAAAATCAGCGTACTGGGTTCGGGGAGCTGGGGATTAGCCCTGGCACTCCTGTTGCATAATAATGGCCATGAAGTCCTTCTTTGGTCAGCAAGACCGGAGAATGCCCGAAAACTCCGGGAAAAAAGAGAAAATCCTGACAGGCTTCCGGGGGTACGGCTTCCGGATGAAATCGATGTCCTGACAGATCTGGAGCGTGCGCTTAAGGATGTGGATGTAACAGTTCTGGCAGTAGCTTCCCCGTATATCCGGAGTACTGCACACAAGATGGCATCGTTTGTGTGCAGGGACCAGAAGATCGTCAATGTTGCAAAAGGTATTGAGGAAAAGACACTGAAAACACTCAGCGAGGTGATCGAAGAAGAAATCCCGCAGGGTAATGTAGCTGTACTTTCCGGTCCAAGCCATGCGGAAGAAGTAGGACGCGGACTTCCTACAACCTGCGTGATCAGCGCACATACACAGGAAACTGCGGAATACCTTCAGAGTATTTTTATGAGCCCTGTGTTCCGCGTGTATACAACACCGGATATCCTTGGGGTGGAACTTGGCGGAGCACTGAAAAATGTGATCGCACTGGCAGCAGGTACTGCCGACGGCCTTGGATATGGAGATAATACCAAGGCGGCACTGATCACCAGGGGAATCACGGAAATAGGAAGACTTGGTAAAAAAATGGGGGCGCAGATGGAAACCTTTTACGGCCTGTCCGGGATCGGCGACCTGATCGTGACTTGTGCAAGTAAGCATAGCCGTAATCGAAAGGCCGGATATCTAATCGGCCAGGGATATACGATGGAAGAAGCTATGAAAGAAGTGCAGATGGTTGTGGAAGGTGTTTATTCTGCAAGAGCTGCAAGAGAGCTTGCGGAGAAATATGAGGTGGAGATGCCTATCATAACGGAAGTGAACCGCGTACTGTTTGAAGGAAAATCAGCAGCGGAAGCAGTAATGGACCTGATGCTACGTGATAAAAAAGTGGAAACGCCCATGCTCCCGTGGGAAAATGCGTGAGCGGATCAGTTAAATATTTCCGGGTTTCAGATATGTGAAATGCTAAGCTGGGAATAACAGGATCGCCGTATCAACTGAAAAGAAAAAATAAAAAGATATCTGCCAGAAGATCACTTATACTCTGACAGATATCTTTTTTGCATTATTATGGGAAATTAAAACTGAATATCACGGAGATCTTCTGGAACATGAGAAGTATGCAGATCTTCGTTCAGTGTATCGATGATCGCCATATCTTCATCCTCGATATTGAAGTCAAAGATGTTTCCATTGCTGCGGATTCGTTCCGGGTTGATGGATTTCGGAATGACAGAAATTCCCTTCTGTATTGCCCAGCGAAGCCCGATCTGTGCAGGAGTCCTGGCATATTTGGTCCCCAGAACACACATTACATCATTATCAAAATATGCACCTCTTGCCAGAGGAGCATAAGCCTGTACCTGAATACCGAAAGCCTTGCAGTATTCGATCAGTTCAGCAGGGTAACACAAAGGATGGCACTCGATCTGGTTTACAGCAGGAATAACCCCGGATATCTTACGAAGCTCTTCCAGATGCCGGATATCAAAATTACTGACGCCGATACTTAAAGCACGTCCAGATTCCAGAATGGATTCCAGCTCTTTCCAGGTGCTCAAATAGCAGCCGGGAACCGGCCAGTGTATCAGATAGAGATCTACATAACTGACTTTCAGACGGTCGAGACTACGGGAAAAAGCTCCCTGGACATCGCCGAGACGCTGCGCATTGTTCCAGATCTTGCTGGTGATGAAAAGATCCTTTCTGGGAACTCCGCATTTGGCAATGGCACGGCCAACGCTTTCTTCATTTTTATAAACAGAAGCGGTATCGATCATGCGGTAGCCGGCGGAAATAGCAGAAGTGACTGCTGCTTCGGCCTGTACGTCATCGGGCAACTTGTATACGCCAAGCCCCAGAAGAGGCATTTCTCTGTCGTTGTTCAGAAAAACAGTTTCTTTCAAAATAATTCCTCCTTGTATGTTCTGCTTTCCATGCTTTTGCTATTATAGCACAAAAATATGAAAGAATCACATCAATTATATTACAAAAGTGATAAAGCTTAGAGTTGGACAGACGCGCAGACTGGGTAATAAGTTGCGGTTTGAAGAGACTAACTTCGTTAAAAATGAAACAATCGAGTTAATTTACTGTCAAAGTTTTTGGAAAAATAGGAAAAACAGCATATAATTTTGGCTATATTTTATAATTATTTTCTTGATAATAACAGTGAAAAGATGTATAATAAATTTAATTGATAAATTCTTGTCATGAGAGTGTCCGCCCAGCGGATACAGGAAAGGGGTATTTATGCATTTAATCAAAGATGAGAATGGCAATCTTGTTCAGCATGGACATGCAGACAGCCATGAACATACACATGAGCACACCCATGAGGACGGTGTGACTCACAGCCATACACACAGCCATGCGGAAGGAGATAACCATTGTCATACACACGGTGATGGACACTGCGGTTCCTGCGAGAGCGGTGACTGCAAGAATGAGACTGTAGCACTTCTTACCTACATGCTGCAGCATAACGAGCATCATGCCGCAGAACTTGATCAGATGGCTGACAATCTTAAGAAGCTTAACATGGATGCAGCTGCGAAGACGATCAAAGAGGCAGTTGCAGATTTTCAGAAAGGCAATATGAGACTTGGACTTGCCCTTACACTTGTTAAGGAAGAGTTGAAATAAAAACCGACAGAATAGTTTTGACAGCATAGTGGTTAAATGATGCCACTTATTTGGAGGAATGATTATGTGTCTTGCAACAGTATATAAGGAAGAAGATAATTCTGTGATCTTTAAGAATGTAAGCCGGATCGATGTGGACGGAAATAAATTGATCCTTCGAGATATCATGGGAGATGAGCGCGTGGTAGAAGGCAGTATCCTTATGGTGGATCTTGCAAACAGCATCGTGAAACTGCAGTGCAACTGATACAAATACGTGGAGGACGATCAATGAAATTATCTGAAGCAATGAGAGAAAAAATGTTGCTTTCCTTTGAACTTTTTCCGCCAAAGACAGAAAAAGGTATGGCAAACCTGCCGGGAACCATTGAACATCTCATGAAGTATAGACCGGAGTATATTTCCTGTACATACGGTGCCGGCGGCGGAAATGTCGGTGCCAACAGGGAAGTATGCCAGATGATCAGGAATGCAGGAACTGTTCCTGTAACACACTTCACAGTGATCAAGAACACAAAAGAAGGAATTAGACAGCAGTTGGAACAGTATCTGGCAGATGGCGTTGACCATATGCTGGCACTTCGCGGAGATATTCCACTTGGTGAGACAACAACCTGTGGAGACTTCAATTATGCGACAGACCTTGTTAAATTTGTCCGTGATGAATTTGGCGATAAGTTCGAGATCGCAGTAGCCGGTTCACCGGAAGGCCATATCGCATGCAGAAGCTTGGATGCTGATATTGCTGTTTTGAGACAGAAACAGGACAATGGTGCTGATTATATCATGACCCAGCTCTGCTGGGATATGGAACAGTTTAAATACTGGTTGGACGCTATCCGCGAGGCTGGAGTGACAATGCCTGTAGATGTTGGTGTAATGCCAATCCTGGATCAGGCAGCTACCATTAATATGGCTCTTTCACGTAATGGCTGTGTAATGGACAGTGAGCTTTGCAGGCTGATCTCCAGAAACTGGCTGTTCCCGAATCCGTTTAACGCTAAAGATGCTGATGGTAAACCATTTGACATGTTCTATGAGGACAAGGTTAAACGATTCAAAGAAGAAGGAATCGAATACACCATCAGACAGATCGATGAGTATCGCGCTCTTGGTGTTGACGGTATCCATCTTTATGCATTAAACAAATGGAAAGATGTATCCGAGATCATTGACAGATCCGGACTTCGTACACTTATCTAATCATCAACGAAATAAATAAGAATTCCGGCACGATGCGGAGGTGCCAGAACAGTATCAGGCACCTCCCTTATGCGCCGGCATAACAGATATAAAATCAGGAGGTGCCCGTTTTATGGCACATGTTATTGCAGTCGCCGGAAAAGGCGGCGTTGGAAAAACTACATTATGCGGAATGCTGATCCAGTATCTCTGCGAAAAGAAAAAAGGACCTGTACTGGCTGTAGATGCAGATGCCAATTCAAATCTGAATGAGGTTCTTGGCGTAGAAGTAGATACGACTCTTGGCGATGTCCGCGAGGAGATCGCACATGCTGAGATGACAGAGAAAAGCCCGATCCCCAAAGGAATGTCCAAGGCAGATTATGCAGAGGTACGTTTCGAGGATGCTCTTGCTGAGGAAGATGATTACGATCTTCTTGTAATGGGAAGAACCCAGGGAAAAGGATGCTATTGCTTTGTAAACGGTCTGCTTCAGGCACAGCTTGCCAAATACCAGAAGAATTATCCATATATTGTTGTGGACAATGAAGCAGGGATGGAACATATCAGCAGAGGAATCCTTCCGAGCATGGAGACAGCAATCCTTGTAAGTGACTGTTCCAGAAGAGGTGTACAGGCAGTTGGCAGGATCGCAGAACTTATTAAGGAATGCGATATGAAGCCTTCCAGAGTGGGTCTTATTATCAACCGCGCGCCAAAAGCAGAACTGAATCCAGGAATCCTTGAGGAGATCCGGAATCAGGGTCTCGATCTGATCGGTGTGGTACCACAGGATGAGGCAGTTTATGAATATGACTGCGATGGTAAACCAACCGTTACTCTTCCTGAGGATAATCCGATGAGAAAAGCAGCTTTTGAAATTTTTGATAAATTAGGTTTATAATGGAATATAAACCTTTTTTTATAAAAGAGAATAACCCATGGGTGGGGATGGGTTCCTGCCCTGGGCTTATTATAAAAAGAAAAATAAAAATAGATGTGCTATTAAAGGAGGTCTATAATGAGTGAATTCAAATTAACTACAGTGGAGGAATTTGAAGCCGCTACAGCCCGTCTTCTCGAGACAGGTGCAAAGGTAGGAGCAGATGCATGGCAGATCCGTGCAAAGAACCAGACTCCGCACTGTAAATTCGGTGAGCAGGGTATCTGCTGCCGTATCTGTGCAATGGGACCGTGTCGTATTACACCGAAGGCTCCGAGAGGAATCTGTGGATGTGATGCTCATGGTATCGTAGGAAGAAACTTCCTTAAATTTACAGCCGGTGGTGCAGCTACTCACTCCGATCATGGTCGTGAGATCTGCCATACACTGTACTGTGCAAAAGAGGGCGGAAATTATCAGGTAAAAGATCCTGAGAAACTGCTTCGCATCGCCAAAGAGTGGGGCGTGGAAACAGAAGGCAAGGATATCTATGATCTGGCTCATGAGATGGCTGAGATCGGTCTTATGGAATATGGTAAACCGTTCGGATATCAGAGATTCCTTGACAGAATGCCAGCAGGACAGAAAGAAAAACTGATCGAGAACGAAGTCGCACCACGTGCTATCGACCGTGAGGTTGCAAGTTCTCTGCATATGAGTCATATGGGATGTTCTTCTCTTCCGGAAGCACTTGTAAAACAGTCTATTCGTTGCGGCATGGCTGATGGATGGGGCGGTTCCATGATGGGAACAGAGTTCTCTGATGTATTATTCGGAACTCCGAAGCCGATTGATACAGAGGCTAACCTTGGAGTAATGGTTGAAGAGAACGTAAATATTGTTGTACATGGACATGATCCGAGTCTTTCTGAGATGATCTGTGAGTATGCAGACAGCAAAGAAATGATCGATTATGCAAAATCTGTAGGAGCAAAAGGAATCACTGTTTCCGGTGTATGCTGTACTTCAAACGAAGTAGCTATGCGTCGCGGTGTTCCGATGGCTGGTAACTTCCTGCAGCAGGAGAACGTAGTGCTGACAGGTGCCTGCGAAGCGATCGTAGTAGACGTTCAGTGTATCTTCCCTGCATTAGGACCTTTAAGCAAATGCTTCCATACTAAATTTATCACAACTTCTCCGATCGCTCAGATGCCTGATGCTGAATTTATCAGATTCAATGCTGAGACAGCAGGAGAGAATGCAAAAGCAATCGTCAAGATGGCTATTGATAACTTCAAGAACAGAAAACCTGAACTTGTACATATCCCACAGCTGAAACAGAAAGCTACAGTTGGTTATTCCGTAGAAGCAATCGTTAAGGTTCTTGACGGTGTTACAAACTCTCAGGTTGATGAGACAGGAACAACAAAACCATTACTTGAGTGCATCACTTCCGGTGTTATCCGTGGTGCTGTTGCTATGGTTGGATGTAACAATCCTAAGATCCGTCCTGACTATGCACATATCGAACTGATGAAGAAGTGTATCGCAAATGATATCATTATCATCGCTTCCGGATGTTCCGCACAGGCAGCTGCTAAAGCTGGTCTGATGGACAAATCCGCAAGAGATCTCTGCGGTGCAGGTCTGAAACGTGTCTGTGAGCTGGCTGATATCCCACCAGTACTTCATATGGGATCCTGCGTAGATATCTCCCGTATGATGATCCTGGCTGCTGAACTTGCAAAAGATGCAGGACTTCAGATCAATCAGCTTCCTGTAGTAGGATGTGCTCCTGAGTGGATGTCTGAAAAAGCTGTATCCATCGGTAACTACGTAGTTGGTACTGGTATTGATACATTCCTTGGTGTTGATCCATATGTTTCCGGTTCTTCAGAAATGTGCGAGCTTCTTACAGAGGGAACAAGAAAATGGACAGGTGCTGCTTACACAGTAGAGACAGACATCGAGAAATTAGTTGATCTTATGATCGAGAGAATTGAAGAGAAGAGAACAGCATTAGGAATCTAATCCGTTGCGATCTTTAAAATGTTATAAAAGGTGGAAGACGTAAAATGAAAATAGCAGTAACCGGTAAAGGCGGAGTAGGAAAGACAACTTTCGCAGCAACACTTGCAAGACTATACGCAGATGAGGGAAAAAAAGTCCTTGCGGCGGATGTGGATCCGGATGCGAACCTGGGTCTTGCCCTTGGATTTGACGAGGAAACCTTGGATTCTATTGTTCCAATCTCAAAAATGCGTAAGCTCATAGAAGAACGCACCGGAGCCAACAGCCAGAATCAGTTTTATAAACTGAACCCAAAGGTAGACGATATTCCGGATACTTATGGAAAAACCTGTAATGGCGTAAAGCTGCTTGTCCTTGGAACTGTGGAAACAGGTGGAGGCGGATGCGTCTGTCCTGAACATGTGATGCTTAAAAGAGTGATCAATAACCTTGTGATCCACAGAGATGATGTGGTGATCATGGATATGGAGGCCGGCCTGGAACATCTGGGCCGGGGCACCACGGAGAGCATGGATGAATTTATTGTAGTGATCGAACCAGGGGCAAGAAGTGTACAGACATATAAGAATGTTAAACGTCTTGCAAAGGATCTGGGAGTTTCTCAGGTTAAGGTCGTGGCCAATAAGGTAAGAAATCCGGAGGATGAGGAATTTATTCGGAGTAAGATCCCGGCAGAGGATCTGCTTGGAATGATCCACTACAATACAGAAGTTATAGATGCTGATCGTCAGGGGAAATCTCCCTACGATTTCAGTGAAACTGTAACAGCTGAAATCAGAAAAATCAAAGACAAAATTGATCAGAATTCAATTCTGTAAAAATAGGAGGTATTACAGTGACTTTATTTGATAGAGTATTCGGCGGAAATGATGCTGTATATGGTTTAACAGAGGGTGCTATTGACGGCGCGATCGCTCAGTATGGCGAAGACAAAGCTGTCAGCTTCCCGAATACCGCTTACAGCCTTCCTTGCTACTATGCTGTAACAGGAACAAAAGTTACAACATTAAAAGAATTAAAAGAAGCTCTTGGCGTTGTAAAAACACTTATGACAAGAGAGAAAAGACTGAACGATGCATTCATGTCCGGTGTTGCTACAGCACTCTGCGCAGAGTTCATCGAGGTTCTGAAATATATCGACGGAGCAACTCCTTACGAAGAGCCATGCTATGGACATCTTGGTGATGCTGTTATCCGTGAGCTCGGTGTACCGCTTGTAACAGGCGATATCCCAGGCGTTGCTGTTATCCTTGGTGCTGCTCCTACTACAGAAGAGGGTGTTGCTCTTGTAAAGAGCTATCAGGCACAGGGTATCCTGGTAACACTTGTTGGCGGAATCATTGATCAGGTTGCAGAAGCCGGAATGAAGACAGGTGCCAACGTTCGTGTTATTCCTCTTGGAAAAGATGTTACATCTGTTGTTCATGTAGTTTCCGTTGCGATCCGTGCAGCTCTGATCTTCGGTAACGTAACACCTGGAGATGCAGGAACACTTATGAAATACACAATGGATCGTGTACCGGCATTTGTTAACGCATTCAAACCTCTGGATGATGTGATCGTAGCATGCGGTGCAGGCGCTATCGCACTTGGATTCCCGGTTGTTACAAATGAGACAGAGAATATCTTCCGTGTACCGAAGAGCCTTATCGTTCAGGAGGACGTAAGTAAATTTAACGCTACTTCTCTTGAGGCGCGTGATATTAAGATCAAGATCACAAATATTGATATTCCGGTTGCTTTCGCATCTGCATTCGAGGGTGAGATCATCCGTCGTAAAGATATGCAGGTTGAGTTCGATGGCTCCCGTGTAGACTGTGCAGAGCTTGTACATACCTGCGATGCTTCTGAGATCGAGGATCACAAGATCACAGTAATCGGACCTGAAGTAGATGAGATGGAATTCGGCAGCAAGAACAGCATTGCATATGTTGTTAAAGTTGCAGGTAAGAATATGCAGCCTGACTTTGAGCCGGTTATCGAGCGTAAATTCCACAACTACATCAACTGTATCGAGGGTGTATACCATACAGGACAGCGTGATATGCAGCGTATTCGTATCAGCATTGACGCATTTAATGCAGGATTCAGAATCAAACATATCGGTGAAGTTCTTTATGCATCTGTTAAAAATGAGTTCGATGCAGTTGTTGATAAATGTGAGGTTGTTATCTATACAGATCCTGCTGAGTGTACAAGAATCCGTCATGAGGTTGCAATTCCGATCTTTGACAAACGTGATGAGCGTCTTGATACTCTGACAGATGAGTCTGTTGACGTATATTACAGCTGTATCCTTTGCCAGGCATTCGCACCAAGTCACGTATGTGTAGTAACACCTGAGAGACTTGGTCTTTGCGGTGCGGTTTCATGGCTGGATGCAAAAGCTACACATCAGCTTGACCCGGCTGGTCCTTGCCAGATCATTACAAAAGAGCGTCCGATCGATGAGAATCTTGGTTCTTATGAGGACGTTGATGAGGCAGTTCAGAAATTCTCCCAGGGTGCTCTGGAGCATGTTACACTGTACTCCATCATGCAGGATCCGATGACTTCCTGCGGATGCTTCGAGTGTATCTGTGGTATCGAGCCATTCTCCAACGGTGTTGTTATTGCTAACCGTGAGTATGCAGGTATGACACCACTTGGAATGACATTCCCTGAGATGGCATCCATGACAGGTGGTGGAGTTCAGACACCTGGATTCATGGGACATGGTAAACATTTCATTTCCTCCAAGAAGTTCATGAAGGCTGAGGGCGGTATCGAGCGTATCGTATGGATGCCGAAAGAACTGAAAGAATTCGTAGCTGACAGACTTAATAAGACTGCAAAAGAGCTTTACGGAATCGATAACTTTACAGACATGATCGGTGATGAGACGATCGCAGAAGATCCGGAGACACTGGTTGCATTCCTTACAGAAAAAGGACATCCGGCTCTCGGACTTGATCCGATGATGTAATTTATCCGGGAGAAAGGATGTGCGGACATCCTTTCTCCTGTAAACTGTTAAAAAGTTTGTTGATTTTTTAACAGAAATATAGTGCTGCATCTTGCCAATAACTGGTGCTATGTAGTATAATATAAGAAGCTCTGTAGTTTTTAATTATTATTTTTAAGGAGGCTAACGAAAAATGCCGTTTAATCAGAAACCACAAAAGTTCAATGCAAAGATTAATGCTGTCACAATCGGAAGCGGAGATAAGACTGTGACAATTGGTGGGGATTGTACATTCCCATTTTATTCCTTTGACGCAGAGTCAGAGAACTGCCCGAAGATCGGTGTAGAGATCTCTGATATGGGTCTTGAGGGCGTATCTGAAGGTATCAAAGCTTACTATGAAGGCGCTACTACAATGGCTGACATTGCTAAGAAAGCTGCAGCTATGGAGGGTGCTGACTTTGTTGCACTTATTCTTGAGGGCGGCGACCCGAACGGTGTTAACAAATCTATCGATGAGCTGATCGCAGTTGTTAAAGAAGTTGCAGATGCAGTTGACTGTCCACTGGTTGTAGAGGGCTGCAAGAATGTTGAGAAGGATGCAGAGCTCCTTCCGAAGGTTGCAGAGGCTCTTCAGGGCAGAAATGCACTGATCCTTTCCGAGAAAGAGGAGAACTACAAAGCAATCGGTGCAGCAGCAGGTCTTGCTTACAATCAGATCGTAGGCGCTGAGTCTGCCGTTGATATCAACCTTGCTAAACAGCTTAACGTTGTTACTACACAGCTTGGTGTAGATGCAAAGAAGATCGTTATGAATATCGGTAGTGCAGCAGTTGGTTATGGATATGAGTACGTAGTATCTACTATGGACCGTATCAAAGGTGCCGCTTTAGGCCAGAATGATAACATGCTGCAGATGCCTATTATTACACCTGTATCCGCTGAGACATGGAATGTTAAAGAGGCAATGGCTTCTGAAGCAGACATGCCGGCATGGGGACCACAGGACGAGCGTGGAATCGACATGGAAGTTGAGACAGCAGCAGCTGATCTTGCAGCTGGTTCTGATGCAGTTATCTTAAGACATCCGGAATCTGTTAAGACAATTTCCAAGCTGATCAAAGCACTTGCGTAATAAATAGGAGGATAAAGAGCTATGGCACTGAATGGTATTCAGATCTTTAAATTAACACCAAAGAAAAACTGTAAGGAATGTGGATGCCCTACATGTATGGCTTTCTCTATGAAAGTTGCACAGGGCGCTATGAAAATTGAGCAGTGTCCTCATATGTCCGAGGATGCATTAGCATCTCTTTCTGAGGCAACTGCACCGCCAATGAAAACTATCAAGATCGGAACAGGCGATGGAGAGTTTACACTTGGTGGAGAGACTGTTCTTTTCAGACATGAGAAGACATTTGTAAGCAAAACAAGATATGCCGTATCACTTTGCACATGCATGAGTGATGAAGAAGTAGAAGCAAAACTTGCAGAGATCCCACACGTTGACTATGATCGTATCGGTGAGAGAATGCATGTAGAGCTTGTGTATGTAAACTGCGATGAGAATGCAGATGCTGCAAAATTTACAGCACTTGTAGAGAAGGCTAAAGGTCTTGGAAGAACACTGATCCTTGGCTGTACAGATCCTGAGATCGCAAAAGCTGCCCTTGAAGTATGTAAGGACGGCAAACCGGTTCTTAACGGAGCAAACGCTTCCAACTACGAGGCAATGAGCAAGGTTGCTACAGATGCAGGCGTAGTTCTCGGTGTATCCGGTAAGGACATCAATGAATTATATGATACTACAGCAGCTATTGAGAAACTTGGCAACAAGAATCTCGTACTTGATACAACAGGAGCTGACATCAAAGAGACCTTTGCAAATACTGTACAGGTTCGTCGTGCAGCTCTTAAGAATCAGGACAGAACATTTGGTTATCCTTCTATCGTTAACCTTGTTAAACTTGCGAAGGGTGACAAACATTTACAGGCAGCACTTGCTTCCATGTTTACTATGAAATATGGTTCTATCATCGTTATGGAGCAGATGACATATGCAGAGGCACTTCCGCTGTTCGGTCTTCGTCAGAACGTATTTACAGACCCGCAGAAGCCAATGAAGGTAGAACCGGGCATTTATCCTCTGAACGGAGCAGACGAGAATTCTCTCGTTGTAACAACAGTAGACTTTGCTCTTACATATTTCGTAGTATCTGGCGAGCTGGAGCGTTCCGGTGTTCCGCTTAACCTGGTGATCAATGATGCAGGCGGACTTTCCGTACTTACATCCTGGGCAGCAGGTAAATTCTCCGGAAACAGCATCTCCGAGTATATCAAAGAGAATGTTGAGCCGAAGGTTAAATGCAGAAGACTGGTTATTCCTGGTAAAGTAGCAGTTCTTAAGGGCGATCTTGAGGCTAAGCTTCCTGGATGGGAGATCATCGTAGGACCAAGAGAAGCAGTACAGCTTGTGAAATTCTTAAAAGACCTTGATGCATAAACTTAAGGTTTAAGAAATCAGCTGTCCGGCAATATAGCCGGCAGTTATAAACGGCTGTGCAGGTTTGCTGCACAGCCATATCCTACTAATATGTAAAGGAGAACACGAGTATGGCAAGATTAGTAACAATTGGGGAGAGACTTTCAACAACAGCACCGGCAGTAAATAAAGCATTTACTGAGAGAGATCCTGAGCCGATCATCAAAAGAGCAAAACAGCAGCTTGATGCAGGCGCTACATATCTTGACGTAAATATCGGACCTGCTGAGAACGATGGCGAGGACCTTATGAAATGGGCAGTACAGCTCCTTCAGTCTGAGTTTGACAATGTTCCGCTTGCTCTGGATACTACAAACCAGAAAGCTATTGAGGCTGGTATTTCCGTATACAACAGAAGCAAGGGAAAACCGATCGTAAACTCTGCAGATGCTGGAGACAGAATTTCCAATATCGACCTTGCAGCAGCTAACGATGCGATCTGTATCGCACTTTGCTCTTCCGGTATGGTTGCATCAGACAATGACGAGCGTATGATGCACTGCCAGAACATGCTTGAGAGAGGTCTTGGCCTTGGTATGGAAGCAGAGGATCTCTGGTTTGATCCGCTTTTCCTGGTTGTAAAAGGAATGCAGGACAAACAGATGGAAGTTCTTGAGGCAATCAAGATGTTCTCCGAGATGGGTCTGAACTCCACTGGCGGTCTTTCCAACAACAGTAACGGTATGCCAAAACATATCCGTCCGATCATGGACTCTGCTCTTGTAGCTATGGCTATGATGAATGGTCTTACATCTGCAATCGTTAACCCTAACGACCTTCGTCTTATGGAGACAATCAAATCCTGTGACGTATTCAAGGGTAACACACTTTACGCAGATTCTTACCTTGAGATCTAATTTGGCGTGTGAACAAAACAGGAGCGCTGTTTCAGAGGCTGGGGGCTTCGGCCTTCAGCCTCTTTTTTACTAATATAGTTTAGTCTAACTCCCAACGCCACAGGTGGAAGACGAATAACTTTTACGAGGCGAGAAAGGTGGTTACCGCATGTTTAAGGTGACTTTTGCTTTTGAAAATGGCAGTACGGTAGAAGCATTTGCCAATGCGGGGGATAATTTACTGGAGGTTGCTCGTAGCGCCAATGTGGCTATCGATGCACCATGTTCCGGAAACGGAGCCTGTGGAAAATGTCGGGTACAGTTAAATAGCGGAGAACTGGACTCAAAGAAAACTCTTCATATTTCGGATGATGAATATGGCGCAGGCTGGCGTCTGGCCTGTATGAGCAAGATCAGTGCAGATGTGGAGGTTCTTGTTCCGGATATTGCATCCGCATATAAGAGCCGAATGAAAGTGGCTGATTTGAGCTCAAAAGAAGAAATCGCTATTTTTGAAAATGCCAAGCATGAAGTTGAGATGGCTGGCATAGAACTTACAAACAGTCTTGATGTTGTGGAACTTCAGATGGATATTCCATCACTGGATGATACCATGCCGGATAATGAGAGACTGACCCGTGCACTTCAGAAGTTTATGAACCTGAAGCGTGTCAGAATTCCATATGCGGTGCTTAAGAAGCTTCCAGATGTACTTCGTGAGAGTAAATTTTCTGTGAAGTGCGTGGTTCGTACAGCACCAAATGACATGTATGTTTATGATATTTTTGACAGTAAGAAAGATGTTGTGATCGGTGGTCTTGCTGTAGATATCGGTACCACAACCGTTTCGGCAGTCCTGATCAATATGGAAACAGGAGAGATCCTGGCCAAGAGTTCTTCCGGAAACGGACAGATCCGTTTTGGTGCGGATGTTATCAACCGTATCATCGAATCTCAGAAACCTGGCGGAAAGAAGAAACTTCAGGATGCGGTGATCAAAGAGACCATTAACCCGATGATCCATGAGATGTGCAGAAGTATTCATTTTCCGGAGAAACAGATCTACCGGATGTGTGTTGCTTCTAATACAACCATGAATCATCTGTTTGCAGGGATCAATGCGGATCCACTTCGTATGGAACCGTATATTCCTACGTTTTTCAAAACAAATTCCTTGTTTGCATCGGATGTGGGAATTGAGATCAATCCGGATGCACATATTATCATGGCTCCGAATATCGGAAGCTATGTAGGTGGAGATATCACTGCCGGTACACTGGTAAGTATGATCTGGAACAGACCGGAATTTTCTCTGTTTATCGACCTTGGTACTAACGGAGAGCTTGTATTCGGTAATTCCGATTTTATGATGAGCTGTGCATGTTCCGCAGGTCCTGCCTTTGAGGGTGGAGATATCAGCTGTGGTATGCGTGCTACAGACGGTGCTATTGAGGCATGTACCATTGATAAAGAAACTATGGAGCCGACATATAAGGTTGTAGGTGAACCTGGAACCAAACCGGTAGGACTTTGCGGTTCCGGTATCATTGATGTGATCAGTGAACTTTTTATGACAGGAATCATCAATCCGAAGGGAAAATTTGTCCGTGAGGGCAAAAGAATCCGTCACGATCATTATGGCATGGGAAGCTATGTGATCGCGTTTGAGGAGGAAGCCGGTTCTGCCAAGGATGTTGAGATCACAGAAGTAGATATTGATAACTTTATCCGTGCCAAAGGCGCTATTTTCTCTGCAATCCGTACTATGCTGAATTCTCTTGATTTCGATGTTTCCATGATCGATGACGTATATGTTGCCGGTGGAATCGGAAGCGGGATCAATATGGCTAATGCAGTACATATCGGAATGTTCCCGGATATTCCTCTTGAGAAGTTCCATTACATTGGAAACTCTTCTCTTACAGGTGCTTATCTGATGCTTCATTCCACATCAGCAGAGAAGAAAACTTATGAGCTGGCTTCCAATATGACTTATCTGGAACTTTCCACAGTTCCTACGTATATGGACGAGTTTGTAGGTGCATGCTTTATTCCGCATACGGATACAAATCTGTTTCCGTCTGTTATGGAAGAACAGCAGAAGAGATAAAGCAGACTAAAACAGCAGAGGTAAAACATGGCTTTTAGTATAAATGACCTGAATTACGAAAAAGACAGCAAGGAAAGAATGCCCTGGGAACACTATACAGAAGAGTTTCAGAAAGCAGATCCGAAAGAAATTGCCGGACGTCTTTCTATCCCGTACAATGAGGAGAAGAAAGAGCTTACACTGAAGTTCCTGGGAACGGTATATCATATTTCCTGGCCGGATTTTCAGGTAACTCATGATGAAGATGATATGGGATTTTATCCTCTTGAGGAAATGATCTACGCAAAGATCTTAACCATCCGTTTTCTGCTGAACGGGAATATTTCCCAGGGAAGCGGAAAGTACAAGACTTACAGGGAAATGCCCTGGGGTGAGGTATATCTCCGTCAGTTTGACGGCCGGTGTATCAAGCGCCTTGCCTTTACATACGGAAACAGGTTGAAAGATTTTAAGGGGATCATGGAGCATATCCATGCAGTTCCGGTAGATCATGGCGATATTGCCTATCAGGTGGAGATATTCCCGGGATATCTGATCCAGATGATCCTCTGGGAGGGGGATGATGAGTTCCCGCCGTCCTCACAGATATTGTTTTCTGATAATTTTCCGGTTTCCTTTGCGGCTGAAGATATGGCCGTTATGGGAGACGTTATCATTGGGTCTTTAAAGGCATTTTTGAAATGTCTTTAAAAATAAAAAATAGTTAAGAACAGGATGGGACCTGTTTTTATAGAGATGCAGTTTTAAGGGATTAAAAACTGTAAAAATACCTAAAGGGAGGTAACATTATGGGATTTAAAAGTGACATCGAAATTGCACAGGAGTGCGAAATGCTTCCAATTACACAGATTGCAGAGAAGGCAGGTATTGACGACAAATATCTGGAGCAGTACGGTAAGTACAAAGCAAAAATTGATTACAATCTGTTAAAAGAGAGTGACAAGAAAGATGGTAAGCTGATCCTCGTAACAGCTATCAACCCGACACCTGCAGGAGAGGGAAAAACAACAACAACCGTTGGTCTTGCAGATGCAATGCAGAAAATGGGCAAAAAAGTAATGGTAGCTCTTCGTGAGCCATCCCTCGGACCGGTATTCGGTGTAAAAGGTGGTGCAGCAGGCGGCGGTTATGCACAGGTAGTTCCGATGGAGGATATCAACCTTCACTTTACCGGTGACTTCCATGCGATCGGTGCGGCAAACAACCTTCTTGCAGCAATGATCGACAACCATATCTTCCAGGGTAATGACCTGAACATTGACCCGAGAAAGATCACATGGAGACGTTGCGTGGACATGAACGACCGTCAGCTTCGTAATGTAGTAGATGGTCTTGGCGGAAGAACAAACGGTATGCCTCGTGAAGACGGATACGACATCACAGTTG